>Ga0123353_10018984_pt1 | contig 10199 bp, 8 predicted proteins | sample TergutLab28metaG_3_FD_92763 | JGI IMG/M metagenome (GOLD analysis project Ga0123353, IMG submission 92763) | Labiotermes labralis P3 segment gut microbial communities from Petit-Saut dam, French Guiana - Lab288 P3 | ecosystem: Host-associated > Arthropoda: Insects > Digestive system > Gut ...
GGAAAGGAGTTTTTTAAGTTCTTCCAGCAGTGAAAATATTTCCTTCCGTGCCGATACGGGAAGCCTGAGTTTTTTAATTGTATCCAGATGATGTTTTTCAATATTATCAACAGAAACTATACCGTTATGCAGTGCGTCATCACCGGCCGCAAGCAGAAAATCAGTCGTATCCCCCATGGCGGAAAGTACCAGAACCGGTTTCTTTTCCAGCTGCGTTTTAACAATACCGGTAATATACCGGATCCTTTGGGCATCCGCGACAGAACTGCCGCCAAACTTCATCACTATCATAAACAGCACGGTATCAAAAAAAACGGCCATGTGCAATAATGCGCATAATATGATTAAAGAAAACGCTTTGGCAGTATATAAAAACAAATTCGCGGTAATAAAAGAAATAACAAAAGATAAAATAACCATAAAAATTCATAACGGCGATGAAATAAAAGTCAGGGAAAAAGATATCGAAATAATTCACCCGGGTCCGGTTGATAAAAACCAAAAGAATTTCGGTCCGAAAGAAAGCGGTACGATACGGGAAATATGGGAATTGCTGTTGGCCGAAAAAACAGCTGTTTCCCTCAAGGAACTGGCCGAACTTGTCTTTAACGAATACAGTCCCGAAACAGCATGGGCTGCCTGGTGCCTCCTGACAGACGGTCTTTATTTTAAAGGTACAATTACCGCAATTGGTTCCCGGCCTGCCGATGAAGTTGAAACAGAGGAAAAAAAACGCAGGGAAAAAAATCAGGCTGAAGGGGAAAGGGAACTTTTTCTGGAAAGACTGCGTAACCGTAAACCGTTTTTAACAAAAACTGAAAGTGGCGGTCAGGATTCAACTTCATCCGATGACAGGCGTTTTATTCAGGATATTGAAGCGCTGGCTTACGGCAAAACGGTAAAATGCCGCACCATGAAAGACACAGGCCTCGGAGAAACACCGGAAGAAGCACATACCCTGCTTCTGGAATGCGGTTTTTGGACAAATAATATTAACCCCTGCCCTGCCAGATTTAACATATTACTGACACAGGCTCAGCAAATACCCAATCCGCCGAAAATGGAAAATCGCCGCGATCTGACAGGTTTGAAAGCGTTCGCCATTGACAGCCCCTGGAGCAGCGATCCCGATGACGCGGTTTCGCTGGAAACCATAAACGGCAGGCAGGTATTGTACGTTCATGTGGCAGATCCTGCGTCATCGGTAAAAGCAGACAGTTTGTGCGAAAGGGAAGCCCGCGACAGGGGCGCAACACTCTATATCCCGGAAGGCAGTTTCAGGATGCTTGCAGATGAAGCACTGCCGTTATTTGCCCTCGGCCTTGCCGAAACATCCCCCGCCCTGACATTCAAAATGACGCTTAACACAGCGGGGGAAATTGATGCAACGGAAATTTTCCCATCGGTGATAATAGCCAGTCGTTTGAGTTATCGGGAAGCCGACGCTGCAATGAACGGTGAAAACAGTGCGGAAACTGAGTTGTTAAGGGAAATATGCTCCCTGGCAGAAAGGAATCTTTCCCGCAGGACAGACGCGGGAGCGGTGAATATAGATATGCCGGAAATCCATATCGATGTGACTGACGGGCAGGTCATAATGGAACCAATAATCCGCCACAGGTCGGCGGACATGGTAAGGGAATGTATGCTGCTTGCCGGTGAAGGCGCCGGCACCTGGGCAATGCAGCATAATATTCCGTTTCCCTACATTGAACAGGAAATGGCAGAGCTGCCCGGAACTATCCTTCCCGGTTTGGCCGGCGCGTATCAGCTCCGCCGCTGCATGAGGCCCCGGATTCTTTCGGTAAAGCCGGGACTGCACTGCGGCCTGGGCATGGATATTTACACCCAGGTAACCAGCCCCCTGCGCCGCTATACCGATTTGCTTGCCCATATGCAGATCCGCAGTTTTCTGGAAAATGAAAAACCCCTGTCCGCCGATGAAGTTTCGGGACGCATGATAGCAGGAGAAGCGGCGGCGGCACAGATTACCCAGGCGGAACGGGCGTCACGCAGCCACTGGACCATGGTTTATTTATCCGATAAAAAAGATTCTGTTTGGGATGCTGTCATCCTTGAAAAAAAAGGCAACCGCTGGGCGGCAGCGATCCCCGCCCTTGCCCTGGAAACACAGGTACCCCTGAGGGATGAACCTGCACCCAACGACCGGATTAAACTTGTCCTTAAATCGGTAAATATACCCAAAGCGGAAGCGGTATTTATCTCACAGTAAACAGGTAATAAACGTATAATTGTGGAAACGGTTATGCGCGTTGTTTTCTGCATCGACGCTGGTAGGTGAAATTTCACCGCCGGCATAGGAAGCGATAAACGGAATATCCTGCGCCAGAATTTCCTTCACAAGCGAAAGTTCACGCATATAATCCACACCGATTACCAGCTGGCGTATTATACAGGAAAAAAGCAAAGCGGCGTTGACATCCTTTTCCCGGGCAATATTATTGACGGTTTCGGTTGTCGAAGCCAGCACATCGGCGCCGAAATTTGAACCGATGGAAAATTTTGCGCCTTCGATGATTTTGCCCCGGAAAACAGTTGAACCGTCCGGATCGGTGCGGATCAATGCCCGCACAAAGGGAATTTCCTCGGGGCTGTCGGGCAGGGTCATGAGCAGGGGGATATAGATAACCCCTTCCTTGAATTTTCCCGAAGAAGCCAAACCGACACTCTCAAAATAATCAATGGCGCGCATATTGTTGATTTCATAGGCGACATTGCCGCTGGCTTTGGTAATTATCGCAACAGATTCCGTCAGGCTGGACTGTTTGGGTACCGTAGCGATGGAAAAACGCGGGGTGACATTGCCGAAAAGCAGTACATATGACATTTCAAACCGAAAAGATTCGTTGTTGCAAATTGCACAGCTGTGTTCGAATTTATCAAGTGAATCATCTACGTTGAATGTACCAAAAACAGGGGTCCTGCCGCAGACATTTTCCACTGCCTCAACATAACAGTCTCCAGCCATTGTATCGATAATCGGCGGAAAAACCAAAACCATTCTGAGCGGTTCCTGTGAAAGTTTCCTTGACTGTGCAAGTGTTTTCCTGAATGATTTGTCAACAGAATCGTAACAATTGTCAAGAAAATTTTCGGTATGCGATACGACAAATTCAACATCGTCACTGGTAAGCACCAGAAGTGAAAACATCAGGTTGCCGGATGCGCCGTTTGTCGCGGAAGCGACGGTGGTTCCCCCCGCCAGAGGAAAATTCAATTCCCGGTAGAGACGCTCCAGTATACCGGATTCGATAAATTCCGGGTTGCATTGAATTATGCCTACAGTGCTGCTCAACAAAGAGAGTTTCTCATCAAGCTGGGTTTTCAAATGACGGCAGGCACGTTCAATATCGTCAATTTCCTGTGTATAAATTGATACAGCGTTAATCATAATTTTACTTCTCCTTGATAATTAACGGCGAAGGAAGCCATTTTTTAAGACATAAACCAAGACTTGAAATATTAAGCGGTTTAAAAAGGTAATCATTCATCCGGTTTTTCAGGAATATTTTATCCATACCGTCTATTGCGTTGGCAGTCAGGGCTATAATGGGAACTTTTCCGTTCCATCCGCCAAGATCCCTGATGAGATTTGTCGCTTCCAGACCGTCAATCTCGGGCATCATGTGATCCATAAAAATAATGTCGTACCGGTCATTCTTTGCCAGTTCTACAGCCTGCAGGGCGCCGGTTGCGAGAACCGGATTAATGTCAAACGCGCCGAGCATCGCTTCGGCAACTTCAAGATTAATATCAATATCATCAACAACGAGTATCCTGGCATCGGGTGCAGAAAAATCGTAAATGTCGACGGCTTCTTCCTTTATTACCCGGTCAGACTGCATAAACGGCAGTGAAACGGAAAAATTCGAACCTTTGCCGTAGATGCTGTCCAGTTTCAAATCGCCTCCCATTAACTTGCACAGATTGAAACTGATAGCCAAACCAAGTCCGGTACCGACAACATTTCTGTTCTTCTTCATATCAAGCTGCCTGAAGGGTTTGAACAGTTTATTCATATCTTCTTCGCGTATACCGATACCGGAATCTTTTACGTCAAAGCGGAGTATATTTCCCTCATCCATCCATGCCGAAAGCGCAAGCCCTCCCTTTTTGGTATATTTGACGGCGTTGGACAGAAGGTTGGTAAGGACCTGGCGGAGACGGTTTTCATCACCGTAAACAATTTCCGGCAGGTTTTCTGAAATTTCATATTTTAATTCAAGATTCTTGTCGCGGCACAAAATGGCAAACATGGCGTGAAGATTTTCAAGCAGCGATCTCAGATTGTAACTTACATAGACAAGTTCCATTTTTCCGGCTTCAATTTTTGAAAAATCAAGAATATCGTTGATGATCAGCAAAAGCGATCCGGAAGACTGGCGGATACCGGATACATATTTCTGTTGTTTTTCATTCAATTCGGTACGCTCAAGAATTTCACTCATGCCAATAATGGCGTTCATCGGGGTACGGATCTCATGGCTCATCGCCGCAAGAAAATCAGATTTTGCGTTATTGGCGGCTTCAGCCCGCTGTTTTTCATGCATTATGTCGGTGAGATCAACCATTACCGCGAGTATGCCCGGCGTAACATCACCGGTTCCGTCCCTGCCTGTTTCCGCCCGCCGCAGTTCAACCGAATAGTACCTGAAATCTCCGCTCTGATAAAAATCCGCCCAAACATCAAAAACCACCATTCCGTTGGTTGTCATAACTTTACCGACAGCGGACTTGAACGCTTCCATGCTGTCGCTTGAAAAATATTTGGGAAGAACCTCTTCGTAACTGCGGTTCTTGATATAGTCGAAATTGGGCGTATCTGTTGCGGTCAGGAAAGCCCTGGTAGACAGAACGATATGCCCGCTTTCATCAAACAGAATGATGATATTCGGGCAGCTTTCCAGAAGCATATCCGTATAGGCATGCTGTTTCGCGTTGGCATTGGATAAAGCGCTGCTCAGGGTATCTTTGGCTTCCGCCGCCTTTGAAACTTTATCAAGAAAACTTTTTGAATTTCTGTTTTCACGGGAGAGTTTTTTAAGCTCCAGGTTCAGTCTTTCCACATCGGCGCGGAGATAATCATTCTCTGCAAGAAGAGTCTTGACATCATTTGCGGAGGATGATCTTGTATCAGCCAATGTCCCTTTCCTTCCTTTCAATAAAATTTACAACAGACAGGCAATAAAAGCATTATTATGAAAACGGTTAATTGCTTTTCCGCCCGAAATCTGTGTAGGACAAATTTCCCCTCCGGAAGAAACCATCATATAGGGCAGGTTTGTTCCGACTTTCTGATTAATCAAATCCATTTCCCCGAACTGTTCTGCTCCGAGAGTCATACTCCGGCTGATGCAGGAATATATTAAAAGACCTGAATTACTTTTATTTTCCCGCAGCAGCAGTTCAATTGCTTCGCCGGTCGTAAGCAGAACATCATCCTTGTCTGAACTTGCTATATGCAGGGTGCTGCCCTCCGGCATTGATCCGGCGCATACCGCATATTTTTCCGGAGTCAGGGTAATGAATATTTTTGAAACCATGGGCGTACCATCGTTATAATCAAGGAGGAACGGAAGTGTAGTCATGGCATACTGGGTCTCACTTGCCCTGGTAAGCCCAAGATCCTCAAAATATTCCACGACCGGCCTTTCATTGACTTCCATGAGTATATGCCCCGAACTTTTGGTAACAACCGCACTTTTTTCAAGCATTTTATTTTCGGAAATATTGGCAATATAAAATTTGGGCTGTATATCCCCATACACCAGTACCATGGCCATTCTGTCACGGTAATATTCACCGCCTGATAAAAGATAACAATTGGAAAAATCAAGGGTGTCGTCCACAGCCAGGGTACCGAAACAGGGGACTCCGCCCGAAGCGCAGGAAAGCACATTGACATATTCATCACCCGAATTCCGCGGCATGAATGGCGCAAATGTTAGAAGCAGGGCAGGTTTTTCCGCACGGACAGAAGCCGCCCGGTAACAATCCCCAATTATATTACCGGGATCATGCAGCAGCGAAGGTGTTAAAACATTGACAAATTCAACATCATCACTGGTTAAAACCATCAGCGTAAAAAGAAGGGAACCGCATTCGCCGGGTACAGACTGCCCCGGTGAAATGGTACCCACAACATCAAAAGGAAGGGCTTCGCAGACTCCCTTGAGAATCCCCGAGTGAGCAAATTCATAATGACAGGCGGCAATACCTATGGTATTTTTTAAAAAATTGCTTATTGGACCCAATTGGGATCGTATCTGATCAACAGCCAGTTTTACATCATCCAATTCAGAAGTCCGCGCTACAAGTGTTCTAATCATAAGTTGTCCACTCCAGTACCATGCAGGTTTTTGTAATTCCAATTGGCAAATAATTTCACTTGTAATTTAATATTCTATAAACCAAAAGTAAAATAAGTCAACCATCAGATACAATTTTACCTAAACATGGGAAATTTCTCTTCAAAAGGCAATAATACCTTACTAAGAATATATGAAAATTATCTCAATTTTCAAAGAAAATTCAAATGAAAACGGTATTAATGGCGGTCAAACAGCCTGGTGGGTATCTCCCTGGACACGGGAAAGTTTGGCGAGAAAGGCCCTGGTACGTTCAAGGCGGGGATTATCGATCAGTTCCGCGGCAGGTCCTTCTTCAATGAAACTGCCCGAATCCATGAAAAGAACCCGGTCTGCCACTTCGCGGGCAAAGGGAATTTCATGGGTGACAATGACCATGGTCATTTTTTCAGCGGCAAGATTGCGAATTACTTTCAGAATATCACCGGTCAATTCGGGATCAAGGGCGCTGGTAGGTTCATCAAAAAAAAGAATTTCGGGATCAAGGGCAAGGGCCCGGGCTATGGAAACCCGCTGCTGCTGGCCTCCGGAAAGTTCAAAAGGATAGGAACGGGCTTTGTCGGACAGACCCATTTTTTCCAGCAACTGCCCGGCCCTCTGTACAGATTCTGCTTTGGTCCGGCGAAGTACATGCATCTGTGCTTCGGTTATATTCCGCTCTACGGAAAAATGGGGAAAAAGATTGAAATTCTGAAATACCAGACCCATTTTAAGGCAAATCGAACGCAGAACTGCGGCATCGGCGTAAATTCCGTCCGTTACCATATCCTGACCGTCAAAATTGATACTGCCGGAATTCACCGGTTCAAGGTGGGTAATACAGCGCAGTAAAGTAGATTTTCCCGAACCTGAGGGACCGATAATGGCAACCACTTCACCCCGGTTAACCGTGAAGGAAAGGCTGTTCAGAACTTCAAGTTTACCGAACGATTTTGAAAGATCGTTAACCCTGATTACCACATCATGCATAATAGGAGAGCCTTTTTTCGAAATAGGTAAATACAACGGTAACAACCCAGTTCATCGCAAGATAAAAAAGACCCGCCATGAAAATCGGCATTGTGGAAAATTCCCTGGCGGCAGATGTATGGGCGATTTTAAACAGTTCTGCCACACCGATAACCTGGGCAAGGGCGGTATCCTTAACCAGGGTAATAACTTCGTTTCCCGTAGCGGGCAGTATGCGCTTTATTACCTGCGGCAGGACGATTCTACCGAAGGTCTGCGATCCGGTAAAACCCAGTACCTTTGCCGCCTCATACTGCCCCTTCGGAATGGATTCAATCCCCCCGCGGTAAATCTCGGCAAAATAAGCGGCATAGTTCAATGTAAAGGCAATAATTGTCGCAGTAAAACGGTTGTATGAAAGTATCACCTTAAGGCCTGCCCAGAAACCAGGTGATGTGATGTAACCGGACAGGCTGCCTTCCATAAACATATAAAGGTATTTTGGAGCGAAATAAATAAAGATAAGCTGTAAAATCAGGGGCGTTCCGCGCATGATCAAAAGATAAAATTTGACCACCGAACGGATAACGATATTTTTTGACATCCGCCCGAAAGTGACGAGCAGTGCAAGGGGCAGTGAAAAAATCAGGGTAAGGCAGAATACCTCAAGCGATACCACCGCCCCCTGGAGCATAATGCCCGCCAGACGGATCATTGTTTAAATTTATTTTCCGATGATGGAAATATCGGCGCCCATCCATTCGGTGGTGATTTTCGCAACGGTGCCGTCTTTTGCCATTTCAAGGAGGGTTTCCCATACCTTGTCGCAGAGGGCCTTGTCGCTTTTGCGGAAACCAATGCCGAATTCTTCTTCTTCCAACCTGTCCGCGATAATACGGAAATTCTTGCCGGAACGGTTAATGTTGTCATTCGCGACAACCAGATCGATCACCACCGCATCAATACCGCCAACATCCAAATCCATCATTGCGGTAAGGAAATCCTTGTACTCCACCACTTCTTTAAGACTGGCCTTGAATTCGGGCTCGGCATCAATAGCTTCAATTGATGAAGAACCGGCCTGGGTCCCCACAACTTTACCTGCAAGGGTAGCCAGGGAATTAACCGGAGAATTATCCTTAACAACGATTACCTGGGCATTTCTCAGGTAAGGGGGTGTGTAAAGTACATTTTTCTTCCGTTCTTCGGTAATGGTGAAACCATTCCAGATGCAGTCGATTTCACCGGTATTCAATTCCTGTTCCTTGGCAGCCCAGTCAATCGGCTGAAGTACCAGCTGAATGCCGATCCGTTTCGTCACTTCTTTAGCCAAATCGACATCGTAACCGACGATTTCGTTATTATCGTTCCGGAAACCCATGGGCGGAAAAGAATCATCCAGTCCCATAATGAATTTGCCTTTGTTCATAATCGTCTGAAGGGAATTATCTCCCCCAACGGCCGCGCCATCTTTTTTTCCGCCGGCGAAAACCGTTCCCGCAGCCAGCAGTACACATACCAGCATCAATGCAAATTTTTTCAACTTGTTCCTCCTTGAAAAGACTTAAGTTTGATTATTTTTACAGTATCGTAATTCTGCCATTCTATTCAAGACATTAAAACGATATACTTTGCCGTATGGAACTGGAAATTGTACGCGCCGATCCGGCCGGCAATATCACCATTTTTATCATGAACCCGCCGGAAAACCAAAAAATACGGATAAAAGCGCTTATGACTCTGCTTGCGGATAAAAACCTGGGCGCCGAACAGGCCGGTTTTGTTTTTCCGCCGGAAAAACCCGGAGAAAACTGGCGGCTGGAAATGGCAGGCGGTGAATTCTGCGCAAACGCATCCCGGAGTCTGGGGCTTTTAATCGCGGCAAAAACCGGTATTTCCGGAAAACATACCATGATGCTGGAAACAAGCGGAATGCCGGTACCGGTTCCCGTACACATCGACACCGGAGCACAAACGGCGGAAATTGAAATTCCGGGAACGCAGGAAGAAAAAGAAATTTTCATGGATGGGAAAAATTATCCGGTTTATGTGTTTGAAGGCATTACCCATATAATTGCTGCAGATATCCCCCCGGATGAGGAAACTGTGCATAAATTGATCTGCGAAACCGACAGGCAAGCGGAAGGACAGCCGCTGTGCAGTGCGCTGGGTGTAATGTTTTTTGATTCCCGTAAATGTTTAATGCGTCCTGTTGTCTGGACAAGAACAATAGACACACTGGTACGGGAATCAAGCTGCGGCTCCGGTACCGCGGCAATGGGGGCATGGCTGACCCGTAACGAATGGGAAACAGACAGGTATATTGATATTGAACAACCGGGCGGAACCATAACGGTGCATGTAATAAAACAAAACAGAAAAATAAACCAGCTTTCCATATCGGGGAAAGTAACGTTAAGCGAAACTATGCGTTATGACATTTAACGGGGGAATACCCTGACACCGACCGTTACAATAAAGCCGGTGGATTTCGGATATTCGGTGCTGTCGGTTAAAGTTTTGTAGGAATGGGATCTCCCGGTAACATTGGCCTGTTCATCAATATCGGTAAAATACGAATAATTTAACCCTGCTTCTCCGTACAGTTTTACAGGCAGTTTGGGTATATTCCATTCGCATCCCGCTTTGACAATGTGCATCCACTGGTAGGCACCGTCATGGAGAAAAAACCTCTTCAGTATGGGATTGGTCCCGTCCCTGTTCTTGGGATCAAGTTCCGAAAGCAGGGAACTGCCGTCAACTTCACTGCCGCCGAAATCCGCTCCATGGCGTATCAGCTGATATTGCAAATGTGCTGTGAGGCTTTTTGCCGGCATTGTTCTGAAATTAAATAGAATTTCA
>Ga0123353_10018987_pt1 | contig 10199 bp, 3 predicted proteins | sample TergutLab28metaG_3_FD_92763 | JGI IMG/M metagenome (GOLD analysis project Ga0123353, IMG submission 92763) | Labiotermes labralis P3 segment gut microbial communities from Petit-Saut dam, French Guiana - Lab288 P3 | ecosystem: Host-associated > Arthropoda: Insects > Digestive system > Gut ...
TCATTGGTAGCCAAGAGCATAGAGGTAAAAATAGGTTTTGGCGAATTTTTTGTGCAATGGAAAAATGATCTGGAATGGAGCGTGAACGTACATGTCCATTTCAAATTCAAACAGCAGGGACTTGAGCGCGATTTATTGCAGGTATTCACATCCAGCGAATCTTTTTTCAGAGGGTACGTGCTCGATCTCAATGAAGTGGATAATGACGAACTTGAGATACAGGTACGCGTGGAAGACGTTTACGGAAATTCTACGCCGCGCATGTCGTTCGGTAAGATGCGTCTGAAACAGGACATCAAAATACCGAAAAAAAATGTGGATGGCACCATGAAATGGACTATGCCGTATCCCAACGATTCGATTGGCGGTATTCCGCAACTGTGGGGTAATTTTGGCGAGGGACACAACGACAAGTTGATTGACGACATCATCAATATCGGGCGTAATAACAATTTCATACATACCAACTACGCGGGACGTACAGGGACACGGTCAGATGGTAATGGATGGAATGTACTGATCAACCTGGGAGATATTTACGAACTCAGCCGTTGCCTCACCCACCAGCGTCACGAGGGAGGAGATGAATACAGAACCAATAAGGGATTCTTGTACGGAGCTTATAATGTTGGTATTTATAATATGTATATATTGGACGAAAGTGTCCGTCCGCCACAATGGGTATTCATCCATCAGCACAAAATACCGATTCCTACCAATGTTCCTGACTTAGAGGTTTGCAGGTTGGGCATTGCCGGTGATATGGCTTATTTTTATCCTGACGATCCGCAATTTACGCCGCCTACCCGTTGGTTCAGATATGAAATGATCAATGGTTTTGGCGCTAATTATACAGCATTCGATAATGTATTTTCCTTGTCGGAAATCACGCTTTTTGGACGGAAAACACAAAAATAATGATTAATGTTTAATAATGATTAATATATATGGAAATGAAAAAATTAAAATGTATCATTTTTTTGCCTCTCGTATTTTTTGCGGCATGTCTGTTTGTTTCGTGCAGCGGCTTGTACGATGACATCAAAAAATATGAAGGAGTAATCATTTACCCGGGCAGGTTCGATACCCTGATCGTCAAATATGGTCTTGAAAGGGTTGAATTTGAACTAATGAAAGCCGGACGCCTGCCGTCGAGCGAGATGAAATTGAGTAAAGCCGTCAAAACGGTTGTCGAGTACGACGATAAAAGGTTGGTATGGGACGAAGTGCGTTCGTGGGTACCGGTTGAGGATCTTAATGAAAAGAGATTATACCGGTTTTCCATCTACACTCTTGATGACAAAGGCAATAAATCAGTTCCTTGGGAAACCCAATTGGTGCCTTATACCGTAATGGACAGAGATCTTTTGGATGTTGTTGCGCCACGGCAAAGTTTATTGAGTTCGTCGGCGCTTATCGAATGGCCCAACGGTTTGAACTCGGCGCTTTCCAAATTCGTCGGGTTATGTTACAGTTTTACGGATAATGATGGTATTTCGCATACAGACAGCTTATCGTATGAGAACGCAGATTTCCGTATTTCTTTCGAAAATCTGGTACCTTACTCGAACAATATTGTCAATTTCAGATACTGGTTGATACCGATATTGAGCGACGGCGAAACTGCAATGATTGATACGGTTCTGTTTGAAAAACCGTTAAATGTGTTACTTGATCCCAATCTCCCATTTTCGCCTGCCGAAAGGGATATGTTGATTGCCAACGGAATCACAAACTTTACGCTTGGCGGTATTGAAAATGTCACGAGTTTGTCGTATGCGCCTCATGCTACCGACTTTTCGGATTTGTACTTTTTTGAACGCCTGAAAACGCTTGACCTGACGGCTGGCGTCGCTTCGGGAAACCCCATCCCTTTACCGACCCTGTCATGGCCGCCTCAAGGTACTTCGCGATGGCCATTACAGATCAACAATGGCGGCTTTTGGAAACCTTACCTTAAAGTGATCGAGCCTGTCACAACAAGAGGTAAGCAAACGCTGATTGAAAGGCTGGAAAGCGGAACCATTGAAAAAGTGTATTATATGCCGGGTTCCATGGATCTGGATGCTACGCTGGCTCCATACGTTACTGAAGGTCTTGTGGAATTGGTTACTGCGGCAAATTATCCCGAAATGTTTCCCGCCACTGTTCAGTTGGACGGCGCTTCGCTGTTACGGATGCCGGGTGTGGGAACCAACAATTTTGCCGCACAGATTTGGTATCCTTATCCGAAAGGATCGGTCGATTACCCGAGTGAACTTGGTTTGCTCTATTTTGAATATCCCGACGTGCTTAAGTTCAAAGCAGGGCAAGATATTGATTGTCCCCTTACTTCCGACCCGACATTCGGCGCTTCGCAGAACCGACCATCGTTAATTTTTAATGTTCCGGCACAATATCAGATTGATACCCAAACTTATCCGTATTTCACATTCAGAGTACTAATTCCCAGCGGTCAAACTTGTCTCCTGACGTATCCGGCATTTAGAAGTCTGCAGTTCTGGGTGGCAAATTATATGGATAATTACTCGATTCATAATACTGGGGGTTACCCTCAAAATAAATGGCAACCAAGCGGTAGCAATACAAACATACACATGACCGTATCTGCGCCTGACGGATATGACCAATGGCACAAAGTAACCGTGAATTTTAACGCTTGGGGTACGCCCGTTACTGATCGAAAAGTACGTACCATTCTGATTAGACCCGGAGCAGAACAGCCATTAACGCCCGTATGGAATTTCAATACAACACCCTATTGGGATTTATACGGCGATTTCATCTGTTTCTTCACAGATATCTTTTGGAGTAAAACAGAGCCTGCTGAATAGTTATATGATGTTGAATAATAAGTAAAAAATAAATTGATTATGAAGAGTTTAAATAAATTGATTAATTTATTGGCAGTATATCTGCTGATATGTTTTTCTGGCTCATTTGCCGGATGTGAAGCAAAAAAGGATGATAAAACTCATGAAAGGGAATATGGCGTAATTATTGTAGATCCTAAAGTTACCGTTATCGGAGAATCTACCCTTGATCTTCTAATTTTAGATAGCGAGGTAACGGTTACTTTTAAAGCATGGGCGGCAGCCACAATCAAGTCAATATCTTATGCCCTGTTTGAAGATGATGACGAATCGGATGCGGTTACTTACATTCCGGTTCAAGTTCCTGCCGGCGAAATTTACGAAATGGAAGTATCCATTAAATTCACCGTCGTAGAAGATTTAAAGAAAGTTTCCTTGAGATTGGTTGACAATCAGGGAAAAACAGACGAAGCCTTCATTGCCGTTCGAAGAATCATGAAAAGGTTTGATTTAATTTTCGCCGACAATATTGATTTTGTTGAATCAATCAATGTTGGTCAATATCTTAATATTAGCGGTATGGTAGTAGCGGCGGAAGAACTTCAGGAATTTTACTATATCCCTGTTGTCAATGGCGTCACCCAAGCTCAGGTAAATATTCCTATTGGTGTTGACAAGCAAAACGTAAATTTCAGTATTAATTTTCAAGCAGTTTCCGGTTTGCAAAAATTGGAATTTACCATTATAGATGCTGCCGGTAATCAAAATACATATAGTTTTAATATTAAAAAAATATCAAATATTTTGGTTACGGTAGATTCTTGGAGAGTGCTTTATGGAGAGTCTACGTCAATAAGTGGTAGTATTGATACTCCCGACGGAGTGAAAGGCGCGAAGTATTCCCTTGTAAAAGAAGATGGTACATCTGTCGAAGGCGGTACCTTAACTGTGAATCCCGCTGCCAAAACTTTCTCAGGTTCTATCTCCGTACCGGAAGGAACAGAAGCTGTATCCGTCAGAGTTTTTGGAATAGATGTAAATGACGGCGAAGGCTATTATGAAGGCACGGTTCGAGGCAGATTGAAATCTTTAACTAGCCAAACGGTTTATGGCGGAAATCGTAATGAGTGGTTTTCCTGTTACATAGAGAACAATTCTGGCAGTAACATCATCAATGTTCAGCAGTTAGGTTGCGATAACCTTACTAATACTTATATTGACTGGTGGGATTTTGGCGTTTATGTGAGAGCCGGCAGCGGATACAGGTATATGTTATTCAGTCCGGCTTCTTGGGGACAAGGTGGTTATACAAACGTCGAAAGGGTTATTGAGAACTTGCCCAATAATGCGTCTTGCAGGACAGGTGGTATGGCAGCCGTTCACTTACGTCGATTAGGTTACACGATGATCAGCCCTACACGTCCGGAACTTGCTGATAAGTTCGATCAAGTGGAAACCGAATGGGATCTTTGGGATTTGCAGGAACAATATAAAAATATATTCGATCCCGTGACATGCTCCATTACCGCTGTCGATTCCGAACCGGGAACTGTACACTGGATTGGTTGGGGACCCACCAACGGTTCCGGTAAAGGACACGCAGGCGGACCTGTTCAAAATGCCGGTTTAGGGTTAATTCGTATCACAGCTACAGATCCTGAAGGGTCAATTCTTGATCCGAGATGGGTAAGATTTGATATTAAATTCCCGATCTATCCCAATTATAAGAAAAAATACAAAGATAATTGGATAGACGTCAGATATGCCAGTCCGGCTGCGACATTCCCCGGCGGTTATAGTTTTGATGGATGGCCTCAACTGGGAAATCCACGTTAAAATTGTTTACCAATCCCCTTGTATTGTTCATTTTTTGAATCGGCAAGGGGATTGTTTCTTTAAGTAAAAATATCTAAATTTGTATGTTTATATCTTAACAACCTAAATTTTAATAACAATATGAAAGACAAAATTTTATACAAACGGATCATTCGAATGATCATCTTAAGTGGTTTTCTGGTTTTTACCGGAAACCTTTATGCACACAAAGTGACGTTCAGCGGGATAGGTAGCGGAACGGTCACGGCGACAGTCGACGGAGGCGCTATTACCAGCGGCGCTGATGTGGCGGCTGGAAAGAACGTTGTGTTTACCGCAACGCCTACAACAGGTCAAACCCGTGTAAACGAGTGGTGGAAAGTGAACGGAGTCACTACGCGAGTAGTACCCGGAGGCGCCGCCAACGACTATTACGCGGCATATACGCACACCATAGCCGTTAGTGGCGATGTGGACGTAGAAGTGCTGTTTGAGCGCAATATTGTTCAATTGGCTAAAACAGACCCGGTTGGCTTTACATATAATGGCACAGCTCTAAACAGAGGAACTTCTTTCTCGCAGGGCAGTTTCAATGGCATCAATCTAACCAATGCGGTTGGCATTATTGTTTCCAGCCGGTTTAACGATAGTTTTAACCCGTTGAATACTGCTAATAACGACGATTCGGATAATGGATGGACAGTACAGGGAAGCGCACCTGCTCCTCAAGACTTCTGGATATTGTACAGTTTTGCTGATGCGAGATGGATAAACCAGATTGTATTACGCGAAAGACTTGCTGCCGACGTGATAAGAGCGGTAGAAATAGATTTCTTCGAAACGGATGCGCAACTGAACGCCAATACTCCTGTTAGAACAGAAAAATCGAAGGATATATTGGGCGGCGCCGACATGGAACCACATGGTAATCCGACATTGGCTTTTACCAACGACAACGTATTAAGTTTTTCTCCTGTAAAGGCAAAGGTGGTGAAAATACGTCTGACAGATTACCAAGCCGGAAACCCCGGTTTTCGAAGAGTGAAAATCATCGAAACCGACGAACCCGCTGTAGATGATGCTACACTATTAAGGCTGTCAGTTAGCGAAGGCGCATTGACGCCGGCATTTGATCCGCAAGTAACGGCATATACCGTAGATTTACCTTTCAGTATAGATGAAATAAATATATTGGTGGCTGCAAGCAATGGAAATGCAAGCATTACAGGAGACTATGGCATACAGTCAGTTCCCGCAGGCGGAACAATTTTTACCGTTATGGTCACTGCCGAGGATAACGTTACAGAAAAAGAATATACGATAACTGTTCATCGTCCGTTGTCTATTTCCGACGATACCACTTTGAGCAGCCTGACGGTTAGTGCTGGTCATTTGGAACCTGAATTTGACCCTGAAACACTTGCATATACCGTAAATGTAAAGTATGGAATAACCTCTATTGTCTTTACAGCCGAAACAACCCACCCTCAAGCAGTGTTGGATATGGAAAACAGTTATAATTTGGATGTTGGCAGTAACCCAATCACCATAACCGTCACAGCCGAAGATGAAACCACAACCAATGAATATGTCATAGATGTTATCCGCGCAGAGCCGGAAAGTCACGCTATATATTTTAATTGGACGGGTAGCGGGGAGGTCACGGCAACCGTTAACGACGAGCCAATTGCAAGCGGCGATTTAGTATATGCATTGGATAAGGTAGTATTTACTGCGACTCCGAGCAATAACCAAAGAGTAAACGAATGGTGGAGCGTAAACGGTAATATGATACGTGCGCTCAACCCTGCCACTGGCGCTAATGCTGATTACTACATGGCATATAAGTACACTTTGGAAAATTTTGACGACGACGTTGAAGTAAAAGTCGTGTTCGAGCGCGATATAGCCCAATTGGCAACAAAGGATCCTGAAGGATTTCTGTGGCCCGGAACAGGCGCGTCTTTTGCAAGAGGTTCTTTTGCTCAACCCGCCGATGGAAAAAGCAGCATGGCAGTTAATCAAAATGGTCAGGAGGGCGTGATCATCACCAGCGGTTGGAATAACAATATGGCAATGCCAAGAAATTTGTCTCAAAACGGCAATCCGGGCGCATGGGCGATAAGACTTGCGAGCAATAATCTGTTTATACCCAGCGCTGGAGTCGATGATCATTGGATACTGTATCATTTTGACGACGATAAATGGATAAATCAGGTAATATTGCGCGGCAGAGCGGGTACAGACCATACCAAAGCAGTAGAAATAGATTTCTTTCAAACGGTTGAGCAATTGAACGCTAACGAACCTATAAAAACCGAAAAATCCAGGGATATATTAGGAGGCAAATTGTTAGAGACGCAAGGCAGGGCGGCGGCGTTATCTTTTAAAGATGATAACGTATTAAGTTTTGATCCGGTACTGGCAAAGATAGTTAAAATTCGCGTTACAGAGGCTGGGCATATTGACGGAGAAGGACTCGGCAATTCAAATCCGGGATTTGTTAGGGTAAAAATCATAGAAAGCAATCCCTTCACGTCCTCAGACGCTACACTGAAAAGTCTCACACTCAGCCACGGAGAATTATCTCCAGAATTTTCCGCCGATATTACGAGTTATACTGTATCAGTACCCAACAGCGTAAGCGAAATTATCGTTACAGGCGTTGCCAACCATATAGAAGCAACAGTAAACGGCAATGGCTCCTATCCGCTGGATATTGGCGATAACGATATAACTGTTACCGTGACCGCCGAAGATGGAGTTGCTACTGAAACATATTCCATCAAGGTTGAACGTTCCGCTGATATTTCGGATGACGCCAAACTAAAAAGTCTCACGGTAAGCAACGGTACATTGGCGCCTGAATTTAGCCCCGAACAAACGGAATATACCGTCGATGTGGCATACAACATATCTGCGATTACCGTCGCTGTAGTAACCAACCACAGCGGCGCTTCAGTTGAAGGCGATGGCGTTTATGATTTGGAATTTGGCGAAAACAAAATAACCGTTACGGTTACCGCCGAAGATGGCGTCGCTACCAAAGAGTATGTCGTAACCGTTACACGCGCAGAGCCGACAAAATTCCCTGTAACGTTCAGTTGGACGGGCAGCGGCGCTGTCATAGCGACCGTTGACGAAATCGAAATTGAGAGCGGCGAGATGGTAGAAGAAGGAATGAAAGTTGTGTTTACCGCAACGCCTGCCGATGGTTACAGAGTCAATGAGTGGTGGACGGTAAACAATAACAGTAGAGGTACAAGGATAGATCCCGGAAGAAGCTCGCAATACTATATGCCATATACCTATACCAAAAACGCCTTAGACGGCAATATGGACGTACAAGTATGGTTTGAGCGCGATATTGCACAATTAGCGACGGTTGATCCTGTGGGATTTGAATGGCCCGGCACAAGCAATCTTTTGAATAGACCCGACGCCGCCAGTTCCCCCTGGACCGGAAATAACGCCAACCAGAAGGGTCATGAAGGCGTCATTGTGTCTTCCATATTTGGGAATGCTTTTCGTTTCACCAAAGCGCCATTTGATAACGGTATCAACAATGATGGCTGGACGCCGCCGGGCGGCAGTGTTGTCGCACAAACATGTTGGTACATGGTTTGTTTTGCAGAGCCAAAATTCATTGAATCGATTATTTTACGCAGCAGAGCGGGAGGCGACCATTTGAAGGCGGTAGAAATAGATTTTTTCACGACCATCGAAGACGTTAATGCTGATACTCCTGATATTACCATAAAATCTGAAGATGTATTGGGCGGCGATATGGCGTCTAACAATTCTACTATTGCGGCTGACAACGTCATCAGCTTTACCCCATTGTTTGCTCGGTTCGTAAAAGTCCGTCCTACTGATGGGGCTGGAAATTCTGGTTTGACAAGGGTGAAAATCATTGAAACCGATCCCGTCATGGTAAGCTCTATTATTGTTACGGGCGCAGGTGGCGCCACTGCCATTACCGACAAAGGCGGAACCTTACAGATGTCGGCAGCGGTATTGCCTGTTGATGCCACCAATCCATCGGTCGCATGGACGGTAACAAACGTCACAGGCAGAGCCAGTATCAGCGAAAGCGGCTTACTCACAGCATTAGACAACGGTACGGTAATCGTCGTAGCCACAGCAAACGACGGTTCGGAAGTGTTTGGCGATGTAACGATAACCATCAGCAATCAGGAAGAATTTGTACCTGTATCCTCCATCACGGTAACCGGCGCAAGCAGCGCCTCGACCATCACAACAGATGGCGGTACCTTGCAAATGTCGGCAGCGATATTGCCTGCCGACGCCACCCTTCAAACCGTCGCATGGGCAGTAACCGACGGCACAGGCAGCGCTACCATCAGCGAAAGCGGCTTGCTCGTTGCCAAAACAAACGGTACGGTAACCGTAAAAGCAACGGCAAACGACGGTTCGGAAGTGTTTGGCGAATTGCAGATCACCATCAGCGGACAAATCGTTCTGGTTACATCTGTTTCGGTTACAGGCGCAGGCAGCGCCACAACCATCTCCACAGATGGCGGTACCTTGCAGATGTCGGCAGCGATATTGCCTGCTGACGCTACCGATCAAACGGTCGCATGGTCGGTAACCAACGGCACGGGCAGCGCTACCATCAGCGAAAGCGGATTGCTCACCGCTAAAACCAACGGTACAGTGACCGTCAGAGCCACGGCAAAAGACGCTTCGGGTAGATCCGGCGAATTGCAGATCACCATCAGCGGACAATTCGTACCGGTTGCATCCATCACGGTAACCGGCGCTGGCGGCGCCATAACCATCACTACAGATGGCGGTAGTTTGCAAATGTCGGCAGCGATATTGCCTGCTGACGCTACTGATAAATCGGTCGCATGGTCGGTAACCAACGGCACAGGCGAGGCAAGCATCAGCGCTAACGGACTGCTCACAGCCGCAGCCAACGGCACGGTAACCGTCAAAGCCACGGCAAACGACGGTTCGGGCGTGTCTGGCGAACTGATGATCAGCATCAGCGGACAATTCGTTCCGGCTACATCCATAACGGTTACGGGCGCAGGCGATGCCACTACCATTACCGCCAAAGGCGGCACATTACAGATGTCGGCATCGGTATTACCGGCTTATGCCACCAATAAATCGGTTGCATGGTCGGTAACCGACGGCACAGGAAAAGCGACCATCAGCACGGGCGGACTGCTTACCGCTGCCGCCGACGGTACGGTAACGGTGAAAGCAACGGCAAACGACGGTTCGGGCGTGTCTGGCGAACTGGTGATCACCATCAGCGGACAGACGGTAACAAGCGTCGAAATCTCCTTCGCTTCGAACCTGAATGTGTATCCGAATCCGTTTAAGGATCATGTACGCATATCAGGGGCTGAAGGCTCTACGTTACGGGTTATTGACGCCGCAGGAGTAACCGTACATATCCAAAAGATAAACGGCGAGGATGAAGTTATTCGTCTGGAACATTTATTGTCTGGCGTGTATTTTTTACGAGTTGAAAAGAACGGACAGTCAAAAACGTTAAAAATAGTGAAAGAATAATTTTTTTACTGGTTATCCTCA
>Ga0123353_10018988_pt1 | contig 10198 bp, 4 predicted proteins | sample TergutLab28metaG_3_FD_92763 | JGI IMG/M metagenome (GOLD analysis project Ga0123353, IMG submission 92763) | Labiotermes labralis P3 segment gut microbial communities from Petit-Saut dam, French Guiana - Lab288 P3 | ecosystem: Host-associated > Arthropoda: Insects > Digestive system > Gut ...
CACAATGTTTTTATGTATTTTGTGTAGATCTGAGAACAAACAGCGATTATTTCACTGTACAGCATTGACTGGTTGGTTTTTATAACTGAGACGGAGTGTGTTTACTGCGCGGTACGTTCTACATTCTTCGTTCTGCCCACACAGTGTATTTATGTGTTTTGTGTGGATCTGAGAACAAACAGCGATTATTTCACTGTACAGCATTAACTGACTGTTTTAATAAGGGAGATGGATTGTGTTTACTGGGCGGTAAGTACCGGTTCCTTTAACAAAACAGATTATTTTTCGTCTTTAAATTGTTAAAAGAAACACAAGAGATATTTTGTTTGGCTCTTAAGAGGAACAGAACATATGCTGAGCGCCTGGTGTCGGAGTGTTATAGTACTGCGGGATCCGTTTGTGGCAGTGCCTGTGGTTGCAGTATTATGTTACGCGTGACCCACATTGTGCCTGTTGACACCCAGCGGCAGACAGGCCTATGCAAACACTGCTACACAAGACAACACTTTGGTATCCTTTCTTTGTAGAGTGTTAGCCACTCCGTTCGTGTAGAAACTACATTACATCGGTGGTGGAGACGTGAATGTGCATATGGGGCATTGATGATATTAGCTGACAGGGGAAAGGCAGATTACTCGAGTGAAAGCTGTCCCGTTGTCACTTTCTCCACCACAAACTCTATATGGGCTGCCGTGGGATCGAACAAGGGCTGCAGCGATGAGAAGCCGGTGATTGACCAAAGGAGAACCCATATATCAAAATGAAAGTATCATAATATTTTATTGATTGCGGGGTTTCAAGGGAGATTTACCATCTCTTTTTAAAATATGAGGAACTTTTCCTTTAACCCACTGAAGATTGAGATTAATCTAAATTATATTTAAGACTCAGTCCGTACCGCGCAGTAAACACACCCCTTCTCAGTTATAAAAACCAGTCAGTTAATGCTGTACAGTGAAATAATCGCTGTTTGTTCTCAGATCCACACAAAACACATAAATACACTGTGTGGGCAGAAAGTAGAATTGTTGAATGTTAAACTGGTGGTACATATAGTGACCACTGTGCGGTACATATAGTGACCACAGGGCTTTAAATGTTTAACCTTTTGGCGCCGGAATTATTTTTTTAATTTTAACACACCCTGTATATAAAATGTGAATAATACAGGAACCAACTACGTTAGAATTATGAAACAAACTGCATTTTGAAGATAAAAACGGAGAGTATATACCATGTTTAAAGTATTCGGTACCCGTATTTGTTGAATAAATATATAAAATGCATCTTTGGAGGTTAGCGGTGCGGTACGTCAACTATAGTTGACATTAGGCGTCTAAAGGTTAATACACAAAATTTCTGATGCCATTTTGGACTCATTCTTCTTAACAGTGTAACCAATTTAAGTTAATATGGCCCTATAATTTTGAGACGCCATTACTCTGACGGTCGCGCTCTCTGTCTGTCGTAATGTGTGGCTGCATGCATGTGTGATCGATGTACCTGCTGAAAGATTACAGCGGGCCTGCTTAACCTCCTGTGCGTTGTGGGCAGCTCTGGTCTGCGTCCGAGCAACGTGAAATTCAGTACAAAAAATGAGGTGCGAATTTCACCTGTGTATTTTTATATGTGCCACGTGCAGTACCAACGTACTGATAATTGGAGGAAAAATGTATACAAACATTATGTCGCTGTTTTTAGCACATTTTTACAAAATAAATTCCTAATGTAATGTAATGTACGTCTGCATAGATAAAGAGTTCTTAATTTTTCAAAACTTCTGCGGCCTTCTCTCTCGGCTTGGCCAGGGAAGGAGTTAACAGACGTTTCCTTCATTTCAAACGCCTCCGCGGGTAACATGTTGAGTTGGCCTGACTTGGGGTAATGCTGATAGCTCTTTGAGGTACCGATAGCATCATTAGGTTAATTACAAATTACCGGTAGCTTCATTAGGTTAATTACAACGACAGGATTAGCCGGGTAGCTCATTAAGCGTAGTGATTATGCTAGACAACGGTAAAGGGGGGGGGGCAGAGACTGTTCCTTTCACCACAGCTTCCATAGCGGCTCTGGGGGCCCTGTGCAAAGCTTCGATGGGCCCTCTTGTGCTCATGATGTACCCGGCCACTTTTTTATGGAATTGCCATAAGTGGGCTCGGTTTCCGAATAAAACTCTCTGTTTAAATATTGTATCTTATACTTGTGTGCAGGTTCAGCGGTGCCAACCCACCAATGGAGAGATGTACGACGAAGGATTAACAATTTTGCCACGCTGAAATTCTGGTCGTTTGTTAGTAGAATTATTATCAGGCCGAAAAGTCACCAAGTTATGTGAACTTGTACAGCATAACGCAGTCTCATAAGGCGAGATATTAAATTTCGCGACTGTAAAAGAACTTCGTATGAAGTTTTATTTTGCCAGGGTTGGCAACGCTGAACCGTATTCGCGCGAATTTAACTTGTGGCGAATACGCTCAAGTTCGCCGGAATAGTGGGCGCTCTTTTAAACGCAATCGCTGTACAGGGCTGAACAGGCCGTTCAGGCTGCAGGAGGTTCAGACTCCCAGAATTTCTAGATAATCGGCACACAACGGTGGCCAGGTTGTCAGACCGACGCACCGGCCTCTCCCCCCCCCCCCCGGGAGATACCGCTGATACTCATTTCCATCAGAGACTGCGTAAACCCCACGGCCATAGTGCGTCCAGAAGGATTAAGTCGACGAAAATATCAATGACCCCATCGGAAATCGAACCCGCGACGTTTCGTCAGTAAGGATGGCGGGTGTCATGTGTGGCGTTCGAACCGGCCACCTTCCCAAGCCAAAAGCGTTACTGTTTGAGCCAAATTGCACTGTCCGGTTCGGTTTTTGATGAGGTTGTAACGAATACCTTTATTACCATTCGTTTTACAAATATTGTGCTCTGCGTTGTGACTCCGTGCAGATTGGTCGGTGCTTAGAAACACGTCACAAGTACGCATCTACAAAACTACACCGTGCCTTACACCAGAACACTGTACTGCGGTGCTAACCAAGCTCTAGGGGTATGAGGACCCCCTTATACAAAATCGCGGGCCCCACACCTGCTAACTAGCTGTACTTTTAAGTTCCGTTAACCTGGAAAAGTATACAAAAGGTAAAATTTTCCCTGCCCACGCCATGGAGGCGTATCGGCGGAGTGGAGATATAACTCCACTCATTCTTAAACTCGCAGCTAGATGGAGGACAGCGGTAAATTTCAAGACCCGGCCGCATTACTCCCGCGAGGGAACCCCGGCATTCAGTGAACAGGAGGCTGCGTGGGCCCAACAGTTTGGTCTAGACGATGAATGACAGAAGAATATCTTGGGCCTGCCGGGATTCGATCCCCGTACTGTCCTGCCCGGAGCCCAGTCACTGTACAGACTGGGACACTTGGCGACAGAAAGTGTTATGATTTCGTAAGCTGTGACAGCGAATCCGCGTTTTGCTCCTCAGTACTGAGAAAGAATAACAGCAGAAACCAAGTGCTGGCTGGAGCATCACAGTAATGTCAGTCCACAGGCACAATAGGATGTGTCACCGGCCGTCCGCTCTAATGGAATGGTACTGATTACCTCTTTGAGAGCCTCATATATGCCGATTGTCAGCTGGTTTATGGCGTGTTCTGGAGCTGGGTCTGACCTTTACAAGTACAAATATGCGTCACACCACGGCGGGGATACGTTCTGAGAAATGCGTCGTTAGGCGATTTCGTCGTTGTGGGAACGTGCACTTACACAAACCTAGATAGTACAGTATAGCCTACTACACACCTAGGCTATACGGTATAGCCTATTGCACCTAGGCTACAAACCTGTACAGCATGTTACAGTACTGAATACTGTAGGCAATTGTAACATAATGGTATTATAATATTATATTGAAGGTTATAAATTATAATATTAAAGGTAAAGGTAAATTTCACCCTAGAACAGGCCACGAAGGCCCGTAGGGGGAGCAGAGGTATAGCTCTACTCTTTTTTCAACCTCGGCTCTGGATGGGGTGGGTGATCAACGCCACGCCCTGGGCGCTTTACCCCCGGGAAAGACCCGGTACCCATTGTATAGGAGGCTGGGTGGGCCCCGGGGCCGGTCTGGAGGGGTGCGGAAAATCTCGTCTCCATCGGGTTTCGATCCCCGACCTTCCAGCCCGTAGCGAGTCGCTATACCGTCTGAGCTATACCGGCTCCCCGGCCTTCGGTTCCAATGGAATATTCCTGATTACATCATTGAGAGCCTCACATATGCCGATGTCATCCGGTTTATGATGTACGTGTATTCTGGAGTGGGCTATGACCGATTCAAGTCGATCGTTGAACAGCTCCGGACAAGGGGTAATTACTTGCTGACCTGCCGGTAGTAACGTATGGGTCAGAGCTTAAGTCACAATGAATGTTCGTAACGTGTCGCGGATGACCCCTCCACGGTCATGTGACAGAGGTCACAGATGCCACCTGAAGTGTTTTGTGTATGGGACCTAGCCGAATGTTGCCCAGGTGAGCAGGGAACCTCCGCACACGCTGAGTTCACCACGCAACCATTACAGACTCTCTGTCTCTCTCTCTGGGTACCCTCTTAACAATATGCTATTCCGTGAGCTGTTTCTCATACAAAGCATTGGGCTCTGCTCTTAGATTCGGACGACGATTCTCAGAATTACCAGAGTTCGACCGAATTGTAAATGTTAGGTCTTATATGGCTTTCTGTTTGGACGGTGAATTGCGACAGTCAGGTATGAGGCTTCAGAGAACAGCGTTCGGTAAATGTTTTCCACTTTTATTCTGACACTGTGAATCAGTTATAATATTCTGAACAATCAACACAGATTCTATGGATATTACATGATATTCTCCTAGACATTACTGTATTTGCTTACAGTGTTGAAGGTAGCTTGGTCATTTGCTAACAATTCATGTAATTCAATAAGCATCTCTTCATAACTGCTGTGAACCTAATATCGCCAGTCTTCACATATTTCAGTACAGGCGTACTGTGTCTGCTTTATCCGTGGAGGATGAGAAAAATGGCTGGAATTTCGTGAGTGTGTGAAGTTGTACAGTCAATGACGTGAGACTTGGAGGTGTTTAAAACCAGAAAATCGATTAGCGTCGACACCAAATTAAATGTACCGTTAGAATAACGTTTGTACCATAGATTAATGAAATCTTCATAACATTTGAAGCTGCTAAGAGTCTGAGCATTTATATCGTGGCCTGGTGTTTGAGGAACCGTGAATATTGTAGGTTAATACCAGTGTTTGGAGGAACTTGCTGTCTGCATCTTCAGGTTGTCATCGTGAAGGAGGGGTTGCGTGTTGTCTGGTTACATAGAAAGGCAATGTTCGTTGTTATTCACAAGGCAAAACATCTCAATGTACGTGTTAGTTTGTTTTATAAATTTGACTTGCTGATGTAGTGTGCATTTCTATGAAGCCTTCACCGTTCTTCCGGGCAAGACACACGCAAAACCCTTCGAAACTCTTTAGTGATTTTAATGTTTTGTTGACCGTGCGTCCCTGTATAATCTTTTTCAAATGAAGCCAACAAGGTGCACACTATCCTTAGTATATTTATTTCAACTTCTGTACATGTTTCGGGCAACTATATGCCCATCATCAGGAGAACTTACTGTATCTAGTATTTGTAACTTACTGTATCTGGTCTGTAGACGAGACAACGACCCATACAAAGTGAAAAAATACCAGCGTCGCATAGATACAGTAAGTTCTCCTGATGATGGGCACATAGTTGCCCGAAACATGTAGAGTAGTTGAAATAAATATACTAAGAAGTAGTGTGCACATTGTTGGCTTCGTTTGAAAAAGACTCTTTAGTGATATTAACACGCTAGATCAATCAGTTGCTTTGCATTGTTGTGGTGTAATTTGTTGTTTAATTTAAGCGGTTGGTTTGTTTGTTTTTGGCGCGACAGCCCCACAGTGGGCCAGGACATCTTCTCATTCACGAGGTTTCTAGATCACACACGACACACCACAGTCGGTAGGACTGCTCTGGACGAGTGATCAGCCCGTCGTAAGAGACCTGTACCTGACAACACACAACACTCACAACAGACAAACATCCATCCCCCCGGTTGGATTCGAACCCACAATCTGAGGAGGCGAGTGGCTGCAGACCTACGCCTTAGACCGCGCGGCCACTGGGAACGGAAGTGTTTGCAGTGCAACACGATTGGGTAGTTTCAGTGAATTAAAGACAAGCCGGTTGCAATATGTTAACAGCTAAAGCAAGGTTTATGTATAAGTTGGCAATTTCCTGGACCCGGACTGCGCAGTGCGCGGTTAAGCGTTGCAGCTGAAAAATCCGGACAGTCCGTCTGTATTTGGAACTTAGACTCCAAGTCAAAGCATACAAACGTACCCATTGTTGGGACAGACCTTATCGAGTCGTACGACAATTGAAGGTGGCCCCGACATTCCATAGCCCTAACTATTCTGCATTGCATTGTCTTGTCTGTTGAATACAAGCGTGGAATGTGTGTAATTTGGAGGCGAATTCATTCCTTCTTATAGTTCCCACAGCGGTTCTTGGCCATTGAGATATGTTTACTTCTAGCCAGCGGACCAACTAGCAACATAAGCTAGTCTCGCCGCCTGCCTTTCACGTGGCAATATCTACGCATTGGTAAGGTGATCCCGTTACAGGCCCGGAGTGGCCCAGAGAGTGGGTACAGGTATAGCTCTACTCTTCCATGGCCGCGGCACTAGAAGGCGGTGAGTGGTCAGCAACACGCCCCGGCCGCACTTTATCCCCGGGAAAGACCCGGTACCCATTTTACAAGAGGTTGGGTGCGCCCCTGGGCCGGTCTGGACGGGCGGAAAATCTCGTCCCCACCGGGATTCGATCCTGGACCGTCCAGCCCGTAGTCAGTCACTATACCAACTGAGCTACCCGGCCCACAATATCTACGCATTATGTCTTTGTAAAGTGCGTGATTAACATAGTGAAACTCTTCTTATTTACCGATAAATGGATCTAGTGGCACTTTTCCTGACATCACCGAAAGATAGACTGTCTTACGTCTCACAAAGCGCATGCGTCAGCAGCACAATACTTGGCGTATTATGAACGTGTGATTGCGAAGGCCTGGGTGCAGTGTGATCGACGATTTTATAACACCTTTTTTTGTTGACATCCAGTGTTTTAATGACACATTTCGCTCTAAATACAATAAAGTGCCTGCAGCAGTGACAATGTTAATTTTAAGGACATTAACACGTCTGGGGGTCGGTATAGCGACTTGCTACAGGCTGGAAGTTCCGGGGATTGAATACCGGTGGGGACGAGATTTTCCGCACCCGTCCAGCCTGGCCCTGGCGCCCACCCAGCCTACTGTACAATGGGTCTCTTTCCCGGAGGTAAAGCGGCCGGGGCGTGTCGTTGAACACCCAACCCCATCTAGCGCCGAGGTTAAAGGAAGAGCAGAACTATACATCTGCTCCCCCTTTGGGCCTTCGTGGCCTGTCACAGGGTGGATTTTACCTTTACGTTTTACCTTTTAACAAGTCTGAGGGAAACTCATGAGGATGGAAGGGAACTTCGACAAACAGAGCAGTGTTGTCGGTGCGCCATGACATGATATGTGTGGAAGTGTTATATGGAAGAGTGCTGAATTGTTACAGGGAAATACAGTCAAACCTCGGTTCACGAACGCCTCGGATCGTGAACAATTCGGTTTACGAACAAATTTTCCGAACACAAATTGTCTCGGATGACGTATTGTATCTCGAGTTACGAACACTTCTGGGCTTTGACAGTGAAGATTCTGCGGTTATCGATGATATTGTGTCTCTAGGCAAAAACATTGGCTTGGAAGTTAACTATGAAGTGTGTCTGAAGCAGAGTCGAGTGGTGCCAAGAGACAGAAACAAGAAAAAGAATCCCCTTCCAAACAATAATATTTCACTTCCTCACCACCTTCCACTTACGCCGTCAACTCTCCTCCTCACCACCTTCCACTTACGCCGTCAACTCTCCTCCTCACCACCTTCCACTTCCGCTGTCAACTCTCCTCCAGACAGGTACGGTAAAACTAAATAAAGTTTTCTTCTATATTTGATCTGCTTAGTGTTGTGTTTATCTTTTTTGTGATAGATTTAATGGTTTCCATTGGTTTTGTGTTAAGAACTTGTGCACAAGATACTGTTGTAAAAGTTTAAATAAGCAGTCATCTGGGGTCCAGGAACGGATTAATCCATTTTACATTAATTCCTATGGGGAAAATATTTTCGGTTTACGAACATTTCGGTTTACGAACGACCTTGAGGAACGAATTAAGTTCGTTAACCGAGGTTTGACTCTATATCTGCTGGTAACAGTGCGAGCGGATGTAATGCAGACTCAGGGGACTGGCCTTGTTGCAATGGCAGACCCTGTAGATACCAGTGCATACGTCAGAGTGTGAGGGTGAGATTTGAGCGTCTGCCGGTGTGTGGCGCTGTGTTTGGGCGGGCAGTTCCTGATGTTCTGACGCGTCTTGGTGCCTTTGTGTTCAGAGACAGTGAGGTCAAAGAAGACGCCCCTTTGGACTGCTTTACTTTGAAGCCGAAGACAATGCGATCCATCGCAACTCCTGCAAGAACTCAGCGACACCTCCAGGCAGACTTGCAGCTTCAAGAGCGAGTGGTTTATTATTATTATTATTATTATTATTATTACTGCTGGGGGCCGGGATAGCTCAGTCGGTATAGCGACTCGCTACGGGCTGGACGGTCCGGGGATCGAATCCCGGTAGGGGCGGTTTTTTCGGCACCCATCCTGACCAGCCCTGGGGCCCACCCAGCCTCCATGCGATGGTTGCCGGGTATTTCCCGGGGGTAGAGCGGCCGGGGCATGGCGTTGACCACCCACCTCATCTAGCGCCGAGGTTAAAGAAAGAGTAGGGCTATACCTTTACTCTCCCTCTTGGACTTCGTGGTTTGTTCTAGGGTGAATTTACCTTATTATTATTATTATTATTATTCGTGGCTGTTGTTTAAATATATTTGTTGTTACCAGTGCTTTAGCTCCGTCCACACCAAGTCAAAATTCTGGCGATTTTCGTAGCTCGATGTTCAGCAAGTGATATCAACACTGGCAAAGTAAACTCTTTGCAGATGTCGCCAAATACGGTTCTTCTGATAGGCAACGCGTTCTGTTACAAAATAATATAGAGTCCCTGTAGGGGTCATGAAGGCATATGGAGGAGTGGAGGCGTAGCTCCACTTATTCGTAACCTCTGCACTAAATGGAGGTGAGAGGTCACCTTCACGCCTTGGCCGCTACAAGCCCCTTTGAGCCACATGTAACAGAAGGCTGGCCGTCAGGTCTGCCCGGAAGCTCTGCATAAGGGAATTTCTCGCGCGTATCCAGCAGCGCGCCACGTCACGGCGCGTCACTAAACAAGCCGCCAACACAAAAACTGTGTCAGAGCTTCAGCTAAAGCCTGGCTCCTGTAAAATTGAATACTGTTTTGTGATAGTGTGCTGAGAACACATCGACATAATCCGGTTAAACAGGCATTGTGAACAAAAAAATTACGTCGCCGATCATGTAGTTGTTGAACATGGTCGCAGTAATCGGGGAGACTTCCGCCCACACCACCACTAACACCCTGACCTCAACAAAACTGAGCTTATGTACACATGTTAGAGAGGGGGTTGCTGGCAAAAACATAAGTTTGAAAATTTCGTTTGAGCTTACCCTTGCTTATGTTAAGCTGTTAGGGAAAATACGAGTTGGCCTGCCCACACAGCTTTGGTTAATGTAATTGCACACCTACAAAAAGACACGTTTCCAGACCTTTAGCACAGGAACGTATATAGAGAATTGAAACCATACGCAAATATTTTTGTTTACAATACGTGTTATAATAATATAAACAGCCAACTAGATGCAACAATAATAATTTTATTAATTTTTCCACCTCATCCTGGTCACCAGCAGGCAGGATCGTCGGTGCATTGTACCACAAGCTGTAAACACAGTCTAGTGCTCCTGAGGATGGGCGAAATTATGTCCCGAAACATGTTGAGCTGATTGAAATTATTTACTTATTTACTCCATGGTGCAGAGTCCTTCTTGAGAAGCTAACTGGTTTGCAGCTAGTCAAGAAATTCCCCGCATTTCACGGAACCCGAAGGTTCATTACCGCACTCACAAGTGTCCGCCACCTGTCTC
>Ga0123353_10018989_pt1 | contig 10198 bp, 7 predicted proteins | sample TergutLab28metaG_3_FD_92763 | JGI IMG/M metagenome (GOLD analysis project Ga0123353, IMG submission 92763) | Labiotermes labralis P3 segment gut microbial communities from Petit-Saut dam, French Guiana - Lab288 P3 | ecosystem: Host-associated > Arthropoda: Insects > Digestive system > Gut ...
CTGAGTCGGTCCCATTGAGATGACCGTCACGAAAACTTCGTCGTACTCATCTTTTAACCTGAGCGCCAGCTCAAGCGCGCAGGCGTCGTCGGGATTAAGGATGCTGTCCACCTTGTCGCGTATCAGCGTTCCTTTTTCAGGGTCTATTTTAACGTCATTTGTATTTGGAACCTGTTTGCAACACACAAAAACATTCATATTCTTGCTCCTCACGATCATGATTTGCCGGGCAGTGTTACGATTTGCCTAATAGCTTTCCGGCTATGATGACTTTTTGTATCTCAGAAGTACCTTCATAAATCGACATTATCCTCGCGTCGCGAAACAGTCGTTCGATCGGGTATTCCCGCATGAAACCATATCCGCCATGAAGCTGCAGCGACCTGTATGCGACGTCGTTGCACAGTTCGCCGCAATAATACTTAGCCATCGACGCCTGCGTCGTGATATTCTCACCCATATCCTGCCTGTACGCCGAGTCATAAACCAGCAGCCTGCCGCACTGTACTTTCGTCGCCATATCGGCTATTTCAAACTGCGTGTTTTGAAAACTGGCGATAGTCTTGCCAAACTGTATGCGTTCCTGCGTATAACGGATAGCCTCGTCAAGCGCTCCCTGCGCGATGCCCAGCCCCTGCGCCGCTACCGTGACCCTTCCCGAGTCGAGCGTCGCGAGGCAGACCGCATATCCCTGACCCTCTTTACCGAGAAGGTTTTCTTTGGGTACCCGGACGTTTTCAAGTATGATATCGCTCGTTGGCGAGCCATGTATCCCCAGTTTCTCCTCAGTTTTGCCCCGGGAGAATCCCGCCATATCCGCTTCGACGATGAAGGCGCTCATACCCCGTACCCCTCTGGCGCTTGTATCAGTCTTTGCCAGTATGGTGATAAAATCGCAAATGGGGCCGTTTGTGATGAAGGTTTTGCGCCCGTTTAATACATACTCGTTACCGTCGAGTTCCGCCGTCGCCATTATAGCTGAAACGTCGGACCCCGCGTCGGGCTCGGTGAGACCAAAAGCGCCTACCTTGCTGCCGTCGACGAGAGCGCTCAGATACTTCCGTTTTTGCTGTTCGTTACCGAAGTATAGTATCGGGGCGCTGCTTAATGAGTTCGGCATTAAAATGGTTGAGGTCGACGGGCAAAACCTTGAAAACTCCTCGGTGACGATGCAAGCCGAACGGCAATCCCCGCCGGCGCCGCCATATTCCTTCGGGATGGTAATGCAATGGAACTTATACCGGATGATTTTATTGCGAAGTTCTTCGGGATGTTCGCCGGTCTTGTCAATATCGTTTGCAAGCGGCGCTATCTCATTAACCGCAAAAGTCCGCGCTAGTTTCCGGATCATTTCGTGCTTTTTTTCTAACATCCGTATCCCCTCCAAGCTTTCGTATGAGAAACTATTTCCACAGGATAAGGCCGCCTATCATGCTATATTCCAACAACCGCGTGGAATGCCTCCTGATTGGCGTCGGCCAGTAATCGTCCGGATGTTACGCAATCCCCGACGACATGCACGTTTTCAGGATACAGCGAAAGCAGCGCGTCGGCGAGTCGGCGGTCGGGCTTTACGCCTAAGGCTAACACATATGTATCGCCGGGAAAAAGGTCCGATTCGGTGACGACGCCCTTTTCGGAAAACTCAATTATCGTCTGGTTTCCATATCGATAGACGCCATATTTATCAAGCTGGAAATCAAGCTCGATATGGTTGAATACAGGCATATCGGCAGCCCATTTATCGAGCGGGAGCATATCGATAACCGTGACGGTTTTACCCTCCATAGCGAGCATCACGGCGCATTCCATGCCAACGATACCTCCGCCACATACCACTACTGTATCTCCGGCTTCCGCAATGTTGCGCTCAACATCGCGGACGGTGACGACTTTCTTTATATCTATGCCTTTTATTGCCGGCTTGATGTAGTTTGAGCCGCAAGCGACTATGACTGCGTCGGGATCATCCTGCCTGACCATTTCCACAGTAACCTCCGTGTTGAAAACGAGCTTTGCTCCGCAGGTTGACGTCCGCCGTATGTTCCAATCGAGGTAAAGCCGCATGTATTCTTTAAATGGAGCAATCGAGGCGTCTGCAAGCAACCCGCCCAGCTTATCGGTTTTCTCAAATAGCGTCACATCGTGGCCTACGGCTGCCGCTGTCTGAGCGGCCATCATACCGGCGGGCCCGCCGCCAATGACCATGATGCGTTTTACATCACCGGGTTCAAGCCGGGTCCTGGGGTCTTCCACCTTCCCAAGCAGCGGGTTTATCGCGCAGCGCATGGATGTTCCGTAGACATTTGCATTCCCGCACCAGTCGCAGCGTATGCACGGGCGTACGTCTTTGGCTTTGCCGCGGACTGACTTGTGAATGATATCGCCGTCCGCCATAAACGACTTGGCCATCGCGACGATATCAGCTTTTCCTGCGTCGATTATCTCATCCGCTTCCGCGAGGCTGGTGATGTTTCCCACGACTGCGACAGGGATTTTCAGGCGCTTTTTTACCTCGGCGGCGAATGCTACATTGAGCTGCCTGCCTTTGAAGTATGTCGGAATGGTGAAAGTGGAGGAGTAGTTATAGAAAATAGTGCCTCTGGATACATGCATTATATCAACGTACTCCTGGGCAAGCTCCATGAACCTCAGGCTCTCGTCGAACTGAAGGCCCGCCTCCCTGTCCTCCTGAGCGGATACACGGCATTCAATAACCATGTCCGGAACCGCGGCCCGAATTGCCTGCAGCACCTCCAGAGGATAGCGCATGCGGTTTTCAAGGCTCCCGCCGTACTCGTCGGTCCTGATATTGGATTCCGGCGAAATGAACTGTGCAAGCAGATTATTATGGGCGCAATGTATCATAATGATCCGCATACCGGCTTTTTGACATCGGACTGCGCAGTCAAGGTACTGCTGCTTTATATAGTCCATATCCGCGCGGTTCATAGGCTTTATGAACCCGAGAGGCCCTCCGTTGAGCGGCACATCCGAGGGCGCCAGCGCCGGTATCTTTGGGTCGTGGCTGCTTCCCCGCCCCGCGTGGGATAACTCGACTGAGATTTCCGCGCCGTTTTCACGGGCTGCTCGCACCAACAACTCCAGGCCGTGGATACATCTGTCCTCGGTTATATTGAGTTCGCACATCCAGGCTGAAGAGTTGGAATGCACCACCGGCGTGTTGCCTATAGTCAGGTATCCGACGCCGGTCCTGGCCTGCCATGTAACATAATCGATCATCTCCCGGGTCACCTCGCCCTCGGGAGAGCATTTTAATACAACCGTAGGGGCATATTCCAACCTATTTTTTAATGTGACGCCGCGTATTCTCAATGGCTGAAATATATTGGGGAATAAACTATCAAGCATATGCCGCCTCCGTTCTTGTGCGCCACATATGGCGCATGCCTATCCACTGACCTTTTTTCTGTCAAAACAATCATACTCAGAAGCCAGGGCGTGTATTGCCACTTCTTTGAATAGTATGCTCGCCGTGGAGTTTTGCACTTGTTTCCAGGCAAACGCTACTTCAGTTTCGACGTCATCGCCGGGAATTTCAATTGTCACGACATTCGGCTGCATATAGCACTTTTTCAGATCTCTGGGAAGGATCGCAATACCGATCCCGGCGTTCACCGAAATAATAGCAGTCGCCGCCCGGCTGAAGTAGTTGATGATATTGGGGGTAAAGCCGCGATTCTTACAGATGCGTATTATCTTCCCGGATAGCCATGCATCGGCCTTGGAAGCAGATACAAACGGGTAGTCTTTTATCGTCGTCCAGTCGGAGACGTCGATTTTATCGGCTATATTTTTGTTGACATAGAGTTCAAGGCGGTCGTTGCATATAGGTGTGAACTCATAGTATGTCGCACTGGATAGCATCCCGCTTGTCGCGAAGTAGAAGTCGTATTCGCCGCCCGGGATCGAATCTACGAGCGCAGTCCCTTCCAACAGGTCTATATCGACCAGTATCGCAGGGTATCTGCTGTTCAAACTTTTTATACAGACGCCAAGCTGGTCTGCCATCGACGATAGAGCGGCGATTTTGATATGCCCTGCGCTGCTTTGAGGCATGTTTTGCAGAGAGAGCTTGGCGTTTATGAGCGTATCAAGCGCCAGTTCAGCATAAGGCAGGAACTCGTGCCCTTCCGCCGTAAGGGTGACGTTCCTGCCGGGTTTATTAAAAAGCTTCACGCCCAATGAAGACTCGAGTACTCCTATTTGTTCGGAAACAAAGGATTCAGAGAGCGAGAATTGTTCGGCTGTGCGCGAGTAGCTGAGCGTGTCCGCGGCCGATACAAAAAGCTGAAGCGGCTTAGTGTCCATAGTATACCATCCCCCGGTCAACCTGATGAGACTTGTTCATTATCTAAAATATCGCTATGTCATTATATCCCTACGTTATTTCATTAGTGAAATAGTTTTGTTCTATATATTAACGGCTTTATTATTAATAAGTAAAAAATGATTAATAGAATTTAAGTATTTCCCATAACATCTCCATTTCATAATAATAGAGTCCGTACAGACAGATGTATAAATCTGGCTGTGATAAATCATCAAATGGAGGAACTATCATGGGAAAACCAATGGCCGATTATGTCAAACTCCCCCAGCTTGACGAGTACAAAGAATGGTTTGCGAGTTTTGCCGATCTGTACCGTGAAGACGGTATACTGCAAGTCACCTGGAAGACCAACGACGGCGTGATGCACCACAGCGGTATGTCGCACCGTGCGATGAGCCAGTTAACGCGCGTTTTGTCTTTGGATACAAAAAACGAAATCATCATCTACACCCATATAGGCGACAACTGGATGATAGAATCCGATCCCAACGGCTGGGATACTTACTCTGAGCTGCCCACGCAGCGCTTCCAGCATCAATACTTCGACGATACGAATCTTATAAAGAATATGATTTTCGATCTCGACGTGCCGACTATCGGCGCTATCCCCGGCTCAGGTTTCCATTGGGATTCCGCCATGCTGTGCGACGTAACCATCTGCACGGAAGATACAGTCATGGAAGTCCCGCACGCGCAGGGCGGCCTTGTTCCGGGCGACGGTATGGGCCTGATGGCGCAGCATTACTTTGGCACCAAGCGCGGCAACTACTATATGATGACCACCCGTCAGTTCACAGCAAAGGACATGCTGGATTTCGGCATGGTCAGCGAAGTAGTACCAAAAGGCAAAGCAGTCGAGCGCGCCTGGGAAATTGCCCGTATGTGGAAGAAAATGACATATGAAAACCGCACTATCATGTCCGATTTGGCTAAGCGCCCTCTGCAGAAGCTTCTTGTCGAGGACCTGAAGCTGCACACCGTCAGCGAGCAGTACGGCTCTTTGCTCAGCATCGCAGGAGGTGCATTGGGCGACGAGCACTCCGGCCAGCAGGATGAAAAATATATAAGCCGCGTTAACGACTGGCGCTATGCAACCACAGAAATGCAAAAGCCTCAGGATGCAAACAGTTGGGTCAATATGCCGAATAAAGCGGCCGATTGGTTCAAAAACCTGGAAGACAGCGGCACGCCGAATCCGTTTGCGGTAAAAGAAGTCAAGCCCTACAGACCAAGTAAGTAGCCGGTAGATGGAGGGACGACTTTTGTCAGAAAAAGAAGTTTCCACGGAGCGGGCCGTTCCGGAGGCAACCACGCGCGGCAGCATTGCTATGCCCTCTTTCGACCTGACCGGAAAAACCGCGATCATAACCGGAGGGACAAAAGGTTTGGGGTATGGTATCGCCGCGACATACGCACATTTTGGGGCGAACATTGTTATTACGGCGAGAACTGTTGCCGATATCGAACCGGCGGCTGAAAGGATCAACAGCCGGTACATCACCGGCGAAAACCGGTGTATAGGCTTCCCTGCGGATTCCGGGGAGCAGGCGGATATCGACAGGGTCATTTCAGGGTCGGTCGGCGTCTTTGGAAAGATAGATATCCTTGTCAATAATGCCGGCATATCGGGAAAGACGGCGGGTATACTCTCTGAAGAGTGCAGCGAGGATAATTTCGATCAGGTCATAAACGCAAACTTGAAGGGCGTTTTTCTTTTCGCTAAAGCCGTAGCAAAACAGATGGCGTCGCAGGGCGCCGGAGGGAAAATCATCAACATGGCTTCCGTCGGCGGTCTGGTCGGCGGGAAGGGCCTTGTCGCTTATGGCGCCTCGAAAGCAGGCGTTATCAGCCTGACAAAGACAATGGCGAATGAATTTGCCCGATATGGCATTACAGTAAACGCTATCTGCCCCGGTTATGTCGTCACTCCGCTTAATGAAGATGTATTCGCCGACAAGTCGATAAGGGAAAAGATGGAAGCGCGTACGGCGCTGCGCCGGTTGGGATGCATCGAGGAGATCGCGGGGCCTGCCCTTGCGCTGGCGTCCGATTGTTTCAGCTATATGACCGGAACGTATATTTTACTGGATGGCGGGCAGACGATAGGGGGATAAGAAAAACAATGGAAGCAAGCGGTATTTTTAAATGCCCGGCGTTCGACCTGACGGGAAAAACTGCTCTGATAACAGGTTCCACAAGAGGGATCGGAAACGCGATAGCGGGCTGTTTTGCCGCAGCAGGGGCGTCAGTCGTGATCGTCGGAACCAAGTCGGACGTCTGCGCCCGCATCCAGGGCGAGTTTGAAGATAAGGGCTATAAGTGCCTCGGCGTTTCTGCAAATATGGGCGACACAGACAGTATCGACAGCCTGGTAAACACTGTCATAGACAAACTTGGGCATATAGATATTCTGGTAAACAACGCGGGAATCGGTGGAAAAGAAGCACCCATATTGAATATTACGCCCGAAGAGTGGGACCAAACGCTGGATATAAACCTTAAGGGGCTGTATTTCTGCTCCAAATCCGTCGCCGCGCATATGAAAGCGCGGGGCGCCGGAGGCAGAATAATCAACATGTCGTCGGCCGCGGGTATCATCGCGCCAAAATATGTCTCTGTGTACGGAGCCGCAAAGGCTGCAGTGATTCATCTCACAAGAATCATGGCAAACGAGTGGGCAAGGTACGACATAAACGTAAACGCGATTGCCCCCGGATATATAACGACAGATATGACGAAAGACGTGATACGTGATGAAAAGAACGCATCAGCCGTAATGAGTAAAATCGGGCTGCGCCGTTTCGGCGAAGCGGATGATGTGGCAGGCGTTGCACTGTTTCTGGCGACAGAAGCTTCAAAATATATCACCGGCGCGCTTATCCCCGTCGACGGCGGTATGACGATTGCTTGACGGTGAAAAAAACATATAATTCATTTAGCAGTTCACGATGTTAGGAGGTATCAAAAATGGGTGAAACGGTTCGCATGACAAACTCGACTACAGGCGGTCCGGTCTTTGTCTACGTAGAAGACGGGAAAATAGTCAGGATGACGCCTATGGATTTGGACGACACTGACGCGGCGTCATGGGAGATCGAAGCGAGGGGGCGCAAGTTCAAGCCACCGCGCAAGACCACTGTATCGCCATATACCGCGGGATTCAAATCCATGATTTATTCGGACAAACGCAACCTTTACCCGATGAAACGCGTCGACTTCGACCCGAACGGCGACAGGAATATCCAAAACCGCGGCATATCGGGATATGAGAGGATCAGTTGGGACGAAGCCCTCGATATCGTCGTAAACGAGGTTAACAGGATCAAGCAGGATCACGGTCCTTCGGCGATATGCGCGGCAAACAGCTCGCACCATATGTGGGGTAATATAGGCTACAGGATGAGCGCTTTCCTGCGTTTTTTCAACCTCGTGGGCTATACGTGCGCCGAGCACAACCCCGATAGCTGGGAGGGTTGGTACTGGGGCGGCATGCATATGTACGGCTTCAGTTGGTGCAAGGGTAACTACGAGCAATCGAACCTGTTGGAAGAGGGTTTGCAAAACTGCGAAATGCTTGTTTTCTGGGCCGCGGACCCGGAAACGAACCATGGCATATACTCGGCGTTCGAATCGACGCCGCACCGCCAGTGGCTCAAGGAACTGGGCGTGCAAATGGTTTTTATCGACCCGTATTACAACCATTCCGCAGGTCAGTACGCCGACAAGTGGCTATCCCCGAAAATAGGCACGGATCACGCCATCTCCTTCGCTATTGCCTACACCTGGCTGACCGAAGGGACATATGATAAAGAGTACGTAGCGACTCATGCGCACGGGTTTGAGGAATGGACGGAGCATGTGCTGGGGAAAGACGACGGTATACCCAAGACTCCGGAATGGGCTTCGACCGAATCCGGCGTTCCCGCGTGCGATATCCGCGCGCTTGCCCGTCAATGGGCGAAGAAAAATACGCGCCTTGCCGCCGGCGGGTTCGGCGGATGGGGAGGCGCCTGTCGCGGTTCGCATGGGATAGAGTGGGTCCGCGGCATGATAGCGCTCGTCACGATGCAAGGCCTCGGGACGGTAAAATCAAACCTTTGGTCAACGACGCGGGGCACCCCGACGGACATGAGTTTTTATTTCCCCGGTTACGGCGAAGGCGGTATCTCCGGGGATCTGGCAAATACAGGCGCGGGCGGCATGCTCGCATACAGGATGTTCAACGGGAGGACGTCGTTCCCGGTTAACAATAATATAGCCAATGCCGAAGGGCAGCATATCCCACGCCTGAAACTCCCCGAAGCGATCATGGACGGAAAGCTGGAGTGGTATGGCAGAGGTCAGGGCACGGGCGATCTGCAGCACCAATTCCGCAAGTATGAATATCCCAGGCCGGGATACTCCCCGATAAAGATGCTGTGGAAATACGGCGGATCGTATATAGGGACAATGACGTCAACGAACAGGTATGCGAAGATGTACCAGACGGACAGCCTGGAGTTCGTCGTCAATCAGTCGATCTGGTTTGAAGGCGAGACGCCGTTTGCCGATATCATCCTGCCGGCATGCACGAACTTTGAGCGCTGGGATATATCAGAGTTTGCGCAAGGCGGCGGCGATTGCCATACGCAAAACAACCACAGGGTGATCTCGCTGCAGATGAAATGCATCGAGCCGCTCGGTGAGAGCAAAGCGGACTATGACATTTTTGCTTCTGTAGCGGAAAGACTGGGCCTTTGGGGCATGTTTACCGAAGGTAAAGACGACCTTGGGTGGTGCGAGCAGATGTTCCACGCATCCGATCTTCCAAGATACGTGACATGGGAGGAGTTTAAGAAAAAGGGCTACTTCGTCGTGCCGTTCAACCCGGACAGGCCCAAGGCGGTCGCGTTCCGCTGGTTTGCCGAGCATCGCGAAAGGGATACGCCGGAGGGCGGCCCGAATCCGAACAACCAGGTAATGGGCAAAGGCCTGCAAACCAGGACAGGGAAGATAGAATTCATTGCGACCAGCATTGAAGCTTTTGAAAAAGCGGGATACGTGGACGAATACCGCCCCGCAATGCACAGGTATGTGCCGGCTTGGGAAAGCCAGCATACCGAACTCGCGAAAAAATACCCGCTGGGGATGCTGTCCCCGCATCCGCGCTTCAGCCTCCATACGATGGGCGACGGTAAGGACAGCTTCATGAACGACATCAAAGATCACAGGGTCTTGATAGACGGGTATTACTACTGGATAATCAGGATGAATAAAATCGACGCAGACGCCCGCGGTATCAAAGCAGGCGACCTTGTCCGTGTTTTCAACGACCGAGGCAGCGTCATACTCTCCGCGCAGATCGGCGAGCGGCTCCAGCCGGGCACGGTCCATTCATATGAGTCGAGTTCGGAATACAACCCGCTTGGTAAGCCCGGGCGCTCTGCGGACAGGGGCGGATGCGTGAACCTTCTGACCCCGGACCGCTTTTTATCAAAGTATGCCTGCGGTATGGCGCCTCAAACAGCGCTTGTCGAGATCGAAAAGTGGGACGGCGGCGTCTACGAGATATACTAGGAGGGAGAAGTCTGATGAAACAGTGGTATATGATAATCGACGTAGCCAAATGCCATGACTGTAATAACTGCTTCATGGCGTGCAAGGACGAGCATGTCGGCAATGAATGGCCCGGCTACACCGGCGAACAACCCCGCCACGGGCACCGCTGGCTGAACATAGAGCGCCGTGAGCGCGGGCAGTACCCGAGGATCGACGTCGCCTTTCTGCCGGTCATGTGCCAGCATTGCGAAAACGCGTCCTGCGTCGAAAAAGGCGGAGGCGCTGTGTCGCGCCGGGACGACGGGC
>Ga0123353_10018990_pt1 | contig 10198 bp, 8 predicted proteins | sample TergutLab28metaG_3_FD_92763 | JGI IMG/M metagenome (GOLD analysis project Ga0123353, IMG submission 92763) | Labiotermes labralis P3 segment gut microbial communities from Petit-Saut dam, French Guiana - Lab288 P3 | ecosystem: Host-associated > Arthropoda: Insects > Digestive system > Gut ...
CACACACACACACACACACACACACACACACACACACACACACACACACACACACAGAAATTATGCCATTTCACCGCTTGCGCTACCAGATTCTGTAATTGGCCCCGCCCTTCAGCACCTACTGGTAGACATCAGCGAGGATGGTACCCGCGGCCCGGTTGATTTCCGTTCGCTCTCGGTGCGCGAGTTCGGGACCATATACGAGGGGCTGCTGGAATCCTCCCTCTCGATTGCCGAGACGGATCTCACCACCGATGACAGTGGTGCCTGGGTGCCCGCCCAGGAAGGCGACACGGTCGAGGCTCCGGCTGGAACCGTCTACTTCCACTCGGCTTCCGGAGAGCGCAAAGCAACCGGCAGCTACTTCACCCCCAAGATCGTGGTGGATCATCTTATCGAACGCTCCATCACCCCAACCCTGAATGCTCATTTGGCCAAAGTTGCCGATCTGCTCGTTCATGGAGAAGCTGCCCGGGCAGAGAGGCTCTTTTTTGACTTCCGTGTAGCCGATCTGGCAATGGGCTCTGGTCACTTTTTAGTGGCAGCGGTCGATAAGGTCGAAGCGCTGATGCGCAACTTCCTCACCAAGCACACATTGCCCGGGGTGGAAAGCGAGCTTCTGCGGTTGGCAGGCACCGCTAAAGACGCACTGGGCGATGACGAAGAAGCCAAAACCGAGATCGATAACATCGCTCTTTTGCGTCGCCAAGTCGCTCGCCGCTGCATCTATGGCATTGATGTCAATCCTCTGGCTGTCGAGCTTGCACGGCTCGCCCTCTGGATACACACTTTCGTGCCCGGTTTGCCCATGAGCAATCTCGATCACGGGCTCGTATGTGCGAACTCCCTCACCGGTATCGGCACCATCGAAGAGGCTGTCGACGCGTTAGTTCAAGGAGCCGATAGCGAAAAGAAAAAACCGGGCAAGAGCCGCAGCGCCAAAAAGAATCCGGCACAGTGGAGCAACTTGGATAAAAGCAGGACAGATGACATAGCGCTATTCGCCGCCGAGGCGGATGCCGCGCCACAAGACACCGGATATCAAAGGCGAATCAGAGAGATTATCAACTCCTATCTCTCAGAAGCCGTCCCACTACTTAGGGAACTGGCAGCAGCTGACGAAGCTGACAAAGCTGGGGTCACTCAAAGTAGAGAGCTGCTTGAGCAGGTACGGAAGAAGACCGAGCCCGTCCGGCGAATCATGAACGCAGCCGTCGCTACACGAATAGATGCGTGGTCCGTCAAGTCCGCTGAGATCGTGAATCGCGAACACATCCAGCGCATCATCAACGCGACAGAGCCCGATGAGGTCGCCGACCAGCTGCAACCGGCACACCTGCCCTATCTGTTCCCCGAGGTCTTCTTGCGCGATAATCCCGGCTTTGATGTGCTCGTAGGGAATCCGCCGTGGGAAGAGCTAATGGTGGAGGAGCCAAAATTCTGGCTGCGCATCCGCCCTGGGTTGCTGGGGTTGCCACCAAAGAAGCTTGAGGCAGAGATAGAACGGCTGCGCCAAGAGCGTGCCGATCTGCTGCCTGCACTTGAGCGAGAGACGGAGAAGGTCGCGGCGATGCGCAGAGTGCTACTTGCCGGTCCATATCCGGGACTTGGGACAGGCGACATCGACCTGTACCAAGCATTTGCATGGCGTTTCTGGCAGCTGCTGCGCACAGGGGGATCCCTTGGTGTGGTCATGCCGCGATCAATCTTGAACAGTGCCGGCGGAGCTGAGTGGAGACGCGTTGCCCTTGCCGAATCGAGATCTGAGCTGGTCACGCTAACCAACACAGCAGAGTGGGTCTTTTGTGGCATCGACGGCCGTTATTCAATCGGACTGGTAGCGATTAAGAAGTTGTCCGCAAAAGTTGGAACAATTCGCCTCTCGGGGCCCTTTTATAACCAGGATGACTTTCTCGCTGGCCGAGATCGTCCTGGCACAATCTCGTTCGAAACGCTCGCTAAAGCCTCTACTGGAGCCGCTGTACCGAACCTTCCTGATGCCGAATCCGTAGTCGTCTTCACGCAAATCCGCAAAGCACCGCGCCTGGACGGAAAACGCCCAGGTTGGGATTTCCGTCCTGTGCGCGAATTCGATGCCACCAACGACCGCAAGACATTCGACGCGGGCGAGGGCTCGGGACGCATCCCTGTCATCGGCGGAGCCGGGTTCAATCTTTGGGAGCCGCAGACCGGCGAAGTGTATGCATGGGCAGACCCGAACACGGTTGAAGATGCCCTGTTTGCCAAACGGCAGCGGCAAACACGGATGGCAAACTCCGCGTTTGCAGGACTGCCTGCTGACGTGGTTGCCAACCGTGTAACCCTGCCATTCCATCACCCGCGAATCGCGTTTCGCGATGTGACCAACGCAACAAACACACGAACCTGCATCGCCGCGCTGGTGCCGCCAGAAACGATCTTAACAAACAAGGCTCCATACCTGTTGACCAGGGGTGAAACGCAACCCCAAGCTGAAGCGTTTTTGCTTGGTGCCCTCTCCTCTATTCCGCTTGACTGGTATGCCCGCAGATATGTCGAAATTGGCATGAACTTACATATTTTCAATGGCCTGCCCGTCCCCGTCTACGATCCAGACGATACCCGTTGCCAGCGCATTTGCGAGATCGCTGGATGCCTTGCCGCCGTAGACGACCGCTATGCCGACTGGGCAGCTGCTGTCGAAGTCCCTGTCGGCTCTGTCCGCGATCAGGCAGAAAAAGACGACCTTATTGCAGAACTCGACGCTCTTGTATCGCTGCTGTACGGCCTTTCTGAGGATCAGGTCGAACACATCTTCGCGACGTTTCATCGCGGCTGGGATTATGCCCCGCGCCTCGCAGCGGTGCTCACGCACTTTCACGCTTGGCGTAACAAACATCGTTAACCGAGGATTGACATGGCAGCTCCATACATATCAAAGAAAAAGCTGGTTGATAACTCTCTGGCAGGCATGCCTGTGATCTCGTTAAATGAAGTGCACTTTAAATTGCATATTCTCATGAAAAACATTAGTATACGAGATATGAAGTGCGAACATCGATCAAAAGTAACGCCCACCGTCCGGACTCCGCAAGCAGCAGACTGGGCGCTATCCCGCGGTATCACCGCACTCACAACCGCCGAAGTAGCGCAGTTGCTCGGCATCCCGACATCGCAGGTCCCGCAGAGAATGGCCGTGCCCATGCGGCGACATGAATGGGTGACGCCCGCACGAGGGCTCTGGGTGCCTGTGTCGCCGGATTACCGAGCCTGGGGTGGGCCGCCCGCCCTAGAGTTTGTCCCCGACCTTATGGGATTTTTGGGAGCCGACTACTACATTGGCTGGCTATCAGCAGCAGCGTTGTTCGGTGCCGCGCATCAGGCACCGCAGGCGACCCAGATCGCCACATCCCGGATGATCCGCAACCGGCAGGTAGGACGGGCGCGGCTGGAGTTCTATACGCGCAGCGGGCTGCCGCACCTGCCGGTCATTGAACGCACTGTCCGCACCGGACGGATCCGGATCGCCCCTCCGGAACTGACTGCTCTAGACCTGGCAGCCAACGTTATGCTCGGCGGCGGCCTGGACAATGTTGCCACGGTCATCGTCGAGCTGTCAGACGACCCCGGCCTCGACCTGGATCTGCTTGCCCGAACCGCCTGCGGGTTTTCTGCCGCCAGCACCCGCAGGGTTGGATGGATACTTGACGAGTTCACCGGGACAAAGGGACTTGAGCCCCTCATGGCCGTAGCCAGCGCCGCAGACATCCGGCCTTCCCCGCTAAACCCCCTGTCAGAGGCTCGTGGCAAGATAGACAAGCGTTGGCAGATCCGAATCAACCAGGATGTCCAGGTAGAAGCGTGATAGAGACCGTTGCCATAACCGAATGGGGACTCACCGCAAACCTGCAAGCAAAATTGAACGACTCTCGGTTCCGCAACGATATGGATCTTTTAGTGCCGAGATACCCTGATGGGTACAACGTTGACTCTGCCGCCGCGATGGTCATTGATCTGTTGCTCGGTAGGATTGATGAGGCATGGAGGCACGCATGAGCCTAGAGCAGCTCCCTGATTTCGCGACTAACGACAAGGCAGAGGGCACCAGCGTTGCCGACCAAGTGAACCGCCTGTTTGCCTTGTTGCGCAAGAACAAAATCACCCCACCGCCTCTCGCAATCGCTACTGCCTACATCAATCCGGGCGGATTCTCGCTTCTGGCCGACGAGCTGGAGAAAGCCCCGCAGGTGCGTTTGCTCCTCGGTTCCGAACCAGATGAGGACACCGTGCAGGCTCTTGCCCCGCCGCCTGCTGCCAACTATGCCGAGCGGCTGGAGCGTGCGCTCACCACTCACGATGATTGGATCAAGCTGGAACGCGACTCGATGGGATTTGAGCGTGTTTCTGACAAAAGCGCTCGCCGGATGGTCGGCTGGCTGCGGTCAATCGCATCCGACGGACTGCCCCGCGTCGAAGTACGGCGTTATAGCAAGGGCTTCTTGCACGGCAAGGCATACCTGGTAGAGGACTCGGCCTCTCAGACCGCAATCGCCGGATCTTCCAACATGACTTATGCCGGACTTGCGATAAACGCCGAGTTGAACCTTGGCACGGGTGGCGGGACACATTCGGCAGGGAAAGTCCGAGAGTGGTTCGAGAGCTATTGGGCGCAATCAGACCCCTACGACCTTGCCGATCTGTATGCAGATCTATGGGAACCGCATACGCCTTGGATTGTGTTTTTGCGGATGCTCTGGGAACTGTATGGGCAGCACTTGGAGGAAGAGCGCACCCCGGAAACGTTCGGCGGGCTGACCCGCTCTCAGGCTGATGGGGTGGCTCGGATGCAGCGGCTCCTTAAAGACCTTGGCGGAGTGCTCGTCGCTGACGAGGCAGGTCTTGGTAAGACTTTCCTTGCAGCCGAAGTGATCCGCCAGGCAAACGAGATAGACCGACAGCGCGTCTTGATAATTGTTCCAGCAGCTTTGAAGAAATCGATGTGGGAGCCATTTTTGAACGAGTACGGTTTCTCCCGACTTACTGAAGTATGCTCGTATGAGGAAGTCCGCAACCGGATGAAGCCCGATGACCCGAGACACACCGACTTTGCTGCTTCGATCGACGATTACGCGATGATCGTGGTGGATGAGGCCCATAACCTGCGCAATGCCAGCGCGTCACGCTCGCAGGCAGTTGACCAGGTAATTCTCGCAGGCAAACACCCAAAGAAGGTGGTGTTGCTTACCGCAACCCCGGTTAATAACTCGCTCACCGATCTTGAGGTGCTGATCCGCTACTTCGTGCGCAATGATGCTCGTTTTGCTTGTGTGGGTATCCCCTCAATCCATAGCTACATCAAGCATGCCCAGTCGATCGATCCCGAGAACCTCACGCCTGAGCATCTGTTTGACCTGATGGATCAGGTGGCAGTGCGCCGCACACGTAAGTTCGTCAAAGAGCACTACCTGAATGAGCAGATCACCGGCCCAGATGGACAACCGACTATGATCCGATTCCCCACGCCAAAAGTACGCCGGATCGATTACGAGCTGAGCCAAAGCGGACTCAACCTTATCGACCAGATGGTTTACGCTTTGGAACCGCCCGATAACGACTTCGGCTTAAAGGCTACCCCAGCTGATCCGAACAAGCTGAGGCTGGCTCGCTACACCCCCAGCGCCTACCTGCTCTCAGGTGAACTCGAGAGCTACCAGGTGTCGAATGCCGGGTTACTCCGTTCTGCGCTTTTAAAACGTTTGGAGTCCTCCCCGCAAGCTCTGGCCGCAACATTAGAAAAACTCATCAAAGCCCATGGGACGTTTCTTGCTACCTTGAAGCAAGGGTGGGTGCTCATCGGCGATGCATTGCGTGATTGGGGTTCATCTGAATCTGATGACTTGGACGAGTTCGTCGAAGCGCTGGATAAAGAAGCGGAAAACCAAGCCAGCAAGGCATTGTTTTATGACGCGGACGAGCTTGCCACAGATGTTGAATCCGACCTCGCGCTGCTCAAGCGTTTGCGGATGATGGCGGCCAAGGACATCGATGCTGGAGAGCCAAAAGCCGCCACGCTGCTCACGGAATTGGAACAGATCGCCATAGAGTCCCAACATGTCGACCCCGACGGCATCTCGCACGGCGATCGTCGCAAGGTTATCGTTTTCTCTACCTACTCCGATACCATCCTTGCCGTCCATGAGGAAGTTTCCAAAGCGATTGAGACAGCACCGGCCAGCTCACCCGCTGGCCGTCTACCGGGAGCGCCTGGCTCCGCCCATTATGGGAGCTTACAAGTCGGTACAGAGCCGAGGCGAGTCCGGCGGTGTCGACCAAGGTGGGCGTGCTGCCACTATCGAGGGCTTCGCTCCAAAAACTGCATCCCGTCTAAATGACAACGGCCAGCCAACTACAAAAGATGAGTACGACCTGCTGTTTACTACAGATGTGCTTGCCGAGGGCGTTAACCTGCAACAAGCCGGGCGCATCATCAACTATGACTTGCCTTGGAATCCGATGAGGATTGTCCAACGGCATGGACGTATCGATCGCATTGGCTCGCAGTATCGGGAAGTCCATCTCGGCGTGTTCTTTCCTGCCGAGCGCCTGGATGAGATGCTGCGCCTTGAGGAGACCCTCGGCCGTAAGCTTGCCCAAGCGGCAGCTGCTGTAGGCACAGGAGAGGTATTGCCTGGACGCAAACCGACCAAAGACGTAATCCTGGCCGATCCGGATGAGGCCATCGAACAGCTTGAAGACATCCTCAGAAAGAGCGGCACTTCGGCAGCCCTCTCCGGAGAGGAATACCGTCGCCGTTTGTTCAGCGCCACCACGAGCGATCCTGCCCTTGCTTCAAAGTACCAAGCACTGCCCTATGGCTCCGGTTCAGGATTCGAAAGCACTGTTGTTGATGGGAATGGCTACGTTTTTTGCATTCGGATAGGGCAGGGCTCAGAGCTGCATAAGAGCGGGGATGGGAAGTCCGCGGTGCCGCGCAAGCCATGGTTCCGCTACGTTCGGTGTGATGAAGACTGGCATGTGGCCCATGATGAGAATGGGATCCCGCTTGTCTCGGATGACACGTTGACATCTTTGGTTACCGCCGACCCAACCGGGTCAGAGGTTCCACGCTGGGTGACAGATGAGGTTTACAACGGGGCTTTTGATGCCTGGCAGATTGCCAGAAAGTCCGTGTGGGAAGCTTGGACAAGACTCACAGACCCCGCTAATTTGGAGCCTGAGATCCCCAAGTCCTTTCGAGATGCCGCCGAGCTAGTTCGCCGTTCAGGCAGCTTTCTTGGCATCAGGGGTCAGGACGAGCTGTGCCGACGGCTTGGTTCAGTTCCTATCACCAAGATCGGCCGCGCCGTTCGTGCTGCGCTAAACGAGGGCAACACCGATGAACAACGCATCGACCTGGTGAGACAGGTCCTCGACAAATTCGGCATCCAGGTTCCGCCACCGCCAGAACCACTTCCTTACGTCAACCTGGAAGAGGTGCACCTGGTTGCCTGGATGGCAGTAAAAGGTGCAACTCCCGACAAACAAGGCACGGTGACCTGATGGCCTCATTCTCCCCTCGTCAATCTGTCCAAGAGGCACTCGACCTCCTAGCCGTGCGTCTTGATCCCATTATCAATCAGAGGCTGAAACCTACGCTTGGCCCGCTGCCGTGGGTCACCATCCTCACCGAGCTCGACAGCTCAAAAGGCTTCGTTCCCAAGACTTACACGGCAGGAGACCTTAGCGCCCAGCTGCGCATGATCACAGAACGGCTCGGCAACCTCGGCTTTCCGTTTGAAAAGAGTGGCAATCGCGAAATCTCGACCCTTGGGAGTGAGCTCCGTATCGTGCGCAATCGCTGGGCTCACAATGATGAGTTCTCCGCTTTGGATTCCTGGAGGACGAACGACTTCGTTGTGCGCCTGCTGGAAGGCTTCACCGATACCGAGGGTGTTGCTTTGGCTGTAAAGAATCGGGCAGCTGCCCTAAACGCCGTCGTCAAGGCAGAGGGATTGATGCCAGAGCCAATCATCATCAAGGTTGCCGTGCCCGAGACCGTCCCACCCCCATCCTCGAAAGAGCTTGACGGCACCGAGCATGTGAGACCCGACCCCGCAGTGCTCGTGCGATCCGACTCCACGGACACGCCCACCATCGGTACCTCTAGGAGCGAGTTTGAGCCATGGCCTGTCGTGATTTTTGGCGACCGCTCCGTCCTTGATGAGCTGCCCAAAAAAGCAGCAAAGGAGCAGGTGCGCTCCGTTGCCATTGAGATTGCCGAGTTCGAGGGACCCATCCACATCGAACGCCTGACCAAGCTCACGACCGCAGCATTCGACCTGAGTCGGCTCTACCCAAAACGCGAGCGGCAAGTCGTCCACCAGATCAAACAGGCGTGTGCACAGGCCGACTTGACCCTTGACGAGAACAAGTTCGTCTGGCCATCAGTCATCGATCGCCAAACCTGGAAAGAGTTCCGCCCCAACAGCAGTGATGCCGAGCGCCCGTTCTGGCACATCAGCCCAACAGAAATCGCCAATGCCGCCTGCTTCATTGCCGCACAAAACCCCGACATCAGCCAGGCCGATCTCCGGGTTCAGACACTGCGCACTTTTGGCTACAAGCGCCAGACCAAACAGATCCGCGAGCATTTGGATTGCGCCTTGCTGGCCGCAAAGCTGCCACTCGGCGAATAGGGCACACGGCAGCTACAGGTGCCGTGTGCAGCTTGGTTGGAAATAACCTTGACCATGCTTCTGTTTCTCAGTAGTATATCTGTGACACAGATACACTACTGAGGGAGCCCGGCGGTTGAAGTTCAAAGACTCTGACATAGAGGGGTTTTGGTCTAATACCGACAAAGAACCATCAAAACGCATCCCTCCCGCTGCCCGGAAAGCACTGTATAGGAAACTCCAAATGCTTGATGCCGCCACTTCTTTGAACGACCTGGCAGTCCCTCCTGGTAACCGCTTGGAGAAGTTACCCGGTGACAGAGTGGGACAATACAGCATCAGAGTAAACGAACAATGGCGACTTTGTTTTACATGGAATGGCCACGAGGCCGAAGGAGTCGAGTTCAATGACTACCACTGACCAGTACATATCAACACCGGGTGAGATATTGTCCGAAGAGTTCCTACGTCCACTCGGTATATCTCAGTACCGACTCGCAAAAGCGATTAAAAAGCCGCAGTCTGCCATATCGGACATCGTAAGAGGAAGGCGCGCCATTACCCCGGAAATGGCCGTTCTGCTCGGACGCGCGCTTGGAACTAGCGCGGAGTTCTGGATGAACCTTGAGACAACATATCGGCTAAAGACTATCGGCAAGACGATCTGCGTGGATGTGCCTGTGCTTGTGGGTTAGAACCTGACTTGGCCGCTTTTGATAAATTTGTCCTTCAGCTCACACAGCGGCAGCATGGTTTTGCCAAATTCATTGTTCAAAATCTGCGCAAATGCACTGTACGCTGCCGATAATCCGCACACGATACCCACGATGCCAGCTATTGTGATAGTCGTTTTGCTGCCTATAAAGTCTCCGCATGCAAGCAGGAAGAACAGTAGCGTCAATGAAAAAAATACAAACTGTGTCACGCGGTTGTGCTTTAGCGAACCGATAAACATAAACAGCGTAAAGATGCCCCACATAAGCAGATGCCATCCCATGGCCTGTCCGTTGGCCGCAGCGCTGCCAAAAGGATTAATCCAGATAGTGCACAGCGACAGCCAAAACAATCCATAAGATGTAAATGCTGTGGCACCGAACACGTTTTTATTTCTAAACTCCATAATGCCCGCTATGATTTGCGCAGTCCCTCCGTAGCACAGCCCCATTGCCAGTATCATGACGTTGAACTCCATGAGCCCAGCGTTATGAATATTCAAAAGCACCGTTGTTAAGCCAAACCCTAAGAGTCCCAAAGGAGCCGGATTGGCTACTTTTGTTCCGGCCATCTTAAAATCCTCCTGAAAAATAACGACAGCAGTACGTCACAATTTACCTGATAGTCACAGACCTTAATACGCCACAGGGCTTATGAGTAACATTTTCATCATGGGGCTTGCCTAGAAGCCGTCGTCGCCGACATCACTCTGGGCAATGCCGATCACCAGCCCCTGGCAGCCGCACAACGCATTCTCGACCTAATAAGACGAGTGGACGCCTGACACATGAGCGCTGGCCTCAAGTCCAAGAGAGCTTCGGTTTTTTGTA
>Ga0123353_10018991_pt1 | contig 10198 bp, 3 predicted proteins | sample TergutLab28metaG_3_FD_92763 | JGI IMG/M metagenome (GOLD analysis project Ga0123353, IMG submission 92763) | Labiotermes labralis P3 segment gut microbial communities from Petit-Saut dam, French Guiana - Lab288 P3 | ecosystem: Host-associated > Arthropoda: Insects > Digestive system > Gut ...
ATTTTGTTTAAGGTTTCGAAATAAAATTTCTTGGGCGGTTACGAGCTGTAGGACAAACACAGTCTCTCACCAAATTCATCCACCATGAAGACACGAAAGCCCCTTAGTTGTGCAATTAATTAGCCAGATCTTCCTAACAAAGATGGAAAACAAAATTCTCAGCGCGGAGTATCAGATCCTTGAGAAAATCCTGCTAGTTTTCCTGAGAACAATTCAGGAAACAAAATTACTCTTCTGAAGTTTTCTGAAAATATTTGGAAGTTTTCAAAGTTTACCCAAACTTTTCCGAACCTTCCAATCGCTAGCATCTAATTGGGCTGAAATTAAGACAATTGTGTTAAGGTATAAGACATTCTGCTTCGTCCTGGATATAGAGTATGTCTTACAGGCATCGTCTGCGGTCTAGACATAAAACGCTTTCTTTCTTCTGGCTTATGACTGACGAATATTACTGTCTTCTGGAATGTGACGACACGAAATCTGGTAGACAGGTGTAGGTGTTTCGGGGGATTCCGCTGTCTCCATATATAGGACGTAATTCTTTATTTGTCAGAACACACGGCGTCTTCCCAGAACGTATTAGTCTTCAGTTACCGCCAAGAGAACTTAGAATTCGGCAACATAAATAAAAAAACGTAATTATAGAAAGACTTCTGGAAATGCACCACTCAAAAAAAATGCAGGTTAATTCAAACTAAGGCTTTAGAACATCTAAGATTATGTTTGGCGATATATATATGCATCTATGTTAAATAATTTTTAAAATTCACGTACCATTATTAATTATTTTTGTGATCGATAGCTGTTTGCACCAATTGGATGTAGATAATATCGGTTATTTTTAATTGTAGTTTGTTTTAACCAGACTACAACAAACAACTTAAAGAATAACTTGCAGTGGCAGCTCTGTTGCTCGATACACCGACAGCAGCAAAGCCTCTGCTGTTCCTCGCAACAAACACATTCCTCTGATAATGGAAATGTAACACAATTATGCTATGGCGGGGGTGAAATCAGTTCCCGAATATTCATTGGATTAATCATATTTCTTACTGTAGAACCTCCTACTAGCATGCCACCCTCGAAAATCTAGCTAGTGAGGGAGAAATGAGTTACCACAGGGTGAAACACCCCAGTTATTAAGTTATTAGCTACGAGTATTCTTGTTTCTCCAACCTGTGGTTGTGACGTTACACAGCAGCAGCCTCCAACACTGTGGTTGTAACGACAAACCACTATTTCAAAACTATGGCTGCAATGGCATAACTTCTTGTCGCCCAAATTGTTGTTGTAATGTCACAGAAAATCAGTCATTCAAAGTTATGGCAGCAAGGACGCTGTTTGTTGCAGTCTCTCACGGCTGTTTTTGTACTGACGCAGAAGTTCATTGTCTCACAGCTTTAATTGCACAGCCTGTCAGAATCTCAAGACTGGTTTCAACTGCACAGAACTGCACTCTCCCAGACTGTTTCGTAACACCCCGTTGCCGACATTTGCGGCTGAATGATTAAGTCTTTTTTTCTGTACTTCAAAGATCCCTTTTTCGTTTCTCAACATGAAGCCAGGGTAACATCATGGAGATTTATTTTGGTCTTTCTACGCCGTCTATCTGCAAGCGAGTACTGAGATAGCATGTAAAGTAGTTATCTGAAGTAGCTGAGAATTATGATTTGATTCAGACACGTACTTCCCGACTTTCTTCTTTTCTACCCTGATGAATTAGGCATTATATTCGTCCAGAATGTTGGTAAACATCTGCCGATTGGCTGTGCCACAACTCAGAAGGCCATGATGTGAAGCTTCTAAAATAATCTGCATCAGTGTTCTCCTTCATCCGGTTCCCTACGTCTCGCTCTAATTCTACGCTACGCTACACATTCTTAGCAGTTGATGTGTGGTTATACAATCTATGTAGTAGAGAAAGTTACAGTACGGTACTTAACCGCATTAAGCGCGAAGGGGCAAGAAGGTGCTGCCTCGTGACATGACGATACCGCAATCAATGGATTGCAACTGCTCAGGTCCTCTGAGGTTAATTGCATGGTAGCATTGATTTGCCATTTTAACAGTCACTTGGTTTTGAAATTGTTGCGTTCTGAGAGCGACATCTTATTTTCTACCAGGTTACGTCGGCAGCTGGTAGGCGTGTCACGTGTCACGTGTAGTGCACGTTAAATAGGTATACAAACTTTCTTGTAAACTACAGACGTTATCACTTTTCATAAGTTTTGACATGCGGCCAACAAAAGTGTCTCCATTTGTATCATAACAAGCGTATAGGGAGAGAATACGACTTCTTCTGATTCTTCTTCTTCTGCACTACAACTCCGGCAGAGTCTTGGCGTTCTCGACAATATCCTTCCATTTAAGCCGATCTTGGACATTTTCTGTCCATTTTGTAAGTTTCGTCTTTCTCAAATCATTCCTGACGTCTTCTTCCCATCGGGACTTGGGCCTTCCCACTGGTCTATTTGTAGATGGTTTCCATTTGTATATTTTCCTTATAATACTGGTTTCAGACATTCTATTTATGTATCCAAACCAACTCAATCTTTGGGCTTTGACATAATTTATTACGTTCCTTTGGTTTATTAACTCATCCAACTCCTTGGTTGTTTTAATTCTCCAAATACCATTATCCTCTTTAGTTGGCCCAAATATTTATCTCAGTATTTTCCACTCAAATACTTAGAGTCTGTGTATAATACTTTCTTTAAGGACCCACGTTTCACAGCCATGAACTACAAATGGTCTAATTACTGAGCAATATAACTTTAGTTTGGATTTCCTGGACACCAGATTGCTTTTAAAAAGAGTTTTATTTGCGTAGAATGTTTTATTCCCCTTAGTAATTTTTTACTTCTTCTGACTAATTGCTATTAATATAGATTCAAGTCATGTGGGATATGACGTCAGGGGTTACCGACGTTTCGGAAGTGCTTGGTGCCCCTCTTCTCAGACTGTAAGCAGAGGTTTGTCCAAAAACTCCATATTTACCAGTCAACACGAAGTCCTATTCCAGAACATTGAATTTTCATTAGCACTGTTTTGAGGACTACAAATTTTACAAATATTGGTTAGTATATGCTCGAAACCCAACCTGCTTCCTCTTAGCATTGGGAAGCAACAAAACAGTTATTTGCTGAGCTTTGCGATGGCTTCCAATTCCGTAACTACATGATAAAGTGATATTTGTCGAGTACGGCATTACAACCAGACTGTAACGCCGAAGAGGTAGTTCCAGGGGGCACTCCAAAGATCTAATGATAGTACTAGAAACCACCACCCCAACTCATTGCGTCAAGGGATGGTGAAGGGCGAGGCTAATTAGCTGATGACAAGCATATCACCACCACGTCATGTCAGTCAGACATGTCTTCTGTGACGGCTCTCGGTGTGGCCTCAGGCTAACGTAGCTACCGACATCTGTGTAAAACTGTACCACGTCTCAGTGTGCGTGTGGAAAGATGGCTTTGAAAACACAAGGGTTATGGAAAGATATCAAGGGGTTTCTTACAGCAGAACTGCATTCTTGTTTGGAATGTATACATTCCTCAAATATTTTGTCTACGAATATTATTTATTATTAGCCAAGATTTTTATTTACTGAAAATCAAATTAAATAACTAACACTCGCTCTCAAGGCAGTAACTCACTGCACGAGTAAATACAAAACCGAAAGAATATTTCAAATAAATATACAGAATTTCTTGAGCCCCAAATTTCAAATTATAATTTATACCAACCTTCTAAGACTTGACAACAGAATATAATAGAATGGAAGTTTTGTTATTTGAGTCTGGATTTTAAAAACGGGGTAAAACATGGGACATTGTGAATGGAATTTGTATTGTGCGACACGAATTGACATAGACCATTTTAATTAACAAATTAAAAAATGTGCATAGCGAAATTTTTGAACCTTCGCTTCATTTTTAAACGTATTTTGAAAATCGCAGGCCTTAAAGAAGTCTTTTTTTTAGGAATGAAATGTTTACTTTAGTTTTCTCTCCAAATTTGTTCACAATACTTTTGTTGTGTCCATGCGATAGTTTTGCTAGACATGTGGGAAGAAAATACAAAGCCCATTTTGGTTGTAGAAATTTTACGAAATTTGGGATATGACTATACGAAGTTGAAAAATTTCCACCTTACTGCTTGGCTTTATACTCCGCAAATCAGAGCTACCGGCTTCAGAACCTCAAAACCTCCAAACTAAAACTTCCCAACAGAAGCCTAAAATTGCATGAAAATTTGTTCAGCTTTTTTCGGATTGTTACGAGAGGCCGAAGGAAGTGCAGAGGCACATGGCAGAGCTAAGAGGCCCAATATCCTACGCTTAACTTGCGGATATTTTAGAATAATTTTTCCTTAAACACAAATTTACAGCTGGACAGATTCTAGTGAAGAAATAAAGTCCTGGTTGATGTACAGAAGGAAATGCCAAGAAGTGTTCTGTAGAACATTCTGTCTAATAGTGACTATCCTATGCTTAATTGTAAATTTTAAATTCTTTTTTTACATTTTGCAAATAGGTGTGTTTTCACAAGACAACGGAAACAAAGAATGCCTGAAAATTTAAATATTATTTTTGAAAATTTCAACCATATTCCTACTGCGAGCCGGGATTTCTTAGTCGGTATAACAACTCGCTACGGGCTGGACAGCCCGGGGATCGAATCCCGATGGGGCGAGATCTTCCAGATCGGCTCTAGAGCCCACCCAGCCTCTTATACAATTGGTACCGGGTCTCTTTCCCGAGCGTAAAGCCGCCGGGGCGTGGCGATGACCACCTACTAAATTTAGCGTCAAAGTTAAAGAAGGAGTAGAGATATACCTTCACTCCCACTCTGGACCTTCTGGCTTTTTCTAGGGTGAACTTTATCTTTACCTTTATGCCTACTGTTTTTAATGGCTCTATCGTTGTAATGACTGTCGTACTCAATAATATTGTTTATATCCATTTTGCTCTAATGCCGAAATTTGATCTGTGTTTTAGTACGAAGGATAAGACTTGAAGTGAAACAGGGAGTCTTACATGAGAAATATTACGTTAGGGAGGGAAGTTTAACACTTTATAGAAAATGCATTTTAAAATAATATTTAGAATTTCGAATATTATCTTCAGTTAAATGCACATCGCCCCCATTGCCAAAGTCATTCGGTAAGAAAATTTCATGAAAATCCTCTTTTTTTCCTACAATAAATAGAAGATATAAATTTGATATGTGGTTGACCGTGCATCGTAATTCAGTGTGGATAACACAAAAGTGACATCTAGTTGGTTTGTTATCCACACTGAAGACATAAATTATTGCGACTCACGACACAGGGAGATACTAATCGAGAAGCAAGGTGATACATTGCACATATTCGCGATGAAAGTGGCGCGAGTCGATTTTGTAATATTTTTTGGAGGAAATTGAAGGAGAAATTTGTAAAGGTATAATAGCTGCTATAGTAGCTGGAGTACAGCAAGTTTGGGTAGGCACATTTTAGCGCGGATTCACGCTAGTGTAAGTTTAGAAAACTTTGCGTCACAACATATACTGGGCAGAGGACTGATTAAATGCAAATGAAAATCTTCGTCTTACGTCTTTTTTTTACGGCGAAGTTGTGGTGCGATCGTATAAAGCATTAGAAGAATTCTTGGGGTTTGTAACTGTGGAAATTGCATTTGGTTTTATAGTGCAGGGGAACACATGGGTTTGGTTGAAAGAAATTAGTTACATAACGCATACAAATTAGTATGGTAGAAGATCTAATGCAGGAAATGATTGTGCTTCAGAATTGTTTACGATTCTCTTATCGGTAATGTGTTTGGAGATTAGGTTAGATTTTGGGTTATTATTTTCTCGGAACCCATTGTCTTTCTTTCAGTACTATTTGTTAGATAAGAGAGTGGAGGTTTCACTTGAGTATTAGGGTAATTTGGTTTAAGTCTCGACCATTCTGTGTCAGGATTCTTGTGCTCCTTATGCAGTTACCCTCAGCAAACTATGACGAATATCCCTTTTAAAATAAAGTCACGCTGGCAAGGTTACTTCATGAACCTGTATTCGGAAGGAAGTTGTTTAGAAATTTTAACTGCATCACATTTCTAAGACTGTCCTCTGAACCTCAATGAGAAACTCTCTACCTTGTCTGACAGATAGTCACGAATGCCTAATTCCTTACAAATAGATCCATTTATTTACCTTACCCTATGCCACGTCAAAGACCCAACGACACAACTACTCATTTGCACGCCATCTTACATTAAGACATAGTGCAGTTACTTTATTTCGACGTTCTTTGTTCCGTGTACGCTGCTACTGTTTTGGGTTGTAAAGGTGTCTTGTGTGAATTCTAGCCATATGTGTGTGTGTGTGTGTGCCAAGAGGGTTGAAAAGTGCATTGAAATCGATGGTGGGATTTTTGAACACTTACTTTGAACTGTTGCAGTTTATTGAGATCATTTACATAACCAGTAAATGCAATCAATACGTCATTTGTCTTTCCTTCATAATTTTGTAAGGCTTTTTATGCGTAACATTCAAACAGCTGTTTCTCCACACCGATTGAAAATTCGACACATGTTTATATGAACTTATTTACACGGAAAATTTCATACTACCACTTCCTAAAATATTTACTATTCCTCCTGAAACACCCTGTATATATATGTGTGTGTGTGTTTGTATTCTCCGTTCTTCAGGACTGTGACGCCGTATCGCTGGGTGATGGACGCCTGACCTCTCGAGCAACATAATAGTCTCATCTTCGAGAGTGGGAATATCCAAAAAGAATTGATATTTTGACACTTGAAGATGGTACCAATACTTTGTCTTGAAACGTCGGGCACCCATCATCCAGTGATATGGCGCTTTATCCACAAAGAACGGAGACATCCTTAGAATTCATGACGTACGATTATGTCTAGGTTGGCTCACCCACAATTGTCCGGTCAGCTGCCGTGTATTTGTCCTGGTGTTTTATTATACCAATTCCTGCCCCTTTCCCAAACAATACCAAATCCCTAATTGTAACTGAGGCTTGCTCTTTAAAGTCCCCTGTAATTCAAGAGCTTTCTAAGTATCTATCCACCCTCTATTCATATCTTGGCAATTCATTATTAGCTGAAGAAATGTGCATACTTTTTCTATTAGCTGCTGTCTGCAGGTAGATCATACTTATTCTCGGTTTCATTATACGTCTAAATCCTTCAAGAAGTAAGGAATAAACGACGTTCATGTGCAGGCTGTGGCCTCGCATAAACATGAAGAAGTGACGTATGGAATCAATGTCTCTTCCCTTATATAATAACGTAACTCTTCGATTGAGTTCCTGTGTGCAATACACACTACGTGAAATAAATTAGTATTTTACAAACTGTGTATTCCAGTTCGTGGCACCACGTGGTATTATAGATCGTTAACGTATTTAGAAGGACCCACCTTCTGCACACGCAGAGCCATCCACAGCTTATACAAGACATCAGGCTGTCACAACGCTGAAGACCACAATTTAAATTGTCACTGCCATGAAAACATTCATATATCAAAGATTTCACTGTCTTTTCGCTCCTTTTCTGTTATAGATTTTCCATGACTTTTCCTTTTCCTTCGTAACGTTTCAGCCCCATCAGCTCCAGAAATATTAGCATAGTTTATTCTAATAATAACTGAAGTTCAAACTGTGTTCCGCCGTAAAAAATTAAACCAAGGATCTTTATTTCTTTTTTTTTATATTCGGTCATATAACGTGACACGTGTCCAAAAATGTACACAGACTTTTGTCTAAATCAACAGAGCAGAGGGTAACTTTTGATGTAAAAGGCAAAAAGGTAAAGCAATCCCGTTACAGGCCTGGACAGGCCCAGAGGGTTCCAGGAAGTTAAGGTTCCCAGATTACATGACAACGGCACAAGATGGTTGTAAGGTTGTCAGCCTTACGCACCGGCCGCCTTTACCCCAGGAAATTCTCCTGGTACTCATTTCTGTTAGAGCTGAATCGACCCCAAGGCCATAGTGCGATCGGAAGAGTTATTTCAATGAAAACTTCCAATGACACCAACTGGGATAGAACCAGCGACCTTCCGATTTGTAGCACAGCATCTTAACCACTGTGCTACCGCGGTCCCCAACTTTTCATGTAATGATACTGAAATTAAGTGATGCCCAGCATCGTAAAATGTTCTGAACAATAAGTATTTCTAGGCTAGATACGAAAGTATAAATTCTTATGGAATTTCTCTAACGCTACTGGACATTTCCAAATATTCCTTCCATTTCTTAAAACTTTGTGCTCATTTCCAGTGCTGAACGGACATAAAAAATTACAAAATTAAGAAAGATAATTTTAGTCGAAAGACAAAGGCTATAAGCATCGGTGGAGGTACATACTGGATTCAGCTGGCTCAATTTAGTATCAGATATCTTGGGTTACGAATATCACGACGGCATAGAAACTGGTATATTTCTTGTCCAGCTTAGCAACCTTCATCTGAAGAAGAACTACTTCGTAAGTTGAATTACTGTCTGGCCCAGCGAGGCACGAAGGTAAATACCTGACATAATCAGGGACAAAGGCAGCATATCCTTCCGAAACGTCGGTAAACACCAAAGTGTGCCTGCTGTATCACACTTTAGAGATATATTTCCGGAAGACAGTCTTAGCTTCTTACCTATTGCTACTTTTCTGTAAGAAAGAAAAATACGGAAAGATATTATGTGGAGGCCACATCCGTCCGTCTGTTTACCAGCTGGTGACGTAGTACCAGCTACTCAGCCGGTTATGACAATTTCATGAAATTCAGTATAGGAGTTCGTGGCAAAAATTTGTAATAAAGATATATATATATACACACACAATAAGGAGAATGATATTCACTGCGCAAACATTCGCACTGCTGTCGTAATCAAGCGAAATAATTAGTGTATTAAAAGTGTTGTTCTAAGCAATATGATATTCGTTGCAGTACAGTTACACTGAGACGCTTACAGTCAGCAATAAATCATCCGCCTAATTCTGATTATCTCATCTTGTACTTTTTTTTTTTATCAAAAATGAGGAAGCATTTATTCTCGTTTAGACTTTGACATTCAGAGAAGTCATGAGATAGGAAATGTCAAGGACACGATGTGTACATGATAAGAAGTTACGAAGGAGCCCAAATATTACTGCCTGTTAGATGCCGTTTCGCTATTAATGCATATAAAGTAAAGTGAAGTTCACCCTCTCACAGGCCACAAAGACCCAGAAGGGGAATAGAGATATAATTCTACTCTTTCTTTAACCTCTGCGTTAGATAGAGGTGGGTGGTCTACGCCACGACCCGGCTGCTCTAGCCCCGGGAAACACCGGGGTTTCCCTGCGTGGGTCGGTCTGGACGAGTGCGGAAAATCTTGCCCCAACCAGGACTCGATCGCCTGACCGTCCAGCACGTAGCGAGTCGCTGTACTGACTGATATATCCCGGTCCACTCCGGGAACCGTATACCAGTAATTTTCTGTCGTTACCAGATTTTAGGTACTGATAACAGTGCTGGCAGGGGTTCAATTCTTTGAGATGTTAGAACGTTTCGGTTGGCCGAATGGTAAATAATTATCGACGTTTATAGAGAGCTTAGCTCAGGGTCAAGCAGTCTAAGATGATTGGTATAGACCTGCAATATATATCAAGGAATTTACAAGAATGTAACGAAGCTTGGGGGCTAAATGTAACGAGAAAAGAAATGTTTATCGAAGGGGAAAGCTGAAGACAATCTTACCATGAAAGGGAATGACGGTATAAAACGCTCTGAAAACTACAAATATTTCAGGATGGAAAGACTGGAGAACATGATTTGGAAATTCAAGACGGGGTAATTTCTGGGGGACATTCGGCCTCAACTCTGACTGTTCCGCTAAGAGATACACGAGTTGAAAGATAAACTAACAAGGACGTTCATCCGAGCATTAAAAATGTTCTGTGACACTAAGATAAGGAACTTGAAAGGGTGTCATATATCAGTCTGCTGGTAGTAAGACTCGGTTCTTGGAGAAGATCTGTAGGAACGACACGGAAAGACATAATTTCAGAGAAGGTGACTTGAGAAAGTTTATTTAGAAAATTGTATTTTGAATGATATTAAAGACAGAAGATGTGTTGCCGATAATTTCATTGATGGTTCAAAAGCTGCTCGAGGGTCAATAACATTAAGTACAGAGACCAAGAG
>Ga0123353_10018993_pt1 | contig 10198 bp, 7 predicted proteins | sample TergutLab28metaG_3_FD_92763 | JGI IMG/M metagenome (GOLD analysis project Ga0123353, IMG submission 92763) | Labiotermes labralis P3 segment gut microbial communities from Petit-Saut dam, French Guiana - Lab288 P3 | ecosystem: Host-associated > Arthropoda: Insects > Digestive system > Gut ...
AGGTCCCGGGCATCGCCCAGGCAGGCGCTCAGCGTTGCCGCCATCAGCTTTTGCCGGCGGGCAAAGTACGGGGCTTCGTAGGCCGCGCGGCTGCCGTCGCGTGTATAGGCCAAGAACTGCGTGGCCGTGAGGATGGGATAGGGCTCCGCGCGCAGCCGGTTCGCTTCCGCGGCGATCTGCCCGCGCATGCCGGGGGGCGCCGCGGCCCAGGCCTCCCGATCGGCGGCGGGCGGAAACACAAGGCGCGCTTCCCGCGGAGCGAGAAGCGCTAGAAGATCGTGCCCGTCCAAAAACTCCGAAAACATGCCGTCTCTCCCTCGCCGCTTAGCCCTTCAGGCCGGTGGTGGCGATGCCCTCGATAAAGTAGCGCTGGGAAAACAAGAACACCACGCTCACCGGAACCAGCGAGCACAGCGACGCCGCCATGATCAGGTGATAGTCCGCCGTGTATTGCTGAATGAACCGGCGCAGGCCCACCTGGATGGTCTTATTTGCGTCCTTGGTAAGGTAAATCATGGGCCCCATAAAGTCGTTCCACGTATTCACGAAGGTGAAGATGGTGAGGGTGGCGATGGCCGCCTTGGAAAGGGGCAGCATGATGCGAAACCAGATACCGTATTCGCTCAGGCCGTCGATGCGGGCGGCCTCGTTTAGGTCGCCGGGAACGGTAAGGTAGAACTGGCGCATCAAAAATACGCCGAAGGCGGAAAAGGATTGGAGCACGATCAGCGCCCACAGGGTGTCGTACAGCCCCGCCGACCGCATCATGATGAATTGCGGCAGCATGTACACCTGCCAGGGCACGGCGATGGTGGCGATGTAGGCTAGAAACAGCGCGTCGCGGCCCTTGAAGCGCAGCTTGGCAAAAGCGTAGGCGGCGAAGGAGGAGGTGAGGATCTGCATAAACGTTACGGCCAGGGCCAATACGATCGTATTTCGAAAGTAGGTGAGCAGCGACACCCGCGTCCAGATGACCACAAAATTCTCCCAGCGGGGCTGCGCGGGGATCCACACCATCGGATAGCGGAACACGTCCCTGTCGATCTTCAGGGAGGAGGAAATCATCCACGCAAAGGGAATCAGGGCAACGACCGCCATGCCCAGCAGCACGGCGTACAGCAGCGTTTTGCCGATGAGCCTGGTGGCGGCGCGCCGCCGGTGCTGCGCTGTGGCGACGGACACGGTGGACATGGGCCGCACCTCCTTCCTAACGGATCGCCTTACGGATCACCTTATAGGTAGTTCACGAATTTCTTTTCCGCGCGGAACTGAACCAGCGTCACGCAAAGCACCACGGCAAACAGCGCCATGGCCACCGCGCTCGCCTCGCCGAACTTGAGCTGGCCAAAGGCGAGGGTATAGATATGCTGAACGAGCATCTTCGTAGCGCGGCCTGGGCCGCCCTCCGTCATAATCATCACGACGTCGAAAATTTTAAAGCAATAAATCATCATCATAATGGAAACAAAAAACGTAACCGGGGTCAGCATGGGGAAGGTGATCTTCCAGAACTTGCGCCACCCGTTCGCGCCGTCCACGGTGGCGGCCTCGTACAGCTCGGTGGGCACGCTTTGAAGGCCGGCCAAGAACATCACCATGTAATAGCCGGCGTTGCGCCACACGCTTACCAGGATCAGCGCCCACATGGCGTGGTGCTGGCTTTGGGTCCAGCTCTTGTCGATGTTCACGCCAAAGACGCGCAGGAACTGGTTGACGGGGCCAAACTTCATGAGCATAAAGTTCCAGCACACGCAGATCGCCACCAGCGAGGCGACATAGGGGAAGAAGAACGTAGCGCGGAACGCCTTCGCGCCCCGAACGGCGCGGTTGAGCACCAGGGCCAGCGCCATCGCCATCGCGATGGTGAGGGGCACGGTGCCCAGGGCAAACACCGTGGTATTGCGCAGGGTGATGCCCATGTCCGTTTTGGTAAAGCTAAAGTTTTTGAATATGGTACGGAAGTTGTCCAGGCCCACAAATTGCATGCGCTCGATGGCGCCGCCGTTCCATTCCGTGAAGGCCAGCGCGATGGAAAACACCACGGGCAGCATCGTAACGATCAGGAAGCCCAGGAAATTTGGCGCCAAAAACGAATACGCGATCAGCGTATTGCGCCGCTCCAGCTTGCTCTGTTTCATGGCAGTCAAACCTCCGTTGCCCGTGGCCAGGGCAAATTTCGTTTAACGAGATTGAAGGCCGCGCTGCGAAGGTCCAGGGCGACCGCAAAGCCCTGGTCGCCCTTCGCAAAGGGCGAAATCCTTTACTAATCAGTCGTGACTAGATCAGGTGTTTCGTGCCTGCGGGCACGACCAAAGGGCTTTGCGGTCGCCCTTTGGAAACCTTCGCGGCACTCAAATCGACTTCATCGGAATCAAGAATGAGGAATAGGGCTGCCGCGCCGGCGATTTTCCGGCGCGGCAGCCCCACCGATGTCCGAATCGATCGTCAGGGGCGCCCGGTTAGTTTAGAATCTCTCCCACGCGGGCGTTCATGTTCTCAATGCCTTCCGCGAGGGTGACGCTGCGGGTCATGATGAGGGTATGCTCCTCGTTGACGACGTCCTTGATCGCGTTGACAAACTCGCCGGTGGGCCACTCCAGGGCGATGGACGACGGCGTCAGGGCCGCAAGGCTGTTGGCGTCGGGCGGGAAGCCTTCGGCAGCGGCCATGGTCGCGGCAACGGTGTCGCTCACAAAGGCGGGCCGGGTGCCGGTGGAGGCGGTGGCCAGGGCGCCTTCCTCGCTGCAGCGCCAGGCAATAAACTGCCACGCCAAGTCCTTGTTCTCGGACCTCGCGTTGATGCAGGTGCCGGTGGGGGAACCAAAGGAGGAGCCGGGCGCCACGCCTTCCGCATGCGGCACGGCGACGATGCCCCACTCGAAGGGCTCCGCATCGCCGTTCCTGATGTCGTTGATAAGGGTGGACACAAACCAGTAGCCCATGGGCAGCATGGCGATGTTGCCGGTGCCAAACAGGCCGCGATAGTGCAGGCTGGCCGCCCGCAGCTCGCTGTACTCCATCACCGCGCCGGCATCTTCCAGATCCAGCACGAGCTGATAGAAGTATTCGAGTTCATCGTAGGAACCGTCGGCCAGGGTGTAGTCCACGCCGCAAACCGCCCAGTTGGCCACGGTGGACAGCCAGGTGTGGTAGTGGGAGCCGTAGATCTTGTCCACGCCTTCGCCGGAGGTCATCGTGAGCGCCAGCTCCTTGTACTCTTCCCACGTCATGTCGTTGGTGGGATAGTCCACGCCGGCCGCGTCAAACAGGGTCTTGTTGTAGAACAGCACCCAGAAGTCGGAGCGATAGGGCAGGCCGTACTGCACGCCGTCGAGGCTCTGGTAGCTCTCGTGGGTGCCGGCGTAGCTGGTTAGATCGTAGCCGCTCTCTTGGATAAAGGGCGTCAGATCCTCCACAAAGCCCTGCTCGATCCAGTTTTGCAGCTCGGACAGTTGCTTTACGTCAAACACGTCGGTGGTGTCGCCGCCGGCCAGCATCATGGTGGGCTTGCCGCCGTCCCAATCCTGGGCGGAGATATCGAGATACTCGATGGTGATGCCCGGGTGCGCGGCCTCAAAGGCCTCCTTCTGGGCGGTAAGGTAGGGGGTGGACATGCCGTCCCAGGTAGCGACGGTGAGCACCCTGTTTTCCGACGCCGTGGCGAAGGTGGGCAGCAGCGCGATCACCATCGTCAGCGCCATGAGAAGAGCAAAGGTTTTTTTCATGTGAGAAGCCCCTCCTATTTTTCTGTGAGCGTACTTGCGGGCGCGGCCCCACGCCGATCCAAGGAAATGTAAACCAAATGTAAACGGTTACATTCTCCTTTTGCCGTCGTATGCGCGCAGCTGCCTCCGCGTCGCTCTATTGCGGAAATTATACCACCTCATTCTGGTGTATGTCAACGATTGCGCGCGCCTTTTTTTGTTTTATTGGCACGGCAAAGGCTTACGTATACAATCTTTGGCTTGCGTGCACAATTTTTTGTACCGGCGCTCTTGTAAGCGTTTACAGTTCCATGTATACTATGATCGGTACGAGCAAGAAAAGCGCTTGGGAGGCGTGTCATGAAGCAAGTCATGAAGCAAAAGGCCCCCACCATCTACGACATCGCCGCCGCCGCCGGAGTCTCCATCGCCACCGTGTCCCGGGTGATGACCGGCCACCCCAACGTGAGCGCCAAGACCCGGGCGCGGGTGCTGGCGGTGATCGACAGCCACGGCTACCGCCCCAGCCTCAACGCGCAGGCCCTGGAGTTGGGCGCCAGCCGCATCCTGGGCATCGTATCGCCCTCGATGGCCAATCCCTATTTTGCCGCCATCTACCACGGCGCGGCAAAGGAGGCGCAAAAAAACGATTACCTGCTGCTGCCCCAAAGCCTGGGGCCGGACGAGCGCATCGGCTCCCAGGCGGTGGAGCGCTTCATCGCCCAGCGCTTGGACGGCCTGCTGTTTATCAACGGGCCCCCTCCCGGCCCCCACGACCCGGTGGTGGCCGAATTGACCCTGCTGCAAAAGTACATGCCGGTGGTGGTGCTCAATCCGCCCATCGAGGGTTTTGCCTGCACCTATTTGTATAACGATTTGGCTAGTGCGATGCGCCACGCCATCCGCCACCTGCAGGCCCTGGGCCACCGGCGCATCGCCTTCCTGGGCGGCTCCAGCAAAATCGGCAACTCCGGCATCCGGGGCCGCCTCTTTCTGGAAGAGATGGCGGCCCACAACCCAGGGCCCGAGGCCCGGTATCACCACGAGGCCGGCTATACCTCCGAAGCCGGGGAACTGGCGGTACTCAAAATGCTGTCGCACCTGGAGCGGCCCGCCTGGCCCACCGCCCTGATCGCCATCAACGACCTGGTGGCGCTGGGCGCGCTGCGCCAGCTTCACCGCATGCAACTGCACGTACCTAACGATATGGCGATCATCGGCTGCGACAACCAGTTTTTCTCCGCCCTGGTCACCCCGCCCCTCACCACCATCGACCTGCAGGCCACCGAACACGCGCGCACCGCCGTACAGGTGCTGCTCGGCGAGCAAAAACAGGCGTCCCCCCCCTTCACGCAGGTGCGGGAGGCGACGCTGCTCGTGCGGGAATCCTGCGGGGTGCAATTGGGGCGCAGGAGGTTTGAGTAGGGCGTTACTCCCAGCCCATCTCGGTTCTGGCGATGATGGCGTCCTGGGCCTCGGGCATCAGCGTGGAAAACAGCGCGCAATACCCGGCCACGCGCACCATCAGGCCGGGGTACTCCTCCGGATGCGCCTTCGCCGCCCGCAGGGTATCGGAATCCACGATGTTGAACTGGTTATGAAATATATTCTTATGCCGCCCGGCTTCCATGAAACACGCAAACTTCTCCAGGTTGGCATCCCCCGCCAAAGCCCCCGGCGAGAACCGCATGTTGAGCAGCTGGCCGCCGGCCATGCGCCTGTTGGGCAGCTTGGACACCGAGTTGATCACCGCGGTGGGCCCTTCGCGGTCGGCGCCCAGGCAGGGCGACGCGCCCTCGTTGAGCGGCTTGCCCGCCAGGCGTCCGTCGGGCGTGGCGCCCACGTCGAGCCCGTTGGGCACGTAGCTGGTAATGTTGGAGGTGGACATCGTGTACCCGCAGCCGATGGGCCCGCGCCCCGCCCTGTCCGTTTGATGTTTGGGGAGAAGCTCCAGGTAGGATTCAAATACGTCGGCCACGATCGAATCCACATCGTCATCGTCGTTTCCGAACTTGGGCGCCCTGCGGCACAGCTGGCGGACGCGCGCGCCCTCTTTGCCGGCAAAGTTGCCGTCCAGCGCCTCCTTTAGTTCTTTGAGCGTCAGTATCTTCTCGTCAAAAACCAACTTTTTGACCGCCGCCAGGCTGTCGCCCACCACGCTCATGCCGATGTTGGATTGGCTCACGTAATCGTACTTCGCGCCGCCGTTTTTGAGCGTTTTTCCGCGGTCCAGGCAGCAATCCACGGTGGCAGAGGCAAAGGCGTCGGCGTCGTGGTGCTTCAGGGAACGATCGCACACCAGGTCGCAGTCCACGGCCAGGTCAAAGTAATAGCTGAGCGCGGTTTTCCATGCCTGCCACAGCTCCTCGTACGTGCCGTAGGCGGCCTCGCGGCCTTCCTTTCCGTTGAGCTTGATCAACTGGATCCCCGTGGCCGGATCCACGCCGTTGTTGAGCACGATCTCAAACACCTTGCCGAAGTTGATGTAGGTCATGCCCGTGGCCCTGTGCCCCCACTTGCCCGGAATCGCGGTTTCCACGCAGCCCATCGAGGCGTAATCCCGCGCCGTTTCCAAATCGATGTCCAGGGTCATCAGGGCGTCGATGCACACCTCGTCGCAAAACACGGAGGGCATGCCAAATCCCTTGCGGATGAGCCGCGCGCTGTCGAGCATCAGCTCGTGGGGGGTGTGCGCACAAAAGCGGACGCTCAGGTTGGGCTCGGGCAGCCTGGAAAGGTTCATCGCCTCCAGGCAAAGATAGCTGATTTCGTTGGTGCCGTCGGTGCCGTCGGGCTTCATGCCGCCCACCATCAGGTTGGAGTACAGCGGATACCCGCCGCTGTACTGCGTGTGTCCCCAGGGCCGCACCTTGTTGATGGCGTTGGTCATGATAAAGAAATGCGTGATCAGCTCCAGCGCCTTCTCTTCGGTGATCCCGCCCCGCTCCCGGTCGGCCCGGTAGTACGGATAGATGTACTGATCGAACCGCCCGAAGGAGAACGAATGCCCGTTGCTCTCGATCATCATCAGCAGGTGCGTGAGATACACGGCCTGCACGGCCTCGTGGAAGCTGCGCGCGCCGCCCCGCATAAAACCCTCCAACATCCGCGACAATGCCAGCAGCTCGGCCCGGCGCTTGGGGTTTTGTTCCTTGGCCGCATCGGCCTTTGCGCACGCGCCAAGCCGCTGAATGTAGCGTTGCGCGCCCTCCATCGCGATGACGACGGCCCGGTAAAAATCCCGCTGCTCCTGGGCAATGCCGGTGCGCGCGAGGTGCGCCCGCGCCCTGTCCGCGATGCCGCCGTAGCCCGCTTGCAGCACCATTTCGTGGTTGGGGATGATGTGCCCGTCGCCCGACATGGAGATGCCGCCGCGGTGCAGCACGCCCTGCTTCTCGGCCAAGAGATTGACGGGCGAAAGATTGGCCAGCACCTCGTCCTGATGGGTGATGCCCGCCCAATACGGAGCGAGCCCGCGCAGGCGCTCCTTTGTTTGTTGCGCAACGAGAAAATAATCGCCGGATCGCTTCTGGAACTGATCGAGCTCGTCTATCACCCATTTGTACGAGTATTCCGGGAACACGGGCGCGGCAAAATTCGCGCTCGCCTGGTTGCCCACGATCAGCATCCCCGGCTCGATGTACACCGTCATTTGGTCCAGGACGTCGGCAAAGGCCTTGGCCCGGCGCACGACGATGGGCTGCCCCTCCGTGTGCTGGAAGGACTTTGTAACGATCTCCGCCCGCTCGGGGCAGATGGTGGGGACGCGCGCGTTCATCCTCGCCCGCAGCGCTTCGATCCGTTCGAAGTCACAGTCGCCGTTTGTGGGGGCAAAACGCAACAATGTGGCCATGCCGATCCCTCCCAGGCTTCCATTATACCAACTCCGGGGGCATTTTGCATCATTGAGAATGCGGGAGCAGGGCAAAAGCATTTGAGTATAATTTTTTTCCAACAACCCAAGAATTAGCCAGATCGCCGTGCAGAATCCCTCCACCGCTGTGGCGGTCCCCCTCCCTTTGACAAGGGAGGTAAGGGAATAGAAACGAAAACTTCGCTACAATACCCTTACCCCCCTTGCTAAAGCTTAACTTGACCCACAGAATATGCCTGCCCAGGCAACGGAACGATGTGGGCATCGTTCCCCACGATGGGAACGGTTGCGCCCACGCTGTAGGGGACGATGGCAATCGTCCCGCCGAACAACGGGCGGATTGCCATCCGCCCCTACAGGGGTTTGCGCGGCATTCATCGGCCTAGCCGTAACCTTGTAGGGGACGATGCCCACATCGGCCCGCGTTACCTGATGGCATCGCCCTGATGACATCACAAAGAGCGCGGGGCGATGTGGGCATCGCCCCCTACAAAAACCGAATATTTCGCATTTGATCTTGCATTATTGCATGAATATGCAAATGACCTTACCTTATAAGCAAAGCACCACGCCGAACAAAGCCCGGCGCGGCGCTGCAAATAAACCTTGATGCGTACTACACGTCCATCTTTTTGCGCTTGATGGTGTAGCAGTCCAGGGAGATGATGCCCACGATGATCAGGCCGATGATGAGCTGCCTTACATAGGGATCGACGCGCGTGAAGTACGGTTCGATGCGCAGCAAGTTCAAGCCGTTATCCAGCAGTCCCATCACCATGATGCCCAGAGAGCTTTGCACTATGCCGCCGATACCGCCGGCAAAGGAGGTGCCGCCGATCACCACGCTGCAGTTGATCAGCAGCGGTATTTTATCGCCGTAAATATTGTGGCCGCTACCACTGCTGGAGGAGAGCAATACCCCCGCAATGGCCGCCATCGTGCCGGTGATCACAAAGGCGATCCACTTGGTGCGCACCACGTTGATGCCCGAATACTTCGCCACCTCGTAATCGCCGCCCAAGGCGTAGCAGTTGCGGCCAAAGCTGGTAAAGCGCAGCAAACAAAACGTAAGTATCCCCAATGCCAGCATGATGAAGACGACGTTCGGTATGTCAAAAAGAAGCTTTGCATTGGATATTTTCATAAACTCCATGTTGGTGGTGTAAACCGGCGTGGCGTCGGTGAGCTGCTGGGCGACCCCCTTTATCAGCATGCCCATGCCCAGCGTGATGATAAACGCCTCGGTCTTTTGGTGCACGACCAGGAAGCCGTTGACGAAGCCGATCAAACTGCCCGACAATATGGCCAGAAGGATGGCCAGCCACATGTTCATGCCGCCGTTCATCAGCTGGATTGCCAGGATGCCGGACAGGGACATCACCGCCCCCACCGATAGATCGCAGCCGCGGCATATCACGGCAAACGTCACGCCAAAGGCGATGATCAGGTTGATCGAAGAGGCTCTGAATATGTTGATCCAATTGGCCACCGTATAGAACTTGGAATCGCTAAACCACATGATTGCCAGTATGACGACAATCGCGGACACCGCTTTTTGCTTGGCAAGCAGTTGAAGCGCTCGCTTTCCGAGTGTTTGTGCATTCGCAGTCTTTATCTCCGTTACCATATCGTCTACCCCCTACTATGCCTGCGGTGATCCAGCCATATGGCCGTAACGAGGATGGCGCCCCTAAGCATCACCTGTATGTATGCCGGAACGCCCAGCAGATTCATGCAGTTGGACATGAGCACCACCAACGCAACCCCCAACACCGTGCGCAGCACGCTGCCCCTTCCGCCCTGCAGAGACGTGCCGCCGACGACGACGGCGAGGATCGCGTTCGTCTCAAAACCCCTGCCGATCATCGGCGCCGCCGTGGTAATGCGCGAGACGAGCACGATGGCGCCCAGCCCGGCCATAAAGCCGCAGATCGTGTAGATCATGATCATGATGCGCTTGGTGGGCAGGCCGCTAAGTTCCGCCGCCACCATGTTGCCGCCGGTATAGCTCACCGACCTGCCCAGAAACGTCTTCGCTTGGAAGATGCCCAACACCAACAGGCAGGCGAGGAAGATGATGAACGATATGGAGATGATGCCCACCGTTCCGGAGCCGATGGCCTGGAAGAGCGTGTACGGCGTCAACAACTTCCACATGTGCAGCGTATACCCTCCGGTATACAGCAGCGTGATCGCATTGATCACCGCGCTCATGCCGTAGGTAATAAACAGCGCCTTTGCCTGGATGTTGGCCCCCACCCCCACCAGCAGCGAGCCGTTGAGGCAGCCTACCAGCGCGCCCACCGCCAAGCCCGCAAACAGCGCGCCCACCTGCCCGATGGGGTCGATGAGCGACACCGTGACGATGCCTACCAGCGAAATGGTGCCCGCCACCGACAGATCGATGAAACCGCCCAGGATCACAAACGTCATGCCCAGCGCCACCAGGCTCAGCGGGCCGAACTGGCGCATCAGGTTGGTAAAGTTTTCCGCCGTTAAAAACTTGGGTTCGACGATCACCGTAATGATGACGAGCAGCACAATGGCCACCAGCACCAGATAGTCCATCGCGAACTGCACAGGATTGAATCTTTTGGGCTGTGCCCCAGAAACTGTAGTC
>Ga0123353_10018994_pt1 | contig 10198 bp, 9 predicted proteins | sample TergutLab28metaG_3_FD_92763 | JGI IMG/M metagenome (GOLD analysis project Ga0123353, IMG submission 92763) | Labiotermes labralis P3 segment gut microbial communities from Petit-Saut dam, French Guiana - Lab288 P3 | ecosystem: Host-associated > Arthropoda: Insects > Digestive system > Gut ...
CCCGCAGCGTTTCCTAACTCTATATTCCAGCCTGACAAGGTCCTGCCGGGGTTTGTAAATCCACCTTGGTCGGGGAACGGCAGGCTTTCGGTTGAAAGCAGCGAGGCCGAGTTGCTTCCGTTTTCAAAGTAGTTACCTTGTCCGCCTATGCCGCGGTTGTATGTTATCATCACGGTGTGCGGCGTCCATTTTGCGTAAAGGGTTATGTCGGCGGTAAATTCAATACCTCTAATCTTGTAAACGCCACTGACTTTGGTCAGTTCTTGTGCACACGCAGGGTCGAGGAACCATCCTCCGAAAGAATATCCGTCTCTTGTGGCAACACCGACATTGGTATCACGGCCATATAGGTGTTCTCCAGGGTTTTCATTGCCTGAAAATTCGAAATCGTCTTGGTCGCGGTAAAAGATTTTGTATGTATCGGCAACCCAATCTGTTTCAAGCCTGATACCGACGTTGCGCGGCGTAAAATTGATGGTGCCGCGTTGCACTTCGTCGCCGCCAAGAGCAAGCACCGTCATTGTTTCTGTTCCTGATTGCCAATCGCCAATGAACAATGAACCGCTACCGAAATGGTTCGTGTTATAGATGTCATATCCACCAAGTTTATGTCCTTGGTTAGTGAACCGCGCAGGACCGCTTGTTTCATTGGCAAAGAATAATCTGTTCCATCGTATGATTGTGTTAGCACCTTCATCATTGGTGACGCTGTGCTCTCCAAAGTTTACAGTATTAACTGTCTGATTGTTTATCTTGTTCACCAAAGTCAACGCGATTCTGTTCGGTGCCCAAATTGCGGTGAGGGTGAATTCATCACCGTCGTTTGGGGCCCGTCCGAACAGGGCCGTGGGTGGCATTGTCTCATTGCCTCTGATTTCAACACCATTTGTAACGGCGGTCGTTCCAGTGGCAGTATGTTTCCAGCCCACAAGGGTATGTCCGTCTTTTTTAAACGTTCCAAGTTCACTCACGTTCAATGCCGGACACGTCACAGAGGCAAGAGGGTTATTATTCGGCGCGCTTGCCCTTGTTCCTTCTCCTGTCCCCGAATCATATTTGATACGATATGCGGCCTCGCCCCATTCTGCAGTTAAGGTAATGCGTACTTCTGGATTATTCATCAAAAGACTGACGTCGGTGTTGGCCTGCTTGCCTGCCAGATTCCGCGCCTCTTTTTTATCGATGGCCCAAATTTCATCAGTGGAGCTCACTTTCCAACCAATAAATTTCTGACCCGTTTTCGAATATCGGTTTACCGGAAGGTCAATTTCGGTCGGGTTGCCGTTGTTGTCATAAACGCCATAGGATTCCGGTATATTGGCGGGCGGATTACCGGTGGCCCCACCCGAAAGGAAACCGATTACAAGTTGGTTTGGTTTCCAAGTGGCCGTAAGGACAACAGCAGTGCTGCCGGTTAATAAAGAGTTGGGTGCAAGTTCTTCCGCCGTAAGGGCAGGGCTGTTTTTCCTCCATATTCTGTCCGTTGTACCTATCCTCCAACCATCAAAGGTATACCCCGGTATTACATATTTGTTTTCCGGGTAGCCACCACTCCAGGCCGTTACGTTAATTGTCTCAGCACCAAGGGACATTCTTGTATCGTTTGTCGCGGAAAATCTCATAAGTCGCTGGCTATCCATCGAATTGGCAGTAGCAGAGGTGACCGTGCCTCCACGTGCAGTACGATTCGCCCCAGCACCATCGGGCGCAAAGGTAACCTCAAGTTTGTTCGGCTCCCATATTGGCATAAGCGTAATTGAAGTGTTTCCGTTCTGCAATGCCGGAGCCAAATCCTTTAATTCCCGTGATGTATTCAAAGACCAAGGGGCATTACCGGCGACACCATTATCTGTTATTTGCCACCCGGTGAAACTACGCCCCGGGGATGTATACGTGTGACCTGGGGCCGTCATGCTGCGGAAAGTACCGTTGTCGTTAACAACCTTGTTCCAGCCTGCTGTGGTAGGCAGGGTGCCACTTCCGCTTGTTGCACCGCTTGAATTGAAATTGATGGTAAGTTCATTCGCCCGCCACTGCGCCTCGAGGGTTATCGAGCCGGTAGTCGGCAGCGTTGCTACAGCCGCCAGACTAGGAAAGAAAAAGTCTTTGACAGAACGAGGGTAATTTTCTGCTAGTGTCCAAAAGTCCCCATCGTTACTTTGACCGGGGTTTTTGATTTTCCAACCGTTAAAAGTGTAATACGGACGGACGAAGGCACCTTGGGTAAATCGGTTGACGTCGGAACCTGCCGGGTGAAAGTGTGAGTTAAAGTTTGCGGCCGTCGTTTTATACCTTGTCACCGCGTCTGCGGGCGGGGAAGCACCCATTCCATGTTCAAAATGCACCCAGTAGCCGGCTCTTACGACGTCAAAAACTACTCTAAAAGGAGCCGAGCGCCCCCATTCTTTCCAATTATCTACTGTTATTTCAGACCTAGCAAGCTGACCATTAAGTACAAGGGTAGAGGCAGGGTTTGTCGTCCTAATAACACTTGCCTCAGTAAGAATATTGTGTCGCCTAACGTTATTAACGCTGAAATCTGAATCCCCTACTTGTAACGTGTGGTCAAGCACTAACGGAAGTGGGTTTGGTATTGTACCTGCGGGGTAACGAGCCGCCGCATAAGAAATCGTGTTTAGCGTATAACCCGTAACATTGTATGTCACGTCTGGAACATCAACCATCCGGAGTGCGTTCGGCCAGTCTGTGGTTGTCAGCTGACTCAAAAAATCTCCAAGCCCCAATTTGGTATCTTCAGTTAACTGCTGCCCATCTACTACTTTGGGAAATGCAGCCTGCCATCTGAATTCCTTTTCCTCTATCTGCATAATGGCCCCGCCCATGACTGAACTTTTGCTGCCCGCGCTGCTAGTAGATATCCTGAAAGTATGCTGACCGATGGAATGTATCACACTAACATCAGACCTCCCAGTAATTTTTCCGGTGGTTATTATTCTAGATGGCGTTTTGGATGTATTAAAGTCTGGCACAACTGCTAGTGGTACCAAGTGCGACCAATTATCATCAATTTTTATAGTGAAATCATAAATTCTGTTCGTACGAACTTTATATGATATATATTTATAACTTTCCTTATTTTTTCCCTCGCTATCCAGCCAAACGTCCTCCACCGTTAACTCTTCTGCAATTTTTAATGCGTTACCTTTATTATTAACAGCTCTTGAAATCGATACAACATCCATCCCTCCACCACCTGTGGCAGCAGTGTATTTCAATGGAATGGCCACCCAAATCCTTCTACTGGAATTGGCATCGCCGCTTGTGCCACCCGACGCAATAACCGCGTCTTGACTTTTGTTGTGGTCAATTGTTATAAGGCACGTCGCGCTTGCAAGCAGTGCAACCACAAGCGTCAACATGCATATCAGGATACCTTTTGATGCTCTTGTTCTCGCAATTCTCATTCGTGTGTCTCCTCTTATTTGTATACAAGATATTGTAGTATTAACCAATATATAAAAAATAGTCAACTGAATTTTGGTACTTTTATTAAAATTCTTTTTGTGTTAATATACCCGCAGGGAGGAATTGTATTATGAAATTTTTTGTTGACACTGCCAACATCGACGAAATCAAAAAGGCAAATGACCTTGGAGTTATTTGCGGAGTAACCACAAACCCGTCTTTGATTGCCAAAGAGGGACGGGACTTTACCGAAACGGTAAAGCAAATCGCCGGAATAGTTAACGGCCCCATAAGCGGAGAGGTCGCAGCAACCACCGTAATGGCGGACGGCATGGTAAAAGAGGCACGCGCCATTGCCAAAATCCATCCCAACATGGTGGTAAAAATTCCCATGACCATCGAGGGGCTTAAGGCCACTGCCAAGTTATCCAAAGAAGGAATCAAGACCAATGTTACGCTTGTTTTCTCGGCAAACCAGGCACTTCTTGCGGCGCGGGCGGGTGCGACATATGTCTCGCCGTTCCTTGGGCGCCTTGACGACATTTCCACGCCGGGTATTGATTTAATCCAAACCATCGCGGACATATTCGCCGTTCACGGCATCGAATGTGAAATAATCGCGGCAAGTGTCCGCAATCCTATTCATATAACCGACTGTGCACTTGCGGGGGCGCATATTGCAACGGTGCCCTACTCTGTTTTGGAGCAATGCTCGCGCCATCCCCTTACCGACATTGGCATCGAAAAATTCAAGGCCGACCACGCCAAAGTTTTTGGCAAGTAACCTTAGCCACCCTCTTTTTCGTGTACCCCATTTATGCCGTTGGCGCCATTTTTTCTGTTGTCCATTACCCGAACTGCTTTGCCTTGACTGCGTTGGATTGTATTTGGCGGGGTAAGTGTGATTTTTGCGCTGATACCTGTTGCACTTGTTACGTTGTGCCTTATCCTGTTTGCAATTGCTTCGGAAGCACCAACCATTTCCTCTTTTACTTCCACTTTTACTTCCATTCTGTCGCGATTGTTTTCGCGGTCTACTACAATCAAATAATGCGGCTCGATATAGTCGGCAAGTTCCGAGGAAAGAAGGACGCTTTCGATTTGTGATGGGTATACATTTGCCCCGCTTATAATCAACATATCGTCACTTCTGCCCACAAGCGGGTTCATTTTTATGTGCGTCCGCCGACACGGGCAAGCGGTGTCGTCCAGTGATGTAATGTCTCGTGTCCTGTATCGCAAAAGCGGCATTCCCGTCTTTGTAAGATTGGAAAGCACCAATTCGCCTTGGCTACCGTTTGGTAAAACTTTTTTTGTTTTCGGGTCAATAATTTCGGGCAAGAAGTGGTCTTCCCAAATGTGCATTCCGTTTTGCTGGCTGCATTCCATTGCGACCCCTGGGCCCATGATTTCGCTTAGACCGAAAATGTTGTATGCTTTCAACCCCAATCGCTTTTCGATTTCTTGACGCATTTCTTCTGTCCAAGGCTCTGCGCCCATTATGCCCCGCTTAAGTGCCAAATCCTTTATGTCATAGCCTTGTTTTTTCATCTCGTCCGCCAAATAAAGCGCGTACGATGGCGTGCAGCATATTGTGTCCGCCTTGAAATCTTTAAGCAGTTGCAGTTGCTGGCTTGTATTTCCGCCCGAAACGGGCAAGGTCATTGCACCAAGCCGTTCACTTCCATTATTGGCGCCAAGACCGCCGGTGAACAATCCGTATCCGTACGCATTGTGGACAATACTGTCTTTGGTACAGCCTCCCGCGACCAAAGACCGCGCCATAACATCTGCCCATGCGTCCAAGTCTGCTTGGGTATACCCGACCGCGGAACGTTGTCCCGTGGTACCGCTTGAAGTATGTACGCGTACGATTTCCGAGTTGGGAACACTTAGCATCCCAAGCGGATAGTTATCACGCAAGTCTTGTTTTTCCGTGAATGGTAAATGCTCTATATCGGACAGGTCATTAATGTCGGCGGGACGTATGCCGATTGCCCGCATTTTTTCGCGGTACGGCTCTACATTGTCGTAAACCTTTTTCACCACCAACCGAATACGGTCAAGTTGAAGCAGTTTAAGTTTATCGTGGTGCATTGTTTCGACTTCTTGATTGTAATAGTTCATTATTTTTTTCTCCTTAATTTTTATTAGTTTAATTATTAAAAAATCCGCCCCGTGGTTACGGAGCGGATTTGTAATTGCTTTTTTATTTGTGCAAAAACATTATCCCACGTAACCGCGAGGCGAGATAAAGTTAAAAAAGAAAACGTTTTTGCGGACTTTGTATTCCATACAAATATTATATATGATGCAACCCAAAAAGTCAACACTAAATTTTACCTTGACTTTTCAACAGTACCGTTCAATAATGGTTGCGTTTTTAAAAGTGAGGGTAAACATGAAACTTCTTCCATACTTAAATTTCAACGGAAACTGCGCAAAGGCAATTGCGTTTTACGAAAAGGTTTTCAACGCAAAGGCGGAATCCTGTACATGGGCAGACATTACCAAGTTCGACCCCAAAGCAGAAGTTCCAAAAGGCAAAGAAAAATGGATAATGCATTCGTGCATGAAAATTGCGGACGGTATAGAGTTCCAACTTGCCGATTGCGACCAAGGCGCAGCAAATCCGGGCACCAACATATGCTTGCAACTGACGTACAAAACCGCAGAGCAAGTCACAGCCGTATACCAAGCCATCAAGGGCGGCGGCAAAGTTATATGCAAACTGGCTCCTGCTTTTTATGCCCCGCTTTACGGGGAAATTGTAGACAAGTTCGGAATCCGCTGGGCGGTTATGCAGGATAATGAAGTTTTATAGATTTCCACTTAACATATTGCACGGCGTGTGTTATTGTAATCTGTGACACACGAAGGCTTCTTTAATAATCCAGAGAAAAGATTCGAGTTTATAACCGCCGATGCCTTTTTGGCTTTATCGTCTTTGCCCGGCGAATCTGTCGATTGTATTATTACTTCCCCGCCTTATTGGCAACTGCGCGAATATGATGTAAGCACAAAACAAGATGAAATAGGAAACGAAGAATCTTATGACGATTATGTCAAAATACTTACAAAGATTTTTTCGGAATGTAAAAGAGTTCTTAAAAAAGATGGGTCGTTGTGGTTAAATATTGGAGACAAATATCACAACAAACGACTTATGGGTATTCCGTGGCGCGTTGCTCTTTCACTGATGGATGATGGTTGGATATTGCGAAACGATGTTATATGGGACCAAATGAAAGGAACTCAAAGCGCAAAAGACAGATTGAGGGATATATACGAACATATATTCCATTTCGTTAAAAGTCCAAAGTATTATTACAATTCCGAAGCAATAAGAATCAAGCCACAAAAATATCCCACAAAAAATGGCGACAGTATGATTTCTGCGACCGGTGTAAGCGGGAAAAGATACAGACAACAGATAGAGAACAGCAAAACACTTTCCGCCGAAGAAAAGAATAATGCTATCCAGGCCTTGAACAACACTATTACCGAAATGGCAAATGGAGATATTGTTGATTTCAGAATGACGATTCGCGGAGAACAGAGAACGTTTCACAGCAACAGTGAAAAAGTCAGCGGAAGGGCCAAGGAACTTTCAATAAAGGGGTATTATGTTTTAAAGATGAGTGCCAAAGGACATTTGCCGCCTGATATTTGGCGAATTACCCCAGAAGACACGCAACGCAGGGACGAGCATTACGCAGTATTCCCGGAAGAGCTTTTACGAATACCGACACTTGCGACTTGTCCGGAAAACGGCATCATTTTGGACCCGTTTTCCGGTACCGGAAGTGCCATTGCAAACGCAGTCAAATTAAATCGGAGGGGCATTGGTATTGACCTTAGTGAATGTTATAATAATATTGCAAAAAAACGATTGGAGGAAATATGTCAAAAAAAGCACTAGACAAGCATCCATCAGAAATCTTTGGTTGCCCCTATTGTGATACAAGTTCTGATTTACGAGAAAACATTAAACAACAATACTGCCCTTTTATTCGCGCGACTTGTGTCAAGCCGCGGAAAAGCGAACCACATATCAAAGTCGGCATTTGCAGTCTGTGGTACAAAGGCAAATCATCAGACGAAGTCAAGCCGGTTATTATCTGTCCGCAAAGATTCAAGGAAGATGCAATGTTCAACGCAATACGAAAGCAATACTTGTCACATTGGGACAACATTGAGTGGATACCCGAAGTCAACATAGGAATTGGCGGGAGTGTTGATTATGTTGCCATTACAACAAATAAGGCAGGAGAAATAATTGATTTCTTTTGCGTTGAATTACAAGCAGCGGGAACGACAGGCAGCCCATACCAAGCCATTCGCGACATAATGCAAACAGGTAAAATGGCAAGCAACACATATAACTTTGGAATTAACTGGGCAAACGAGTATTCAAAGACAATGATGCAACAAGCATATAAAAAGGGCAAAATATTGAACCACTGGAAAAGGAAAATTGTTTTTGTTATCCAGGATGTCGGAATGAGTTATTTAAACTCCAGTACGGATACCAGTAAAATTGTAACTTCAAATAAAGATATGCCCGTTGACTTTTGTACCTTTAAAATGGAAATGGATACCAGCCAAAAAAAGTGGGTTTTAAAATTTGATAAGATTTATTCCACAGATATAGACGGAATAAACCTGATGCTTGGCGGAGCAAAAGTAGATATGTATCTTACAGAGCAAGATTTTACTCAAAATATTATCAGAAAAGGAATTGCCGAAAAAATTCTGAAAAAAGAACTTTATGCAAAATATTTGTCAGACACAGGTGCATGAGCAAATGAAAAATTCGGAAATTACGGCATTAATATCTTTCCAAATCATCGGGCAGGCTGACAGGCTTTTCACTTTCAAACAGCTTTGCATACTCTATAACTTCTGGGTCGTTCCCGCACTTACGAATTATTTCTTCTCTTGTTAATTCCGAAAGGTCCACGCCCTTTATCGGGTCAAATTTATCCTTCATTATTTTCTCCTTTTAAATCCATCAAGCACACTGAAAGGATAACATGGACAAAACAGAAAAGCAACGGAAAAAGCAGTCCAAGATAATCCAAGTTAGTGTGCCCCATGGCATTTGCAACCATCGTTGTTGCAATTTCCGTGACAATGGCAGTTCTGGGTATGTGTACCATTATTGACTGTACGGGTACAGTTGTCATTGTTGCACTCCGTTTTGCCACATCCGACAAGTAAAACAGGCACCGTGAACACAGCAATCGCAATAACCAGAATTGATACTATCTTTTTCAATTTTTCCTCCTTTCTCTACACAAACCGTAGTCCCGAGAAAATCAATTTTTAAGCGAAGCAAGTGCAATTACAGGCGCAAACATAATCTAACATTCCCCAAGGGTGTTGAGAAGAGCCACATTCAATGTGTGGGCAATCAACGAAATTCTGCTTAATACTTGTGACATCTTTAACATCGCCAAGGTCAACTTCCAAAATAAATGTCCAATATGCCATATCGCAGGTTGCACCCAAACCATATCGACCAACATTCAGCGTTAGTTCATTTTTTTCCCTTGTTAAACTTGTGACTCTTCTGAAATTGCCTCCGCTATTTTCTGTGAAGAGATAGACAATCACCGCCTTAGTTTGGAAATAGTTTTCATTATACTCTTCGGTAAGTTCATCCAAGTCATACAAAATCCATTCAGGGCTGTCATCAAATTGGAATATGTATATGAAATCGTTTCGCAACTTTGATAACTCTTCGACCGAGCGAATCAAACGAAGAGCATTGTGATTGTCGCTTGATGAACCTACCTTGTCTTCGACACCAATTCTAAAATTTATTGGGTCGCCATTGAATGTATTATCAGGCGAACAACCAACCAACAGCACACTTGTTGCAAGAACAAGAATCAAAAAAGCAAGAGAAAATTTTTTCATAAATCCATTATGCCACAAAATTCTCAAATTGTGCAACAAAAAAAGTCCACGCAAAATTCTGTTGCCATAATCTATTTCTTGGTTTATAATTATTAATGGAAATAAGAAAATTAAAAGCCGTATGCGTCATAGGAAGTGCTCGTTCAAACGGAAGCACCGCCTATATCGTGGACAGAGTTATTGACGGAATGAAAGAAACTGGAGTGGAAACAAAGCGATATGCGCTTGGAGATTTGGGTATAGGATTTTGTTGCGGCCATAAAGTTTGTTATAAATCGGGTGACTGTATAAAGCACGATGCCGTTCACGGAATAGTTGAAGACATGGCAGAATCGGATACCATTGTAATTGCTTCGCCGTCGTATTGGGGAGATGTTCCGGGTCAACTTAAAACATTCTTTGACAGATGCACACCATACAGTGATACAAATAAAAATAGAAAAATAATACTTCCACAAGGAAAAACCGGAATAAGCATTGCCATCAGAGCAGGAGCCACGGACAGAGAGAATTTACATATCCTCGAGTCTATTGAACACTTTTATGGACATTTGGGAATCAAACCTGTTGCAAGGTTATCGATTCGCGAGACAGATTCACTGGAAGACTTATTAAAGCATCGGCAAAAAGAAATAAATGAGGCATATGAAATTGGCAGAAGGATTGGCTTGGAAAAGTGATTGGCTTGCCGAGTGATGTTGCAAGAGATGTTCGGGTTGCCTATGTAAATGATAACAAAATTGTTGTTTCAAGGCAAACAAAAAATGAGACAAAAAAGATGTCCTAAAACATCTCTTACTACAATAAAAATGCACCTCTTGCGAAGTGCATCTTTTGGCTCGCCCGG
>Ga0123353_10018995_pt1 | contig 10197 bp, 3 predicted proteins | sample TergutLab28metaG_3_FD_92763 | JGI IMG/M metagenome (GOLD analysis project Ga0123353, IMG submission 92763) | Labiotermes labralis P3 segment gut microbial communities from Petit-Saut dam, French Guiana - Lab288 P3 | ecosystem: Host-associated > Arthropoda: Insects > Digestive system > Gut ...
GGTCGCAGGACCTTCCGAATACTGACTTCTAGCCAGCAATCCGGCATCTAAAGTAATAAAACAGCAATACACAACAGTACAACAAATACAAGACAATATTTGTTGAGCAACCGTCAGCGACAGTGTATATCATGGCGAATGGTTGTGAACATTCGGTTTGCGTGTCAATAGCTGACGCGAAGTTTCGTTTGTGTGTTACACAGAAGGTGCAGACGAATTAAAACGGATCGCCCACACAACAGTGACGCAATCATTTACTCAAATTTCTCTAAACATCATGAAATGCATAATTTACCAGTAAACCGTAACGGTATAATCAGCAAAGTATACAGCAGTGTAGGCGGGCTGGACAGGCTTCGAAAGCCGCATATTAAGTGGCAATTGAAACAAGGGCCATGTCTTTGTTTATCAAGTTATACATACGATATCAACAATCAGCACCGCCCGACATAACACAGCAGCGATATATACCAGCAACACAATGTAATACGCTTGTTGGGGAATCCAAAAGATGCGCTTGTGGTCTGTTATTACATGAAATCCGAAATCCAACACACCGGAAATTAATCTCCCGCATTATGACCGCCTCGCCGCCTGTGTTATCGCCCAGCAGTATTCTTCCGCAACCTTCGTCTCATTGCCCCTTCACTGCCTCAATTAAAAATCGGCGCTTTTCAGGAATGTTATTATTTCATTTATTAACTTATTAAAAAATTCGTTAAGTCTGAAATTACGTAACTTTGAAAAGTGCGTAAGTCGGTGAGTGTACTTACGTACGCAGCGGTATTTAACCCTTTACCTGCTAATGTGGAGAATATGGTGATCTCCGATTAATGCTAGCAGATGGCAGATGGGATTTAACTCGGCGTTCAAACACTTCAAATCCTCTGCATGCAAAGTTCCATACAGAGTACAGATCAGACGGGAACAGCAACACGAACTTCTGGAGTCTCAATTTAGCAGCCAACAGTAATGCATTAATACAGTGAAATATATTTTCCTTATTTAATTCCTTCTGATTCATTTCCACCCAAATACAACACGTCAGTTGAGTCTCCTTTCTATAGAAAATCGTTTCAAACGCAGTTCTCCCTCAGCATCATGTCCATGTTAACTACGTGAATATTACTTTTTTTCAGGCAACCTGCGCGATTCGCAAGAGTTACGTCCGCAAGCCACGTTGTGGCCACCCCTGTTACATAATACCAAGTCACTGATGGATAAAGTAAATATTTAGATTTTTATGTTAATCATACCGTGCATAATCCTACATTCAATGTATCAACCAACATACAATATATCGACCAACAAATGTATTTTATTGTCATTATCGATGCAACGTGCATTTTGTGCACATATATAGTCTTTAATTGTCTGAAATTTACATTAAAACGCTTAAAACGCTCCTACATGTTTCGATCATACGATCATCCTCAGGGAGCATACTTTGTTCCTTGCTAAAGTTACACTTTAAGACACTCAGTGATTTACTTCGTTATATTAACCCTTTTGGCGCCGGAATTATTTTTTTAATTTTAGCACACCCTGTATATAAAATGTGAATAATACAGGAACCAAATACGTTAGAATCATGAAACAAACTGCATTTTGAACAGAAAAAACCAGAGAATATATACCATGTTTAAAATGTTCAGTACCTATATTTATTGAATACATATATAAAATGCAACGTTAGAGGCTAGCGGTGCGGTACGACCACTATAGTTGACATTAGGCGTCAAAATGTTAAATAACGTATTTTATTGTATTTCATTGAATTAATTTCTTGGTTGATATATTGAATAAATATTTCGATATCTATAAAAACAAAAAAACCCTAAATTCAATGCAAATGGTTGTACAGAATGCCTTTGGGTGGCCTAAGAAAATAAACAGACAGACAAACAGCACATCACAGGCCGATACTCCAAGCGGAAAGTGAAACATTCTTACCAGCACAATTACTCTGATTGCGGGCCAGAACACAGGACCCTTCAACACACCTAACTGGAGCAATGCTTTGTCATTCACTTCCTTCCACCAAAATAGTCCGATATGGCAGAATAACAAACGGGAAGGCAAGGGCAGACAACATCTTTAAACATGATCACAAAATATGTACTAATACAACGGATCAATAAGCCTTGAAACGGGCAGATACACCAGCAGCCAGGACATCCTTATCTGATTAGCTGCGCCGTTAGGTAAGTCGTTCCTGGCGTAATGTTTCATCAGGCCCTTCACACCCTCCGATTACTGCATGTAATACACACCTTTACACTAAAACCCTATACACTGCCCACAGAAGATATTTGCGTGTTTCGTACGTTTCCCCACACCAAACGGAATTATTTCCTGCACACAGTTGGCAGATCTGTTTTTCTAATGGACGAGTGTTTTTACTGCGAGGTACGAATTAACATTTACATACAAGTCAACTAAATTTGATGTGTATTGGACCGTGGATCATCTTGACAACTGAAGAATAAAATCCAACTAGATGCCACTTATTACTTTATTATGCTTATGTTAGGCTCAACATGTTTCGCGTACCATTATGCCCATCATCAGGAGCTCAAGACGATAGCGTTGGTTACCACATACGCCGCCTGGTTCTCGAATTACTGCTGGTTGGAGATTAAGTGCAGGCAGGATGGATGAGTGTCCGGACCGAAGGCTGTTACAGCCTTCGGTCCGGACACTCATCCAACCTGCCTGCACTTAACTTCCAACCAGTAGCAACCCGAGAACCAGGCGGCCTATGTGGTAACCAATGCAATCGTCGCGATCTTTTGATGATGGGCATAATGTTGCCCAAAACATGTTGAGCCTAACATGAGCATAATAAAGCAATAAGTGGCATCTAGTTGGAGTTTATTCTTCAGAAGCCAACTAAAATGCAGTCTTCAAACGACAATTAAGCACAACACATTACCGTTTCTAACAGCACAGTACTAGTTCAACCATGAAGACGACCTGATCTGTGTGTCTGATGAGAGCGACAACCGGTTATACGATTTCAGTGGGGAAGTCTCTCGGTATGTGCCTGCTGGGAGGATGAAGAAGGAAACTGGACAGCACCGTACACTATTAGCAACCCGCTGACCACGAAAGTCGGAGAAGTTGCCGCAGGAGTAAGGCGAAATCTAAGCACATCAGCGCGCACTCGAATTCCGTACCCGTAGTCGGAAGTTCGCATGCATACTTGTATACAATACTGAAACTCAAAGGGCTTTTCCTGCAATTAATGTTATCATCATTAGTTAGAAGCATAAAGACAGGTGACACAGTTTTAAGCTTCTTCGCCATCAATACAGCTAAATTCAGAGGCCTGGACGACATTTACGGGCACTACAAGAGTGATGACATATCCAGACTAAGTCATTTACTGGCCTAATTTCACTATAACTGACCACCCTTAGTCTAGAATACTGAACAGTAAACCCCCACCCCCCACTGAAGAAAAATTTTGTTGTGATTCAGTCACAAATACACACACAGCAGAAGAGGTCTCATGCGTCGGCTGTTCACACGTCCAGTGGAGACCTACCGAGTGCGTGTCTGAGTATAATCGTGAAGCCTTGACAATATGGCGGGTCTGGTCCAGAAGTTGGTTGTCGTGCAAGGGGGGAAAAAAAACATAAACACAAGTATGTAATTTAAAGAAGAGAGCAGGAAGTGATCTACTCTGTACGGGTGACGTGCAAGATGGCGCTGTTACTAAACAATGCACGCTCATTTCACAATGTGTTACCTTTGGTCCTGTCTGTTTGTTGAACAGCACATACGGATACGCGTCGCTTAACGACGGGGATACGTTCGAAGAAATGCGTAGTTAGGCGATTTCGTCGTTGTGCGAACGTCATATAGTGTACTTACACAAACCTAGATGGTACAGTATAGCCTACTACACACCTAGGCTATATGGTATAGCCTATTGCTCCTAGGCTACAAACCTGTACAGCATGTTACTGTACTGAATACTGTAGGCAATTGTAACACAGTGGTAAGTGTTATAATCTTATGGGACCACCGTCGTATATGCGGTCCGTCGTTAACCGAAACGTCGTTATGCGGCGCATGACTGTATTATGACACGCAAGCCTCACGTCACGTCTACAAGCAGCTTATCTTGTACAGTACGAACACAATTTATCAAGACATCATTTACAACGGAACATAAACGGATACGGTGCGGGTTCACAAGTCGAAAATCGTATGAAATTGGACATATAAACTGCCCTATTTGCTGGTTTCTCTCAGCACGCTGGGCGCTGATCCGCGGTCGGGGAGAGAACGGAATTCACTGAATAGTCAGCGCATACAAAGCGTCCTGCTGTCACAGCACTCAGCACTCCCTCTTTTTCCCTCTCTCTGCCTCTTTCGTCTTTACAGAGTATGCATGTCGCCTGCAGTTATTTCCACTACTTCCTCCATAAAACACACATCAACATCAACATCAACATTTTTGCGAGCAACAATGTTAAACACAAAAGCGACATACCGGGGGTTTAATAAAAACAATTCCGATATTCTGTCGTCACTTTGAAACGCACTGTAAAGCTGTATAAGAACTTAAGAATCACGCCATAACCAAGGCTGGGGATAAAAGTTCCACGTTTCTAAACCCTCAGCGCTTGACGCAGGGAAGTAGCTTTACGCTCCTGCCGCTTTACCACTGAGAAGAGTACCTAAGACACCCATTAAATAGGAGCCTAGGTGGGGCCCAAAGGCGATGTAAGGGAAAGAAAATTACATGCCCTCGCGGAAAATCTAACCTTGCATGCCCAGCTAATCCAGCCAGTAACATCAGTCACAACACACAGCCTTCGCGTCTCCTTCTTTATTCGTCTTAGGTTAATCTTCGCTTATATAAAAACGCGTACTATTTCTGAAATGATATATCATGAAGTGAAAGTATGAGTAGGTGAAAATTAGGAAAAGGGCACGAAGGGAAGCCGTCGTGGGTCTACCTTTAGTTACTGGAGAGGCGTCTACAGGGAGGGCTGAGATAAAAACTCGAAAAACTTCAGCACACAGCCGGTCACTTTTTGATATTCCAGAGTAAAAATACCGAATATGATGCAGAAGTGTTGAATCACCGCATATCACGTTCCGTCGCTGACATTTCAGCCATAAAGACTAAAAATGATAAGGAACAATGAATATGGGAAGAAGACAATAATAATAATAACAATAATAGTAATAATAGTAATAGGACCATTTAATGGTGTCATCAAATAGTGTAGCGTCGTGTCAAGCATATATAAAAGGCAAATGTAAAGTGATCCCGTTACAGGCCCGGTGTGGCCCAGAGGGTGGGGTAGAGGTATAGCTGTACTCTTCCATGACTGCGGCACTAGATGGGTGTGAGTGGTCAGCAGCACGCTCCGGCCGGAATTCACCCTCGGGAAAGACCCGGTACCCATTTTACAGGAGGCTGGGTGGGCCCCAGGGCCGGTCTAGACGGGCGGAAAATCTCGTCCCCACCGGGATCCGATCCCGGACCATCCAGCCCGTAGTCAGTCGCTATACCGACTGGGCTACCCGGATCAAGTATATATATATATACATACATACATACATATATACAGCTTCATTTTAGTGGGGCCATTGGCTTGGACGATAGTGACCAGAAAAGAGTTGCATATAATAACATACGCGCGGTACAAATGGCATAAACATCATATATGAACAAGAAAGAGGGTTTGAAAATGATATAGTTTTGGTCGCTGTATGGTGTTTATACGGCAAAAAATATCGAAGACTTTGATCCAGAGCGGGGACAAAATTCTAGTAACTCTATCTTTGACATAGGAGCCAAGCTGTTGTGCCTGACGTTCGATTACTCTTGAAGAGTACGCGACATACTGCAAGCTGCTATCAGCTGGTTAATACGTACTACACTTCCTATCATTCAAGGATAGAAACTCGAGGATGGAATGACAGTATTAGAACGGGTGTCGGTGAGATTTTGGAAAATGGATGCAACAATAATAATTTATATTAATAATTTCAATCAGCTCAACATGTTTCGGGCGATAATTTCGCCAATCATCAGGAGCACTAGACTGTGTTTACAGCTTGTGGTATAAAGCACCGACGATGCTACCTGCTGGTGACAAGGATGAGGTGGACTGTCTGGTATGCAGGAGCATATGCTCCTGCATACCATCATCGCCGGTGCATTATACCACAAGCTGAAAACACAGTCTAGTGCTCTTGAGGATTGGCAAAATTATCGCCCGAAACATGTTGAGCTGATTGAAATTATTAATAAATTGTTATTGTTGCATCTAGTTGGTTGTTTATATTATTGTATCAATGACGCACGGTCACACAAACATGAAATTTTGTACACTGTTTAAACTAATACGACTCATCATGAAATTAAACAGTGGCTTTTATAGTCAAGATAGTGAACATACGTGTTTTGTTTTAAAGGATGATACCTTTCAAAAACAATTCGAATTCTGAGTGAAAATCTTATACCAATGAACTGGCAACAGAGTTGCTTACGTTCTTTCCTGTTTTCTTTCGCACATCTGAACGCTCCTCTTTAAGACTCTCCTTTCCAATACAGAAATATTGCAGTTTATCCGTACTTTACTCAGGAATGAATAATGGGGAGCAGGTCAGAGTAACATCCTGCAGAAGAACATTTTCTGATATGTTTTATTGCGCTGTTGCTCCTTAACACAAGACGTTGCTCGAGTACGGTATTGAGAAAGGAGAGGATAGGATATAAAGGGATTCTTCTCTCCTCCATTCAGTTATATACCGTCCGGAAACCTGAACTGCAGATAGTGAAGTGCCGAAGAAGTTTGTGAGCGCAGACGATAGAAATCCTCCAAGAACAATACTTCTGTGATTACTCCTGTGACGTTTCGAAATTCACATATAGCAATCTCTGAGCAAGCCCTCTAACCTACCCACGGCCTTATTCCGATACGTCGTCAAGAGATATCGGAGATGATACAGTTTTTATGAAGACACTTTGCGTCATCCCATGACGGATGCGAACTGTCTGACGTTCTTCATGCTGTACCGATCTATAATTCAAGCTCCTATGGAATTAAATTCCCTCTGGATCCTTCTCTTTGAACAGACAAGCGAATGTCTGTATACCAAAATCAGCGTATAAATAAAATGTCCAGCTATAGGTTAAAGCAGTGCAGAACAACGTTTTGGGACTGAGGATCAAATCAAGAGAGAGAAAAAATGTTTAGAGGCCACGTAATAATTAATTCCCCTATGTTTCTTACTTACATATAACTAATGATAATATCTTGACCCCATCAGTGCCAAAATTGGGGCGGTAAAAATTATTTCATATTAATAATTATAATTTGATGTTTATTGGACCGTGCATCATTGTGATAACTGAAGAATAAAAAACTCAACTAGATGCCACTTATTATTTTACTGTACTTCTTATAGGTTCAACATGTTTCGGGCACCACTATGCCCATCATCAGGAGCTCGGGACTATGATGTTGATTACCACATTGGTCGTTTCGTTCATGGTTTGCTGTAGGTTGGAGGTTAGATGCGGTTAGGCTGGAGTAGTGTCTGGGCTGCAGGCTGAAGCACGACTTTGCTTTAGCCTGCAGCCCAGACACTACTCCAGCCTAACCGCACCTAACCTTCAACGTACAGCAAAGCAAGAACGAAACGGCCAATATGGTAATCAACATCATAGTCGCGAGCTCCTGATGATGGGCACAGTAGTGCCCGAAACATGTTGAGCCTATAAGAAGTACAAAAAAAGAACAAGTGACATCTAGTTGGTTTCTTATTTATAAATTTAAATGAAGTATTTCGTTTCGTTGGAACGGATCACCTAAGAACAAAAATTATTATAAACGATGAAACACCAGAACAAGTTAGCCAATTTACTTATCTATGTTGCAGTATATCTTACCAATTTTCCAATGATGTAGAATTTAAATTAGCACATTTTTTAACAATCAATAGGTACTATTAAGAGAACTATTTTTAAGAAAGTGAGAACGGAAACTATTTTGAAAATATACAACACACTAGTTTTACCTACATTTTTATATGGGTCAGAAAAATGGACTCTAACAGGCTTACAAAGACGAAGAATTGAAGCAGCAGAAATAAAGTTACTGAGACCTCTGGCAGGCCACACCCTTTATGACCACAAAACAAATGACTACATACGCCGCGAACTACGGATTACAGGCATACTGGACAAGACAGATGATTACAGACGGAACTGGCTTTCACGCTTGCAAAAAATGCCACAAAACCGAATCCCTTTGAAATCATACCACTACAGGCCACAAGGAAGGAGAACAATTGGAATTTATGTGAAGTCATTTTATTTTGAAGTGAAGTGAAGTTAGTTACGGTGAAGTTCTTGGGGACAAAAGTACCATGTACATTGGTGTGACATACTGAGGGTACTTGATTGTATTGTGACTACTTCATTTGGGCGTATCTTGTACTGTGGTTGTTTGAACTTGTACTGTGTTTCTTTGAGCTTGTACTGTGGTTGTTTTAACTCGTTTTGTAATGTGTAGTTGTGTGTATGTGTGGGTGTTTTGGTAATATGTGTACTTGTATTTACTGTGTTTTGTAATGTTTTACTGTGTTTTTTGTATTGTTTCTTTTATGTATATTTATTCTAATTTGTTCCTAGTGTAAGGACTACTGCCACCGAGTGAAAACTCAATTGCAGTAAATTATTATTATTATTATTATTATTATTATTATGTGCTTCTTCAAATTAAATCGTGGGCTTCTTAAAGGTGTCCACGCATTCCTAACCATAGTCATATGCTCAAACAAGTGAGCAATACCGTCCTTGCTGGTGATGATGTGAAATGAGCTATACGTATAATCTCCGGCAGCAATGTGACCAGGTTAGCCACGTTACTGACTCTTAACTCACCTATCCTGGTCCTGTGTCTCAGTGTACAGGCTGACTTCTGAGTAGCTGTACCGAGCCCATACAAATTTTCATTATCTCGGTAAACAGACTTTTCGGACAGCCTGTATACAACATTAACACTCTCCCACTATTTCCGCGAGGGTTCGGTTCTCAGATGGTCAACAAAAATAGTCGTAGAACCAAATGTTCATCTCTACAACCCAAATAACGCTAATGCACCCCACCATGGGACATTTAGATTTAGCTCGACTATCCCTCACACAGGCTGCACTTCTCTCCCATCTCTATTTACTTAACCAATTGGCTTTGGGATAATCGCGATATTTGTCATTCTGGAAACAAACGCTCAATACCAACCATCATATTAATGCACCACATCCTGGACTGGTTAGTCATATTGCTAACTCATATACACGTGCAAGAGGTGTGGCTATTAAATAAAAAGACTAGTTTCAATCAGCCATTTCGTTAATGAACTTACACACCACACATTATCCCCTTCAAAATAACCTCCACAGGAAGAAAACACACTGCCCCAAAGAGCCCTTCAGACCTCGAATCATCTCCCCCCCCCCCGCCCCCAAATAACCTGTAAAAGTTCTGTAAGTAACTCCGCCATTTTCTCCACGAGCCTCGCGTAATAAACTGAAAGGTCTGATGGCAGTTTAACTCCACAAGAAATGTAGCGCACACCCCTTGCCCAGTTTTATTATTAAATATTGTTGTAGCAGGTTATAAAGGCCCCTATAAAAATTATTGCTACTCGACACTATGTCAACGTAACAGAGCGTGGTTTGACACGAATTTGGGGGGAGGAGGTGGGGGGAATTCAGAGGTAACGAATACATGCTTACTTTGGCGATTAGCTGTCAAGGTCACGCGAGCTGCGGGTAAAGGCGAGTTACTTAACAATTGGCTCGTGTGTGCACATTACATACAGTCGACCTACATCCTCCCCGCCATGTCACTCTAAGGTCTAACTGAACGTAATTAGTCTAAGCCTGGAGGATGGAAGTAAGAAGTTCCAACGTTAACTGGGCCAGTAAACTACAAACCTACATTTTTTGACGTTTTGCTGACCGTGCATCTCAGTATATTCATCTCAGTATTTAACCAACTTGATGCACAAAATTTGTTTCACAATAAGTTTTATTTCATGCCTCTACATGTTTCGAGCGGGGACTGCGGTAGCACAGTGGTTAAGGTGCTGTACAAAAAATCAGAAGGTCGCAGGTTCGATCCCAGCTGGTGTCCGTGGAATTTTTATTCACATAAAA
>Ga0123353_10018997_pt1 | contig 10197 bp, 7 predicted proteins | sample TergutLab28metaG_3_FD_92763 | JGI IMG/M metagenome (GOLD analysis project Ga0123353, IMG submission 92763) | Labiotermes labralis P3 segment gut microbial communities from Petit-Saut dam, French Guiana - Lab288 P3 | ecosystem: Host-associated > Arthropoda: Insects > Digestive system > Gut ...
ATACTTTCAGCAGGAACGGTCAATTCGAAATAACAAACCCGACAGTAGACTTGCTGCCCAATTTTACTTTCGTCAACTTCTTGTGGATGCTGACACCGATGACAAATAAATTCAATGGGCATGGCTTTTGACACCTTACCGGTAAGGGTATTCGGCATTATATTATAATGACATTCAAAGTGAACTACTCGATAACCCTATCAACCTCATCACCTCATGGCAACGGAGGATAATGATGTAATGAGGTTAAAGTTGGAGAGGAGATCCCTTTGCTATTGAGGTTGCGTGCCGCAACTCGTCCATGAAACTGCAACTATTTGTTGACAGCATAATAGACATCGTTGAACCTAATCCTTTCTCGAAAATCTGCAATCGACGTTTCGCTGTCGATCAATAACATTTCGATCCCGGCAATCTCAGCGTAGTCTTCGAAATACTCGCGGGTCAGTGAAAACGAAAATGCCGTATGGTGTGTACCCCCCGCGAGTATCCACGCATGAGCCGACGTTTTGAGGTCAGGCTGCGGTATCCAAAACGCACATGCAACAGGCAACTTCGGCAAGTCCGCTTCCGGCTTCACACAATCGACCTGGTTGACAATCAAACGGAAACGATTGCCCATATCGACAACGGTTGCCGCCATGCCTGGTCCTTCGGTAGCAGTAAAAACTAATCGCGCTGGGTCCGCTTTGCCGCCGATACCGAGCGGATGCACTTCGACACGCGGCTTATTACCCGCAATCGACGGACAGATTTCGAGCATGTGGGCTTGCAAAATCGCACCCTTCCCTTTGAAATGGTACACGTAATCTTCGAGGAACGATGTCCCGCCGGGCAATCCCTGTGCCATTACTTTCAATGAACGGACGAGAGCGGCAGTTTTCCAATCCCCTTCGGCACCAAAACCATAACCATCATTCATCAACCGTTGCGACGCTAAACCGGGTATTTGGTCTATACCGTGTAGCGCATCGAAGTTGGTGGTAAACGCTTTCGCTTGAGTGTCCCGCAAAACCTTACGCATCGCAACTTCGATTCTTGCGGCTTCCCGAACCTGTCCGTGTTTCGCTCCGCCCTTTGCCGACTCCGACGTAAAATCGTATTGCGTCTTGTATTCGGCAATGAGGGCATCAATCTCTGCATCGGTCGTCCGCGCAACCTCGGCGGCAAGATTGCCGACGGGATAATAATCAACGTGATAACCGAACGTCATTTCCGCTTCGACTCGATCACCGTCGGTAACGGCAACGTCGTTCATATTGTCGCCGAAACGGAGTATCCGCATCGATTGGGCATCGTCCCAAGCCGCACAAACGCGCATCCAGACGGCAATACGTTCGTGCACGTCGCTGTCTTCCCAATGTCCGACAACAATTTTTCGCGGCTTCTTCATGCGTGCCGTGATATACCCGAACTCACGGTCGCCGTGTGCACTCTGATTGAGGTTCATGAAATCCATATCGATTTCCGACCAAGGAATTTCACGTTGAAACTGCGTGTGCAGGTGCAAGAGCGGCTTATGCAAGATGTTGAGACCGTGTATCCACATTTTTGCCGGTGAAAACGTGTGCATCCAGGTGATGATTCCGACGCATTTTTCGGAATTGTTTGCCTCTTGAAAACATGCGGTGATTTCAGCGGCGGAGTTGACCTTGCCTTTGTACACGACCTTGATGGGTAACTTTTTCGTCTTGTTGAAGCCATCGACTATAGCGGTCGATTGTGCATTCACTTGCCGGATCGACTCACTGCCGTACAAAGACAGCGTGCCAGTGATGAACCAAATTTCGTACTGTTGAAAACTCATGTTGTTCCTTTCTTCTAAAATTTGTAACTGCTTACAGAGTCCATGGGGCGCGTATGGGGCGCGAAACCATTTTCCTACCAGCGTCGGGAACGCTGAGGAATTCGAATTTTTTCGGATCCCAAGATACTTTGGAATTTGTCCGTACCGCAATGTCGCACAAATGACTGATGATGTCGCTCCGAAGGGATTCTTCCATCGAAGTAACGGCACGTTTTCCCTCCTTGATCGCTAGGATAAAGTCTTCAGGGTGATTGCCGCTTCGGCTTGGCTGCAGTATGGATTTGGCTGACACATCGAAGGAATTGATAATATCCGGATCGCTGGCAGTTATGCCTTCGCGTCGAATGTCGATCCAGCGTCCATCTTCGCCGCGGAATTTTGTCATGTCCCCGCCTGTCTTGAACGAAAGCGGCGTGTTTCCCAGCATGATGTTCATCTCCCAATTCATGACGTTGTTGTAGAGACCCTCTGTCGGAATGAACCCGGTTCCTTCAACAGTGATCGGACCGGAAAGGTCGGCATCGGATGCCCAAATCATGATGTCGAGTGGATGCGATCCCCAACCAGCCAAGTAGCCGATGGAGTAATCGTAAATGAAAAAGTGTCCCGGATTGACACAACGGTCAACGGTGTAAGGTGCTTTCGGTGCCGGACCGAGCCAGAGATCGTAGTCAAGTGTCGCAGGAACAGGCGTTTCTTGCGTGATACCGCCGGCAGATCCATTGGGTGCGGTAACTTCAATCGACTTGATTTTACCAATCGCGCCGCGGCGCACCAATTCGCAGCCACGATAGCAGTGTGGCATACTTCGTTGCATCGTTCCATACTGGAAGATGAGTTTTTTCTCCTTGTACAATTTCGAGATCGCCAAGTCCTGCTCAATCGTCAGTCCGAGCGGCTTTTCCAAGTAAGCGTGAATACCCATTTTCCCGGCATATATTGCGGCGGGAACATGCCAATGGTCCGGCGTGGCAATCACAACGGCATCGACTTTTTCCTGATCGAACATTTTCCGAAAATCTGTATAACCATTCGCATGGGCAACGGTTGCGGCGGCCTCACAGCGATCCTGATAAGGATCGCACACGGCGACGGTTTGCGCTGCTTTACAGGCGAGAACGCCTCCCAAATCACCCATTCCCATACCTCCGACTCCGATATGAGCGACGGTGATTCGTTCATTGGGAGCATCCGCACCAAAAAATGTGCGGGGAACAATCATCGGAGAAACCACAGTTGCTAGAGCCGCTCCTTTCAGGACATCACGACGTGTTAGTCTTGTCATAGTCTTACCTTTCATGTAAAAGAGGACACTGGAATCTAACGTAAAAACACTATCTTGTCAACTCTGTGAAAAGACTTCCCTCGAGAATTGCAAAGTCACCATTTCCGTCACCCCCGCGAAGGCGGGGGGCTAGAAAACAGTGTTCATATCGCTCGTCTCGATTCCCGCCTGCGCGGGAATGACGATGTTGTTGGACTTTGCAATCCGCGTGCAAGACTTCGGCGGAAAAGTTATCCAGCCCGGCAATGACACCGGTGCAATCTTCCAGTGCTGTAATCAGGTCGGCAACCGACAGAGACTTGCCGGTTTCATTCCAAGTGATCTCGTAACCTGTGGACTGTAAAAGTTCAAGCGGCGTTTTGTTTTTTTGCCCAAATGAAGTTGACGAAATGAGTATTTTCGTCATTGGGGTTTATTGATTTATGGGATTGGCTTTGTACAACATCATTCCCCAAAGGTAGGTCGCTGTTCGTCGGGAAACCACTCCATTTATAATACTTACTGTAACAACTCTTCTGCCTTGCGTCGGGTTTCGGTGTTTTGGGTGATCTCCAAAATCTGCCGCATCACTGCCGCGACTTCATCCGGCATTTGTGTCAAGAATGCTTTGCCTACACTGATCGCGGAAGTCGCGGCTTGCTCCGCAAAAGTCGGTTGATCAAGAAACTCCGACAGTTTGGCAAGCGATGCCGGCGTTATGATTCGACCCAGTGCATCGACAAGTAACATTTTCTCTTCGTCGCGATCAGCAAGGGCTAGAGCCTCCATACACATATTGAAACGATGTTCGTGGGAAGTGTCCATCTGCCGCACGATACGGATGTAACCGCGAAGCGCTCTGATTTTGAACCTCTCGCCTGCCTCGGATTGCATGACTCCCAAAAGTACCGGTGCCGCATCCGGGTCAGGCCACTCACCGAGTACACGGGTTGCCGTGTCCTGAATTTCCACCGTAGGGTCGGCAACCGCCTTTTGAACGGCATCAATGGCGACCTTTCCGCCCAAAGCACCGAAAAGTTCAATCAACGCGCATCGGGACTGCAAAGACGCATCACTGTAAACAGCGGACAATTTGGTTGCCACAGCATCGGGATCAACCGTTCGATGGCAAACGACACGAAGCGAACTCTGCACCGCCTGAAATTCGGTTTCCGAAGTCGGCTTCAAGAGATGTTCGACCATCACCTCGATATTTTCGCCCGACACGGTATTGCCCAGTGCCGCAATGACCGCAAGACGGACATCGTCATCAGAGTCGGACAGGAGCGGCAGTAACACCGGTGTCGCATCGCTGATTTTCCGATCTCGGCAAACCTGAATGAGTGGAATACACGATTTTCCCCGGCTGTTTTTGAGGCGTTCGATGATTTTTTGCTCCAATGCCGGTGTTTTCATTCGTGTCAACGCGTCGGCTGCCGCAGTTGCGTTAATACCGTTGTCGCCGGTTGCCGTCGCGAGCAAAAACGCCACCGTCTCCTCACCCGGTAGTCCCGCCAACGCACGAATAGCCGCCGATTGTGCCGCACAGTCGTTGCTTTTTGCTATTGCCAACACGACAGGTTGTGCCGCTACGTCTCCCCGGCAATCCAGCAAGTCGAACAAAAGTGCTTGTCGTTCAGCATCGAGTTTCGGCAATGCAGCCAGTAAAACGGGCGTTAATTCTGTCGATTTCAAATCACGGGTTGCTTCCAGCATTGCCAAAAATACACCGTCTTCTGCATCGGCAATGTTCTGCTCCATATCCTTTCCGGCACGAGCACCGAGCGTCAGCAAAATGCCGCGAATCGCTCCACTACGTGCTGCCACAGGCAATGCCCGCTGACTTTGGACTTGACGATAAACAGCAACGGCTTCACCACTCTTACCGCTGGCAGCCAAGCGTTCCGCACAACTCAACAGTCCGTCGATCAGCAATGTTTGCTGAGCAACGTCGTCATTTTCAAATCGTTTTTGCAATGCCGTCAAGGCAGCGGCGGAACCAATTTTCCCTAAGGCAACCGCAGTGGCACGTATGATTTGGGGGTCTTCGTACGTAAGAAAAGGTGCAAGAAATGACACCGCCGCCGGGTCTTGACGTTCTCCGAGAGTGCCGATAATACCGATCAGAACTCCCGATTTTGCATTGACGAGCGCATCGCAAAGTGCCGCCGTTGCTTCGGGACCGGGTATTTGCTGCAAAGCGATACGCGCCGGATGGGAAAGTTCTTCGTTTGGCAAAAGGAGAGCCAACAGCGGCACCGATTCCGAAGTCGCGGTTTGCGCCGCTTGCTTGCAGGCAAGGGTTCTCGCATAAAGGGAAGCATTGGGGTCTCGTAATACCGCAGCGAAATTCGCCGCTTCGTCTTGTGCCCCCAAGACGGACATCAATAAAAACAATAGTGTCAGTGTGAATAATTCTTTTTGCATCGTAGTGATAAGGGTTAGGGAGTTGTTGGTTCAGTAAAAGGGCTCAATTATCGTTCAATCTGGGTGTATTTCTTGCTGGAAAATACGGGCGTAACGGTCATGTCTTTTGTGATCTGAATGTCAAGGTTAGGATTTTTTTGCACCGCTACATCGTCGATGCCCTCCCAGTGTTCAAAGTCAAACTCCGAATCAGGGATCGCGGTTACTTTCAGATATTGTTTTCCCAACACAGCATTGTTCACCGTGTAGGTCTTGGTAAAAGGTTTAATATCTGTTCTTCCTCCTGATTCGGCAGGATTCAGTGTTACCGTAGCTTTCCTTATGTAAGGTTCCACGTAGATTTCATTCTCCCAATCCAACCAACAGTCGTCCACCTTTGCCATGAAGGATTTTGGGGAGCCATCGCTGTTGTATATGGTAAAAGGATCGCCTTTGCCATCTCCAAAAATCGTATAAGTGTAGGGGGTGGGATCATCCCTGAATGTGGCATGGACAAATTCCCAACCGAATCGGGTCCCATTTGTTAATGTGTTCCGCAGAATTGCCGCAATGTCCTTTGTGTCCTTTGTGGGATCCTTTCCAGCACTTACATCACGGAAGTCATAACCGTTTAAGGTCATGTGTTCCGAAATTGCCCACGGGCGGTTCAATGCCTTGACAGCATCATATGCAACCATATTGGAAGCACCGCGTCCTTCATTTGCGATTAAACTCCAATGCCAGTTTACCTGGAGAATGTCAACATCCCGGAGCGTCTCTAAATAGACAGTGCGATTCCCAATACGGTTCTGCATATCGGCATCAATGCCTGTTTCCAGATAATCGACTGCTACCCATTTGTCTTTACCCGCCACACTACGGAATGAATCGTTATATTCATTGATCCATTCTGCCACTGTTTCGGCACGGAATCTATTCCACGTTGCATCGTTGGAAAAGGACGCAGGAATGGGAAATGTATCGGGGAACAGCGGTGCAGTCAGATTGTTCTTTTCCAGCCACGTATTGTACGCATTTTTGGCGTGGACACTGTAACACAGTTTTCTGGAACCCATAAATTGGGGTTCGACGGTCGGTTCAAAATATAAAATCCTTTCATGGGGTAGCAAGGCTATTAGGTTCTTGACGAAGTTGTTGGAAGCCGTCCGATAGGCAGGAGAAAAAATCGAAACTACACGGGTATTAAATCCATACTCATCATCGTTAACCTTATTTCCCTGATCATCGATTGCGTCCGCATCTGGGTGAGACTCCCAAAATGCTCGGGGCAGTCCTCCCCCTCCAACGGCGTACGTTTCGGCACCAACGATGGGATACAGCCCCGCATCGGCGATGGCGTTGATCAACCGGGCAAACGGGGCAAGGGAAACACCGATTGTTCCATCACCTTTTGTGTCATAGTTGTACCAGTAGCAATCCAGTTTAATGGCATTGTAGTTTTTAGCCTTGTAGACGGGGAGCCTCGATATGATCACATCGCATTCAGCATCTCTGGAAAAATTTCCTATCAGAACCGCTATTTTTAGGAACCGCCACATACCATCCTCGTGAAACCGTCCTTGATCTATGGTAAGTTTAGGCTCTTGAGCACACGCACAGGTGCATAATATCAGTAGCATGATATTTACAAGCACTCTCTTTAACACATTACACATAGTGTTTTTCCTTTCTCGAATTTTGAAATCAAAAATCTCCCGCTCTCAAGCGGAAGACATAATGTCCGATGGTTTGCGAGTAGATCAGTACTAGCCACTCACCGCCAGACATTAACCACTCAAATAATCCATGGTTGCCGATAAGCACGGCTTCGTAGGCGATTCGCCTCATCGTCGTTGATAAACTCGTATTTAACCGGATCCCATTTGAGCGGTCGATTGAGCCAATATGCGATGTTTCCGAGAATCGCATCAATCGTCGAATGACTCCCGATTTCAATATCACAATTGGGACGTTTTCTCAATCGAATGCAATCAAGCCAGTTGCGTACGTGACTGAAATGTCCTTCGTAACGGCTGGGACGGTCTTTGGCAATTTCGGCGGGGCAACATTTCAGATACCCCTGGCGACCAACATGAATCCATCCCCTTTCACCGACAAATACGGCACCAAACGGCTGAATGCTCGTGATGGGATCGAACCCTTTGGGGATTTCGACGTGATTGGCATCAAGCCGTCCATGTACGAACTGGAGTGTTATATCGTTCACATATTTGTACGTATTGAATGGGCACTCCGAGTTCGGCGGAATGATTTCCAGCGGTCCGGACGTGTCAAGTCCGAGTCCCCAGTGGACAACATCAAAAGCGTGCGAACCTCCGCTTCCGAGTCCTCCCAATCCGATGTCGCGACAAAAATGCCACGGTACAACGTTGATCGGATTGCCCAAATAGTGAAACCGATGATTGAAGGGACGTTTAGGTGCCGGACCAAGCCAAAGGTCCCAATCGAGCGTCGGAGGTGTCGGGTCCGCCGGAAGATCAATCTCGACGGAGGGACCATCCCCGATAATATAGATATTGCTGATTTTGCCCAGTGCTCCTTCACGGACCAGTCGGCAAGCAAAATCAAAATTCGCTGTGCTTCGTTGTTGGTACCCGACCTGACAGATGACACCATGTCTCCGCACGGATTCAATGGAACCGAGTGCTTCTTGCACGGTGTAGGCACTGGGCTTTTCCACATAAACATCCTTACCCGCTTTGGCACACATGATTACGGCGGGACCGTGCCAATTTTCACCCATTGCCACGAGGATACCGTCAATGTCCGGTCTGTCGAGCATTTCGTGAAAGCCTCGGTAGGCATCGCATCCTTTGAATTCGCCATTTTCTTTGCGCTCGGCATAAGCCGTTTCAACAGTGGACTTGCCCGTGTCGCGCCGCCATTGGTCAGGGTCGCTAACGGCAAGTACCTGCACGTCTGCATATCGAAGCGTGTTGGCAAGGTGTCCGCGACTCACACAACCGACACCGGCAAAACCAAGCGTGATACGATTGCTCGGCGAAACCGAACGATTCAATCCCAGTGCCGAACCAGGAATCAGGCAGGGAATTGCAACACTTCCCAATGTCATCGTCGTTTTCAAAAAACGGCGACGAGAAATAGTCGAATTGGTGTTCATAATAACCTCGCTATGTAGGTAGGAAACATTTTGGTTGTTTTCAGATAATCCAGGGCTGTCGGAGGGCACGGCTTCGCAGACGGTTTGCCTCGTCATCGTTGATAAACTCGTATTTGGACGGGTCCCATTTGAGGGGGCGGTTGAGCCAGTAGGCGATGTTTCCAAGGATGGGATCAATCGACGAATGGCTCCCTATTTCCACATCGCATGCCGGTCGTTTGCGCAATCGCACACAATCAAGCCAGTTGCGACCGTGGTAGCGATATTCATCGTAACGACTGGGACGGTCTTTGGCGATTTCGGCAGGGTAACATTTCAGGTAACCTTGGCGACCGATGTGAATCCATCCTCTTTCGCCCACAAACACTGCACCAAACGCCTGAATACTCGTGATGGGGTCGAATCCTTTGGGAATTTCGACATGATTAGGATCAAGCCGCCCATGCACGATCTTTAAGGTCACGTCGTTCACATATCTGAACGTAATGAACGGGCACTCGGCGTTCGGCGGAATGATTTCCAGCGGACCGGACGTATCGAGTCCGAGTCCCCAGTGGACGATGTCGAACGCATGCGAACTTCCGCTTGCAATACCGCCAAGTCCGAAGTCTTTACAAAACGACCACGGCACAACATTGAGCGGATTGCCCAGATAATGAAACCGATGATTGAAAGGTCGCCAGGGTGCCGGACCTATCCACAGATCCCAATCTAACGTTGGGGGAGTCGGTTCTGCCGGGAGTTCAATTTCGATAGCGGGGTCATGGTGAACCGTATAGACCTTGCTGATTTTGCCCAGCGCGCCTTCTCGTACCAACCGGCAGGCAAATTCAAAATTGGGACTACTCCGTTGTTGATAACCGACTTGGCAAATGACCCCATGCCGCCTTACGGCTTCAATGGAGCCGAGTGCTTCGTGAACGGTGAAGGCGTTCGGCTTTTCCACGTAAATGTCTTTGCCTGCTTTGGCTGCCATGATCACCGCGGGACCGTGCCATTGTTCGCCAAGTGCCATGACGATACCGTCGATGTCCGGTCTGTCGAGCATTTCGTGAAACCCGCGGTAGACATCGCAACCATGAAAAGTGCCGCTGTCCTTGCGCTTGGCATAAGCCGTTTCGACGGTGGTTCTACCCGTGTCACGCCGCCATTGATCGGGGTCGCTGACGGCAAGAACCTGCGCATCTTCATATTGAAGCATGGCAGCAAGGTGTCCGCGATTCATACAGCCGACACCGGCGAAACCAAGCGTGATACGATTGCTCGGCGAAACGGAGCGATTCATTCCCAGTGCCGAACCGGGAATCACAAAGGGAGACGTAACCGCTCCCAGGACCGATGCCTTCAAAAAACGACGACGAGTCAGAGTCGAACTGGTGTTCATAAAAAACTCCGTTTGGTGAAATGCTCATTTGAAAACAATCTATCACTTCCCACGCAAAAAGTCAACCCTTGTTCCCAGTCCGTCGACAAGTTTTTTTTCTCATTTTTGGGAACTTGGCAAAAAAGTCCCCGACACGTTGGCTTTTTTCACGTAGTCACGGTGTCAGAGTCCATTTGTTCCCTTTTCCACACGGA
>Ga0123353_10018998_pt1 | contig 10197 bp, 3 predicted proteins | sample TergutLab28metaG_3_FD_92763 | JGI IMG/M metagenome (GOLD analysis project Ga0123353, IMG submission 92763) | Labiotermes labralis P3 segment gut microbial communities from Petit-Saut dam, French Guiana - Lab288 P3 | ecosystem: Host-associated > Arthropoda: Insects > Digestive system > Gut ...
ACGCTTGTGAGTGCGGTAATGAACCTTCGGGTTCCATGAAATGCGGGGAATTTCTTGACTAGCTGCAAACCAGCTAGCTTCTCAAGAAGGACTCTGCACCATGGAGTAAGTAAGTAAGTGTAATGTTGAAATTGATGGTAAGCTGAATTACTTGGAGACATCACCCAGTGCTACTCTGTTCCCCACATAAGACCATTCTACTTACTGAATGGATGGTGTTTACTTTCATACTGTTGTCTTTCTGTTTTCAGTTCCATGTAATGCGTTATTTTAATTGCTTCAGATTTTTTTTTTTAGGGGGGGGGGCAGTGGGGTGGGGGTGTGGATTGGTGAATTATGTGTACCAGTCAGTAGTTCTGTCATGTCATCCAGCTGGCAGTGTGATTATGGACTTTTGATAATTAATGTGTCACATCTTCAGGTACACTTTGAGCAATAACTAACAGATAAACATTACATTACAGCTCCTTATCTTGGAATTCAGTGACATAATCTTTTGGTGTCCTTATGTCTGCATATTATTTTGTACTACTTACATAGCTAGAAGTTCTGTCAAATGGACATAGAAGAAACAGTAAAGTAAATTAAATTAATGTTCCTACATCTTTACCAGGCAGGCATTTGGCATATAGTACATACGTGGATGTTTAATCTAGAGATCATGTCAACATTTGGTCCACACATAACATTTTAAGATTTCAATAAATTTATATTTTGATGGGTTTACACCAATTATTGTTAGCAAATTTTGTTTTGGCCCCAGTCCTTTGTGGTTCCTTAAGTGATGCGCGAACCTGTAAGAGCTGTTCAGAACTGGGCATTATACATAGAAGTTAGATCTCATGAAGTTTCATAATTTCTATTTGAAGATTTTTGTATGATTAATATGTAACACAATGCAAAAAAAGTAACTGGTACATGTGCCATACAATTTTTTCTCTTGATTTTCATTAAAAGAATGATTTATAACACTGAATTGTAATGTTTGTACTGTTGATTATCTGTGTAAGTAATGAGCAACCCAGTGGCTTGCCAGACACACACTTGTGGCCTGTACGAGGTTTTGAACACACATACCTTATGATTCCCCAGCAGAATGAAAACAGTATTTTTTTTTTTTGAGTGATATGGTGAACTATGCACAAATGGTTAAATGTAGTAAACAACTTGACATATCAAGCTTGGTAAACAACATTTTAGTTGTGACAGTATTCTTGCATATTTCGTAGGAACATTGTGTGCTGGAAACTTTCCAACATTTGAGAGGGGGAGGATTGAGTAAAGTACTGAGTGGTAAGCACCATCTTCTCCATTGCTCTTTCATTTTTGTGTGTTGTAATAATAATTATTATTACTACTGTTTATTTCAGTCTTAATTTTATAGAATGGGAGGCTGTCTATTCCTTTAAACAAAGTGTCAGTTACATTGAGAAACCAGATGCCCCATTGTACTGTAGCAGAGGAAATGGAAAACACAAAATGATGACAGTAACGTGTGGTAACGGAATTGTAATGATCCCAAATCTCACAAGAGTGAAAAGGACAAAAGTGGGATAAGTGCCATCTATAACGGAAGTGCTAGTTTTGTTGATTGTGTTAAAAAATGTGTCTCCAGAAATGATAACATTTGTCCATGAAAGATAAATAAGCATTACACTTGCAGTACTTAGAAACAGCCTTCATACTGTAAGCCTTGTCTACAGAAGTGGACTGACATGTGTGAGGACAAATTTTGTATATTTCTGACTATTTATTTATTCGAAATATATTCCATACATCCTAATTGGACAAGACCTTAGTATACAGAAACTGTCAACACATCATGAGAGTAAGTGTGTTACTTAACACACATGTCAAATTAAAATATATTAAAATTCATAACTTAATATTAATAAATAAGGCCGTAAGTATTGTCATAATAAGGTCTGTAATAATTGTAACAGTATGCTTATGGATGCCACAAAGCAGGGAAATGGTGACAAAAGAATGTTTGCATTGCCATTTTACTCTGCAGACATATCTTGTGGTTGCTTTTTAGGCATGTTTGCATATGATCACAAAAAGTATCTGTTAGCATGATCGTGTCTGTCCATCTATCCGCATGTATCAGCATGGCTTCCACTGGATGGTTTATACTGAAATTTCATACTGGATACTTTTATGAAAATCTGTTGAGAAAATATAGGACACTTTACATGAAGACTTGAGTATGTTTAATTTTTTGCTGGCAACATAAATTTGCAGTAAAATTGCTCACTTTCTGAGAAATGGTATCATGCTGTTTGGTTGAGCAAGGAAATATAAGCCTTATGAAATGTTTTTAGCTCAACAAACATTCTGAAGAAAAGGTACTGTTGCATTTCCATGACATTGCATTCAATTTTTATATTATTGACGGGGACATACATGTATGTAGGTCTGCAGTACAAAGGAAATATTGTTTAAGTTTCCATGGGAACAATTTGAAGCGCAGCAACAATACTAAGAACATTTTATTCCCAACTACATAAATTTGAGTGACATTGTATTAGGCTGAAAGCGTAGCTGAGAAAGTATAAACATTTTGCAAACTCACCAAAATGTTACATTATACATACCTTGCCTGTGTTGCTACTTTTTTCAATGCTCTACTTTTCTGACAACTCTACAAAATAAGGACAGTGATGGGCATATTATTTGTATAGATGAAATTTCAGTTTTGTTCAAATGGTGCTTGTCATTGAAGTAATTCATTTCCTCTGACTGCAACTGGTATGAATTGAAACTGTAATGTGTAATATGAAGACAGGGCATGCACCTTGCATTGTGTATATTGTTACCCAAGGAGTCAGGATAGTGTAGTAAGTATAGTGACTAGACTACAGGCTGGATGATCTGGGGTACAAATCCCATCATGAACAAGATACTTATCTGGGGCACACCCAGCTTCCTGTTCGGTGGATTTCATGGGGCTTTTTCCCTGGGGATGAAGTGGTCAGGCAGGGTATGAGACTGAACATTCACCTTCACTTCCTGCCAATGTTAAAAGTGATTAGAGCTATATGTCCACTTTCCCTTTGTGCTTTCATAGTGTATACAGGGACAACTCTACTGTTTTACTTTATACAGGTATGCAAACAAATGTTATATACTTTGCTGTGTTGGAAGTCACATTAAGTCTAGTTTCCACACTTGTGGAACATCTGGTGATGAAAGAATACAGTCTGTTCATAGGGAAGTACTATGTAAGTCCATAACTGGTTGACTACCACCACACTTGAAGTATCATGTTGTGTGGCACTCTGGAAAAAAATAGGAAAGGCCTGGCAATATTACATAAAACACTGAAAAGGGAAAGAGTGGGATGTGCCCACAATAACAGCATAGTTGTAATGGAAGTGGCTAGATAAAAGAGAAGTATGCATGGTCACAGTTCTGCAAAAGAATGTGGAAAGTGAACAAGCTTATAAATAAGCCAGCATGCATGGTAGTTTTGGTGGTGGTATGGGGTGGGGGTGTTGATTGATGGGACATGATGTTCAGCTACCTGGAGTAAATGTACAAAGCTCTAACATGGTATAAGGAACTCTTCTTTCACCAGATTAATCTAAACCGCCTAAACATATGTGATGTACCTTGTACATTATGCACTCTGGAAAATGTAATCAGTACCAGAATTCGAACTGAAGTGATCTTGCACGTCTTGCAACATCATCACCAGGTGAGAATATTTAAGATGGGAGGTAGGCTATCCATAGATGATTATCCAGCAGGCTTAACAGAAAGACATTTTCCATCTGTTACCCTGTTAGCGACTGTCTTGTGTATTTCTTTATGGGAAAGAAGCCTCACTTCATATGAGTGCTGGTATTGTCATGTGCAGTTGTGCATTCACTCATGTTTTGAGAAACAACACTGTCTCACAGACACTGAGGAGGACGTAGCTCTACAAAATTTGCATGTAGTCTACATAATGTTGTATATGTGAAGATATCTATGTTCTAGTCATCTCAACCAGGTTTATAAACAAAAGGCAAGGCAAAATGTGTAAGATGTCTATATTATAGAGTAGGTGATATAAGAGATTTAAATGTATGATGAAATATTTGGCATCTGACTGTAGACAGCTTCTTAAAACAAAGCACTTAAAAGGTACATTTTTAATTTGTGTTTGCTGATGATACTAGTTGGGAGTAAAGATAATCTATGCATAAACAAATGTAGCTAGGCCACTGATAGTCTTACTATTATTGAGTCACCATTGTCAATAATAGGTGAACTTCCACGTACATTTCAGGTGTTACATGCAAAAGCTTTGAACTCTCACCTTACAACCACAGAATTCTGCAGGTTTGATGTACTGTTGAAAGAGTTACTTGTTCCCTCTCTGTTCACACAGGTCCATCAAGGCATGACAGTGGTAGCATAAGTGATGATGCTGGAAGTGATTTGAGTAGCTCATATTACTACACACCAAGCACGGCTCGGCGAATACAGTACCACAGGCACTCATCTTGCCAGGATGTAGGAAGTCACTCAACTATGAATCAGCAAACTTCATCATCAGATCACCTTGTACCCACAAGAAAACTTTCTCTTGGTTCATTAACATCTCAGGATAGTAATATTCCACATCACACATCAAGAAGATTGTCAACACTTTCTTTACAAAATACAGCTGATGAGAGGTCTAATAGCTGTATGTCTAGGAACCATGACTACAATTCTAGAAACAGTAACATATTAAATTCAAAATTTGGAGTTCAAGGAAGAAAAGACAGTCATGAAAATTTCATGTTATCTTTGCACAGACAAGATTATTTAAATGATACTGATGAATCCACTAGAAATAAGACAAGGAAAGATTATCTTGCACCAGGTCGTAGGTCTCTAAGTTTATTAGATTCAAAAGATAGGGACTTTTTCAGCATATCTACTCATAGAGATAGTTCAGCATCAGACTGTGATGTTTATGGTCATCACAGGAGACCACTGAGTATGGACAGAGTTCTCCCACCATTGCCGTGCAGTGCTGGATCACATGCACGAAGAAAAGAGGCTGGTCGAAGCTCATCCAGTGCTAGACAGCGATCCGCAAATGTGGGTGGTGGTCCATATGAGGGTGATTTGAATGGTAGTGGCCATAATTTGAACTGCTCAACTATTCCAGAAGAAACTGCACATGATCGGCCTCACCATTCATCATCACTTCCTAGTGTGACTAGAACAAAGGAAAAAAAATGTTTTTCTTCATGTGCTGGCAAGATGAACACAGAATTGAAGACCACTTCAAATTCTAAAGTAGACCGTTCATGCAATGCATCTGTTGATCCTAGAAGCATTAGTTCCTATTCAGCCTTGCCTTCTCAGCGGAATATTTCAAAGTTTGGCAGCATGAACAATTCCAGCTCAGTCCTTGGAAGCATGCCTGATGTTAGAAGTAAGTATCAGGATAGGTCATTTAGGAAAAGCAACAGTAATGCAATATCATCTTCAGAATATAAAGGCCGCAGTATGATTCCCTCACTATTACACTTCCGATCACCTAGTGTGAGTTGTGAGATGGAAAAGCAAAAGAAAGTTAACACTGAAGAAGATACAGATCCTGTAATTAAACCACAATCAACTATATCATGCTTCACACCTGATCGTTCAGTACTGAGCAAATTTTTCAGACAAGGTTGTGGAGAGAAAGAAAGGAGACAACAAGTTCAGCCTGCAGTTGAAGAGAAAGATGGTGCTAAAAAGAAGCGCCGCATTTCCCGTTTTCTGCGTCCGGATTTTTTTGATACTCCACGAGAGGAAAGTATTTATGCCAAGGAAAAGGATGCAAATAAAGCAGAAGACAAAACTAAGTTGAAATTAAGAAAGAACATACAGAGGCTGGCTGCAGAGAAGAATGGGTCTCTGTCTCATGTGCAGGCAGTTTTAGAATCTGGATCCTCATCTAGTCACAATGAAGAAAGATTGGAGACAAATTTTGTAACTGCACTTTCAGACAGCATAAATACTAACAAGGATAATATTAATCTGAAAAACAGTGAGAGTGAGACAAAACAGATGGAAGAAAAGAGTGGTGAACAAATTAAATCAGTAAGTGAAATGGAAGAGAAGTCAAAGATTATGAATGATGCCAAGAAAACAGAGAAAAGTTGTTTGACATTTGAAAAGCTATCTAATAATGTGAATAGGAAGAGCCAGTTCCTGCATTCACTTGAGAAAAAACTTGAAAAATTCAGGTCCTCAGGAGACTATATTCCTTCAGCTAGCACTTCTGGTAAGAGTCGTGTGGACAAAGCTATTCACTCTCTACGTGAGCAAAGCTTAGCTCCTCGCAGTGGCGATATTGTTACTTCAGAGTCACACCTTCTGAAACGTGCTGTTTCAGTGAGTGACTGTTATACAGTTGAGTCCACATCCAAAAATTACTTGCCTTCTACAAATGAAAATTCTCATTCAAAACTAAGAAATAAAGTAACTGCTGTCCTAGGTTTATTTCGGAATCAGGAAGTTACACCAGTTACAACATGTCAGTCATCATCTGTTCAGCCTTCACTAATATCACGTCTTAGACGTACCCAGTCTGTATATGCTGGCTCTCATAGTGACAGTGTTCTGCTGGGACCTGATGTAGATGTCAGTGGGTCACCAGAATTCAAAACGTTTCCTCCCTTATGTATGAAGAAAATTAGTTCGAACTCTTCTGTGGTGAAAAAGAAGCCTATTGCAAGAGATGTAAAAATTCAGAAGGGGAACCTGGAAACTGATAAAAGCACAGAAACTGACTTACGGGATCCAGGCTTAAATACACTTGAACACCCGACCACAGATCGTTCAACAGTGTTAACTACTGAAAATACATTGGAGAATGAAACTGTTCCTTGTAATTCCAATACCACACAAGACATCTGTGTATTAGAAGGTACCATTGCAACGAAACAACAAGAGAGCAGTGTTCCAAAACTTCTAAAGAGGGGTAGCATTAAATCTAACACTAAAAATACAAATGAAGGAAGCAGTCAAGCACAGTCTAATAATGATATAAGTGCAAATTCAGATACTAAAATTATGTCAGTACTTGAGCGTGGTAAATGCTCAGAAGAGCATGTTAATATGAGGTCAGTAATACAGGATAATACCAAACCAGATCGACCCACTTCCCTCACTGGATTAAAGGGAACAATTGCTTACAAAGGAATGAAGGTGCCAGAAGCAGCTGATATACCTCTGGTGGAATTAGAAGTGCCTACAAATAAAAATGATGATGTAAGTTTGGTAACACAGGAAGTAGCTTCAGATGCAAAAACAATGTGTATTCCCAGCAAAGTTGAGAAGAGCATAAATCACCTTGGTAAAAATAAAAACAACTGTGTAAAAAGGGAAAGTTCAACCCATATGTCATGTAAGATTTGTACTGATACATGTAATGCCAATGAACTAGGGTCTTGCACAATTTCTGGAGTTTCACCAACCACAGATGCTGTAGTTACTAATTCGCTTGCAGATGAGTACAGTTTAAAAGAAGATGCGATAAAATTTGCAAATGTTAAGCATCTTAATTTGTGTTTGTTCCCTTCTGCTGATTCATCTGTGTTATCCCCACCACACGAACTGGAAAGTTCTGATTCACGGTCTGTGTGTTCAGATTTTGAGAACCATGAATTTCCACCTTCACCTGTTTCTCCTTCAGGAGATGATGTTGAAGAAAGTGTCAGTGACAGGATTCGCAGGAAAAGTTTCTACTCACGATTTAATGATATTAAAAGGAAACATAGGAAATCGTCCCTGTCTTCTGTTGGCTCTTTTCCACTTTCATACCAAGATCCAAATTCTGTTTCCCTTTTACATCACCCAAGGAATTTCTTGAGGAAGAAGGGCCATTCTGTAGACTATGCAATTAATACCAGCCATTCTGTCCATCTCCCTTTGAAATCACACAGAAGCCAGTCATTTCATGCTCAAAATGATTACAATGACAGACTATCTTCATATGCTAGAAGATCGCCAGTTCCATATACGTCACAACACAGCTCTTATACTGAAGGTTATGTAAATTCTTTACATGCAGAAAATATGACTAGTGAAATGAGTGAATATGTGGATGATATTAGCTTGACTGACAAGAATGATCTGTGGGATGGCAGTCGGAAAGCCTCAGTGCCAGTGGATGAAGCTGGTCAAATAGCATTAGGCACAGAGGAAAGTGTGCCTGTTCTTGGAGGAAGTACTGAAACACTTCGAATGCCAAGGTATTTTCAGCATAATGTAAACCAGGATACTTTGCCATATCAGCCTTTATACTCAGACACCATAAGGGGCAGTGATTCTTGTTTCTCAAGGTCTACTGAATCCAGTATTGGAACTACCATTCCTAAGTCTCATTTGCCAACAATACGGGATCAACATTCATCTTTAGCGCCTGGGTTTGCCAGTAAAAATAGTGTTGCAGTGACTGGTCCTGACAGTGCTGTCCAGTTAGGATCAGTTGCAGGGGAGTCGTTGCCATTACATGGGAAATGTAACAGGTAGATGCTGGTCTTGAGTACATTATAAATATTATTGCATGAATCCTTCCAAATTTGTGTTTTGGTAAACCCTCAGCTATGGAAAGTATATATCATTAAATTTTATAGTAAGGAATTACATGAGGGTTGTGTTTGTTATAGTAGTAAATATAAAGATTGCTTACTGACTTCTGAATATGTTGCTGTGTAGACTAGTTGATATGTACTCATAGTTTTGAGGAATTATTGGTGCTGTATTTTTTTGTTCCTGTGTTTTTTCTCCGAATTTTATGGGAGCCAGGGGTTTATGTATAATATGTAACTGGGCCATGCAATGTATTAGTGAGATGAAGGATGTAAAAATTGTGGTCGCAAGTCAATTCTGGACCTCAAAACATATAATATTAAGAAATAAGTGTATTAAATATTGTGTTCAGTTATAAATATTGATCACAAGAAGTTTCAGCAATTTGCAGATGCATCACACTCACATTATTAAAAATGTCCGTATCCTTGGATTAGGTAAAGTGTGTGTGAACTGCTCTGTAATGTTAGCAGTTCTACTGAAGTCTTATGATGATGTTTAAATACCAGTTATACTCAGTAATGTGTACAGCCATATTTAGTTCTGTAATTTTAAAACTTTCACATAGCTGTAAAACTTAATATATTCCTGACCTCTCAAAATAATGAGTAATTGAAATCATAACATGAGTAGCTTTTGCACATTATGTGATAACAATAACATCTAACATTTTGTTCAACAGCAGTGTGAATTTATTGAATGCAATGTAGCAAGGAAGCATTTTAAAGGATTCATTGATAGAAAAATAGCTATATAAATACTTGAAAATATGTATTGCTCAAAGAAGAAGAGCAGACTAGAACATCTAGAATATATTCGTTGATATTAGGTGGGTTACAACTTGACCAACCCTATATCTGGATCCACAAAATTGGCTGGTATTGTATTAAGTTCTTAAACATGATTGTATAGTTGCAGGAGTGAATTTAGTACTCCAGTTTCTGAAGTATTTAAAATCGTGCTTTTTCTGTCATTACAATTTGTCTGGTATTTATAATATGTGCTTTCTTTCTTGAAGGTTTAACTCAAAGAGCCTAGCCTCAGTATGCAATGGACCACCTAAAACTGCAGGACAGAATCACTGGATGGAGTCTGAATGGCCTGTCACCCCTCACTGATTTTGCAGAGTGAAGTAATATTAGCGAGCTTGGAGACTTCACATGGGACTATAACATTCTACAGAGGAACTCTGCTAAATGCTTTATATACAGTTGCTTGAATTAGATGAAGTGCAAAACATGGGTTTGACTAGACTAAATATAAATGAAATGAGATTCACCTTAGAACTTCAGGGCACAACTTAAGCCATGTAAATTATGTTGTTACTGTAGAGTTTTAAACATGTTCCTTTCATATTACATAATGCACTGGATCATCTTTGTTTTTATTGTAGCAAGATGAAATGGGAATATTACATCATAAGTATGAATATAAGATGTAATATGTTTTCTTTTGGGTAATTCCCCAGCGTCACGATGCTAATAGCCGACGTTTCAGAACCCTCTATCACTTCCATCTTCATAGGCACCTGCCTATGAAGATGGAACTGATAGAGGGTTCCGAAACGTCGGCTATTAGCATCGTGACGCCGGGGAATTACCCAAAAGAAAACATATTACATACAGGACA
>Ga0123353_10018999_pt1 | contig 10197 bp, 11 predicted proteins | sample TergutLab28metaG_3_FD_92763 | JGI IMG/M metagenome (GOLD analysis project Ga0123353, IMG submission 92763) | Labiotermes labralis P3 segment gut microbial communities from Petit-Saut dam, French Guiana - Lab288 P3 | ecosystem: Host-associated > Arthropoda: Insects > Digestive system > Gut ...
ACAGCAGTCAGTTGGGCGACGGCACCAACACAGACAGAAACAGACCAGCATGCGTGGAGATTGCTCCGGACACACCGCTTACAGGCGTTACTGCAATTTCTGCTGGAGGCTTTCATTCACTTGCACTCACTGATGACTGCAAGGTATGGGCATGGGGTTACAATGATCGCGGTCAGTTGGGTGACGGTACCGACGGTACAGCAAACAATAAAAACAGGCCCGTGCTCGTGGAAACCGCTCCGGACACACCGCTTACAGGCGTTACTGCAATTTCTGCCGGGCTCCGGCATTCACTTGCGCTCAAGAACGACGGGACTGTTTGGGCATGGGGTAACAACGAATATGGTCAGTTGGGTGACGGTACCGACGGTATAGCAAACAATAAAAACAGGCCCGTGCTCGTGGAAACCGCTCCGGACACACCGCTTACAGGCGTTGTTACGATCACCGCCGGCGGAGCTTATACTACTTTTTTCTCAGGCCATTCTCTTGCGCTCAGAGAGGACGGTACCGTGTGGGCATGGGGTGCGAACGATTTCAGCCAACTGGGTAACGGTGACAGCGGTGCCGGCAAATTTGAAAACAGACCTGTGCGCGCAGACATATCGCTTTTCACCTCTCCGGAAATAACTTCTGCTGACAACATGACCATTGTAAGCAGAATGACAGGCACATTTGATGTAGAGGCAACAGGTGCTCCTGCAGTGAGTTCATATTCACTCACGGGTGCACCAGCGGGTGTTGAGATCAACTCAACGTCCGGCGTCATTACAATAGCAAACACGGTCGCTGCAGGCGTGCACCAATTCACAATAACCGTTAGCAACGGAATATCTCCGGATGCGGAGCAACTGTTCACGCTGACCGTGACAGCGCCGTTCGTTCTCGACGCTGTTACAATATTGGCGATAGTTGCCGTTGCGCTCGCGGGAATATGCGTCATCGCATTCTTCGTGAAGAAGCCTTGAATGAGACCGAGAACGAAAACCTCGAAGAGATAAACGAGGAGGCCTCGGCCTCCTCTTAGATCTCATTTTTCTTCACACACACAGAATCTCTCTTCTGTCGACCACACCGCTCTTCGATACGGAAAGAAAGAACAGACACGGGAGCGAACGCCCGGCAGCGTTGACGTCATGCGCATCATATGTGTTCAAGGAGTTTTAAAACTCTCTTCGGAAAGAATTTGCATCCGAGTGAACTTTTAAATTAACGCAGATAGTTCTCGCTTCGTTGCTGTTTCGCGACATTTGTCGAAATGGAGTTCGTATCTATGGATGTATCTTGTTTTGAAGAATGTAAAAGGTTGGCTGAATCCGGTGACGCCTCTAAACAAGTTGAATTGGGCGATATTTATTACAACGGCGACGGTGTTCCGAAGGATGATGCGGAGGCTGTGCGGTGGTACCGTCTTTCCGCCGAACAGGGGGATGCGCTCGGGCAGAGATATCTCGGATGGATGTACACTAACGGTCAAGGCGTCCCGCAGGATGATGCGGAGGCTGTGCGGTGGTACCGTCTTTCCGCCGAACAGGGGGATGCGGGTGCGCAGTACAATCTCGGAAACGCATACTATACCGGTCAGGGCGTTTCCAAGAATTATGACGAAGCGAGAAAATGGTGGACAAAGGCTGCTGAACAAGGGGTTGAGGCTGCTGAAAAGAATTTGCTGCTATGATGAACCGAATCCGCATCATGCGTCTCGCAGTGATACGGGTGCGGAACAGGCGCGGAACAACCTCGGTCATGAGGTCATTTTTTCTTCATTTCGACGTACGCCCGCGTGAATAATCCGACCAACACCAATGCCCATCCTGTATAGATCACTCTTTGTGCTCTTTCTGTTTCGTACGGGTCTTTGATCGTAAAAACTCCATATTCGGGTGAATCCCATATCACGATCGATGGAACATTTGAAGACATGATGAGGCCGATCATCCATATGAGCCCTCCTATCATGAGCAATACGAGCCCCATGCGATTTAATTTTTCATTGTTCATGGTCTTCAATGCTTCTGTAAGGCCGTCATTTATTTTAGTAGATTGGTAAAATAAGTGCAGGGGAAGGGATTTGAACCCTCGAATGCCTACGCAAATAGACCCTGAATCTATCACCTTTGGCCAGGCTCGGTAACCCCTGCGTGTTTTTGCGAGAACACGTAGTCGTATAAAAAGAATGTTGGGGTATCGCCGCAGCGTACACGCTGTGCGTCCTTGTTTTCCTGTTGAAATAAAGGATAAGGGGTTTACTCGGGAGGCTTATCTTACGTACCTCACGCCTTCATTATCTTAAGCCAGCCGCCGCTCTCGTATACGCCGAGTTTCCTCTCGACGAGCGCTCTCTCAAAATCTTCCCATCCGATGACGGTAAGTCTGTTGTTCTTTCCCTTCGTGAACTGTACGCCCTGCGTACCCTTCACAAGGCCCGGCTGGAGCCCCTTTATTCTCGCGATCTGCTTCGCTTTCTCTGTACTGATCTTTTCCATTGCCATTTTCATCCCTCTGACATTTCGCACCTTTCGGCACGCACTTCATCATTTATATAGTCAATATATATAGTTTTCTGCTAAAAACGGTACATCCAGCACATTTATTGGTGTGTTCCGGCATGCGTCCACGTACGACGCGTATGTACATTGCCTCGCTGGCGCGTAGGAAAGTGTTATCAAATGACAGAGGCATTAAGGCGGAGATGACGGTCTTCGGTGTTTCCGGTGTCGCTGGTAAGGTCGGAGGGGAGATAACTCCTGAGCTCGCGGTCAGGATCGGTCGCGCGATCGGTCTTCGTTACGGTCACGTGGTCATGAGCAGCGATATAAAGAGGACGGGGCCGATGATAATCAACGCTCTGGCCGCCGGCCTCTGTTCCGCCGGCTGCGAGGTCACTGATATAGGCATATGTCCTTTGCCAACGACCGTGAGGGCCGTCGAGAAGGATGGGTGCAGTCTGATGGTCACATCGCCGAGAGGGCAGGCCGAGTACACCTGGATCAGATTCAATAACTATGACGGCTCATCATTCTCACATTCCCAGCTGTCGGAAATAGAGAGGGCCATGAACAGCGCCGAGGGGATGCCTACAGTAAAGCATGACATGATCGGTATGGTCACATCCGCTGAACCTCCTGCGACCGCCCACATCAACAAGATAATCAAGGACGTCGGGAACATCGACTGTCCGGTCATCATAGACTGCGGCGCAGATACCACTTCTCTCGTGACGCCTCGCCTGATGGCGCAGATGGGTGCCGACGTGACGACCATCAATTCAATAGTTCAACGGGTCTTCGTCGGTAGGGCTCCGGAGCCGATAGAGGCGAACCTCCGCGAACTCATAAAACATGTACGTTCCGAGCCGGGGGCGATAGGTATAGCGCACGACGGCAACGGTAGCCGGGTGGGCATCATCGATGAAAGCGGGAAGTACGTATGCGGCAACACGCTCGTCACTCTGCTCGCGTCCCATCTCAAGGTCGATTCCATAGCCGTACCGGTGAACACCACAATGGCCGTGGATGAGGTTGCCAAGGGCAACGTCATACGGACGAAGATAGGCGATGACCACGTGTCCGAGGCCATGAAAAAGAATCGTCTGCGGTTCGGCGGGGAGCCATCCGGGACGTTCATATTCAGCGGTGCGTCGTTCTGTCCCGATGGGATATACGCGGCGGCCGTTCTCGCCGGCATCGCCAGTGAGGGCAGCTTGAGACAAGCGATCGGAGAACTCCCCTATTATCCGATATGCAACAGCGACGTGAGGTTCAACAGCGAGAAGGCCGACCTCGCGAGACGGCTGGAAGAGAGAATGAGATCGGTGGACTGCAGATCATTGGTGACCGTTGACGGCTGGAGGGTGGAAATGGACGACGGGTGGTATCTCATACGGTTGTCCAACTTCGAGAACACTGTCAGAATTACCGCAGAGGCCCGCGACCGTGTGTACATGCACTGTCTTCTGGACATGGCCCGTGATCTTGTCGTGTCATGCACTCACTGATCGGTCATGTTCACTTCCAATTCATTACCATTGGAATCGTACGCTCTCCAGCTTGTCCTGTCGTACGGCTGGCACGTGATTATATGGACGCCGCCCCATGAGCTGAAGAAATCTATGTCGTCATCCGACGGTTCGTTGAAATATCCCGGATGAGAATGCACCGTTCCCGATATCCGCGAGTTCACCGGCGACAGCCACATGTTCATGAATCCGTGACTGTCCCCGTATATCGTCCCGGGTATGAGCAACATCTCGTCGATCACGCCGCCGTTGTGCCTCGTCAGGCAGAGAAACTCCTGCGGATAGCATGATCTCGCCGATTCGTTTATCCCGTCTATCAGATCCCACGATATCGATATCATAGTCCGCTCTCTAGTTTCTCATGCACCCTTGAGTAGAAGTCTTCGTCGAACATTATGAACCTGCCGTAGTTCGATGACATGGAGAACTCCACTTTCGTTCCTCCGGGTATACCATGCTCCTCCTGGCCGTCGATGACCAGCAGGCAGTCCTTGTCAACTATCTCCACCACTATCTTGGACGACATCGGTATCACTATCGGCCGGGCGGCGAACTTGAACGCGGCCATCGGCACGAGGACCAATGCATTCACGCGCGGGTCTATGATCGGTGATCCCACGCTCAGCGCGTAGCATGTCGAACCGGTGGGCGTCGATACTATGACGCCGTCCGCCCTCAGCTCCGTCGCAAGATTCCCGTCCACATATATTCTGAACTGTCTTATCCTGGCTACGGCATCCGTGTGCAGTACCGCCTCGTTCACGGCGTCCGCCATTCTTTTTCCCTTGTACACCGTCTGCAGTTTGAGACGCTCCTCTATCCTGTATTTTCCGTCCCTCAGTCTCGCGATGCCTTCCTCTATCCTGCTGACCGGTATTTCCGCAAGGAATCCTATGCTTCCGGCGTTTATTCCGAATACCGCTGCGTCACTTCCCCTCATCGCCCTGAGTATCGTCCCGTCGCCGCCTATCGTGATCAGTATGTCGACGTCCATCTCCTCCACGGGATATCCTTTCATGCCTAGATTCTCGGCTATGCCCTTCTCCAGGATCACGTCCTCGTCGCTGAGCGCCTTCAGCACCCTTCTTGCGGTGTCGGCGGCGATCGGCAGGCTCATGTTCACGTACATCCCGTACCTGTGCTCCTTACGGCGTACCGTCCCGTGCGACCCGTGCATCACCATATCGTAAACGTCCTTGTTGGCGACCGCCAGGAAATTCGCCCTCTTGTCAAGGTCCAGCGTCATGTCGAACTCCGTTCCGTCCAAATTGTATACCTCTCCGCCCGCCTCCTTCAGTATCAGGTAGCTGGCCGCTATGTCTATGACACGTATCGACCTGCGGTTGTTCTCGGAGTTCATAAGGAACCCATCAGCCGCACCAGTGGCGACCATCGACATCTCGATGGACGCACATCCGAGCGCGCGGGATGTCTTCACGTGCTTCGCAAGCGTGAAGGAGGACGGGTGGGCACCGTTGCCCATGTATATCATCATCAGCAGCCTGTCCGGCTCGGAGTGCTCCTTGGCGTGTATCCGCTCTCCGTTCAGGAACGCCCCCTTTCCTTTTTCCGCATAAAAACGGTCGCCTGTGACCAGATTCTCGATATATGCTGTATGAATGCCTTTCAGCGATCCCTTGCCTATGCCCATCGACACTGTGTATATAGGGACGCCTATCACGGAGTTGGTCGTACCGTCTATCGGGTCCAGCACCAACGTGTCCTCCGCACCGAAGTCCACGAAACCTATCTCCTCGCTGAGCACGTTCAGTTTCACCTCCTTCTCCTGGAGGTAGCTGAGCACCGTGTTCTCGGCTATCTTGTCTATCTGCGTGGTGGGCGTGCCGTCCATGCCCATGTATAACTCCTTACCCCTGGCCGCCCCGTCCGGGATCAGCTGTATCGCGTTCCGTATGCGTTCCGCGATCTCGCCGAGCATGGTCATCATAAGATTGCATACTACGCGCGTGTATTTATCCATTCGCTGATTTTTTATCGGTAGAGCGTCATCATGTGACGATGAGCGAGGGAGACCGCGTACTGTTCCGTGACGGGAGGCCGATGACACTGTCCGCCGACCCGGGAAGACGCGTTTACGGTGAAAGAACGATCGACGTCGGCGGACGGGAATATAGGGATTGGTCCCCGAACAGGAGCAAACTGTCCGCGTACCTCTGTCTCGGCGGCGGGTTCTTCCCGTTCACCGAAGGAAGCGACGTACTGTACTTGGGTGCGGCCAGCGGCACGACCGCCGGTCATATCTCCGATATCGCCGTTCCGGGAAGGGTGTACTGTGTGGAAATGTCCCAAAGGACGTTCCGCGACCTCGTCGGAACATGTTCGACGAGAAAGAACATGATCCCCATACTCGGGGATGCAACGACGCCCGAAACATACCGTTTCGCGGTGGAGCATGCGGACATCGTATACCAGGACGTCGCCCAGAAGGGACAGGCCGATATCCTGGCAGATAACATGGAATGCTTCTCGGCCAGATACGGCATGGTGTCACTGAAGGCGAGGTCCGAGGATGTCACGTCCGATCCGGCGGCGATATTCGTGAAAGCATGCGCACGCCTGGAGAAAAGGGGGATGAGGATCATCGATATGCTCCCTCTTGAAAAATATGAGAAGGCGCATGCGATGATAGCTGTGGAGATGCTTCCTTGAGAACTGTGTACACGGTCGCGTTCTCCGGGCCGGAATTCCTGATGGTGTACAATCAGAAACGAAAGGGATGGGAGATGCCCGGCGGCAGCATCGAGGACGGCGAGACCGCCGAGGAGGCCGCCGTGCGCGAATACGCTGAGGAATCAGGATATGAGATCTCCGTCGTTTCCACGATGGACATCGGTTCATGTCACGTGTACGCGGCTGTCCTCGGAAAGAAGATACATAACGGCGAGATGGCGTCCGGATCGTTCTCCGAACTCCCGGACGAACTGGCGTTCGATCGGTCTGAGTACGACAATGTGATGGAATGGGCCAGGAACGCCGTGAAATAAGAAAGGTTGCGCGGAACCCCCGCGCATGGTCGAACGGTCACTTCTTCAGTGCGAATGCCATCGATGTCACGAGCAGCATTATACCTGCCGCGATCTCGACGAAGACGCCTATTCCGGCATCCCTCTCCACGTCGAAGAATATAACCAGTGCGCAGATCAGCAGGATCATGCTCAGCAGGATGAATAGGAACTTCATACCTCCTGTGTTCAAATCCTTGATCTCGGTGATGAGCAATATCAAACATCCCACCAGTGAGACGAGCATTGCCACCGCATAGAGGGTGAACGCCCCTCCGTCCTGGAAGAGCGCATCGAATCCTGTCTCGGTTGTGGTGCTGAAGTTAACCCAACTCAAGAAGAACCCGACCAGGCCCAACACTATGGCGACGGCCGCGATTATCCCTATGTACATTTTGGATCTCATTTTTTCACCTTTATATGATGACTGCAACGGTATCTCGTGGTGCGCACTTAAATGTTGTTGCATTTATCCGCGTGCATCGGCCCGTAAATAAAGAAAAAACAACACGCGTTTTGTTAATCAAGCTTTTATACTTGTATCCTCTAACCGCAGAAAGCCTCGCCGCCTCAGATGATTCGGAGGATCAATAATGGCAAGAATGCACGCAAGAAGAAAAGGAAGGTCGTGTTCCACACGCCCTATGATATCGGAAAACCCGTCGTGGGTCGCTCTCAACGCCACCGAAGTAGAGGACCTCATAGTCAAAATGGCCAAGGACGGGTTCACGTCCGCCATGATCGGACTCATGCTCAGGGACCAGTACGGAGTGCCTGACGTGAGACTGCTGACCGGTAAATGTATCACTGAGATCATGAAGGACAAGGGCGTAGCCGCAGCGCTGCCCGAGGACCTTTCGAGTCTCATGAGGCGCGCCATCGCGCTGAACGTTCACCTTAGGGACAACAAGGGCGATCACAGCAACAGGAGAGGTCTCCAGCTGATCGAATCTAAGATCAGAAGGCTGGAACACTACTACAAGGACAACGGTATACTTCCGAGGGAATGGAAATATTCGCTGAAGACCGCTGAGCTCATGCTCAAGTAAGGTGTTCCATGGACGACGGCGTCCTCAAACTACTTTCATCTTTATCTTCCGCAACGGATGTTGTACGGAAACATGATGACATTCACATCTTTTCACATCACGACGCCGACGGCATATCCGCCGGCGTGATATTATCGAGGACCGTCATGCGCGCCGGGAAGAGTTTTAAGCTCACACTGCTCGGTGCGCTGAACAATGTGACGATCGACGAGGTGCGCAACTGCGGCGCCGGCTGCGTTATGATCGCGGACATGGGCGCATCATATCTCAGGGAACTCGACGGCATGGACGCGGATGTTGTGATACTGGATCATCACCGCGACGATGGGTATGAATGCGTGCATGCGCATTACGTGAATCCGCACTCGTTCGGCATCGACGGGATGACCGAGGGATGCGGAGCGTCCGTCGCGATGCTGTTCTCCGCGAGATTCGACGAGGACAACTGGGATCTGGTACAGACGGCCTTCGCCGGTATCGTCGGTGACAAGCAGCATCTGAAGGGACTCGGCAGGATCAACGAATACCTTTTCACCGAGGGCAACAGAAGGAGGTACGTCACGATGACGGACGGTTCGCTCATACCGCCGGGGCATCTGATAAGCTCACTGTTCCTCTCGTCCGACCCGTATATACGCGGTGTGAGCGGGGATGCCGACGGCGTTACGGCCATACTTGGCGACGCCGGGATAGACATCTCGAGATCGTCCGCTGACCTCAGCGACGCCGAACGTCGAAAACTGTCGTCGCTGATAGCCGCGAGGCTCATCGCGCAGGATGTGTCCAAAGAGACGTTGGAGGAGACGTCATCCGTAAGATTCGCGCTCAGGGACTGGAGCATCGGCGCCGCGGAGATCGCGTCGATCCTCGACTCATGCGGACGATCGGGCATCGGAGGTGCGGGCGCCGGGTTCGCGATGGGCGACCGGAAATGTTTCTCCGAGGCGACGGCCGCCGACGAGGATGCACGCAGGAGGATCGTCACCGCGGCCAGAGACCTGGATTCTAATGGGATCAGACCGATGGGCAATATCCAATCATTCGACTGCACCTCGTCCGGGTTCACGGGGATACTGTGTGATATCGTGATGCGTTTCATCGGTGACCGGAACAAACCGGTCATCGGCCTCAACCGCTCCGACGGGATGACGAAGGCGTCCGCGAGATGCAGTCATTCACTTCTGAGAAAGGGTGTGGACCTGTCATCGGCCATGAAAAAGGCGGGCGAATCCGTCGGCGGCGGGGGCGGCGGACATATGATCGCCAGCGGTGCCTGGTTCCCGCCCGGGAAAGAAGAGGAGTTCCTTGAGATCACCGACAGGATCATCGGGGAACAGATCAGCGCCAGGTAACGTCCACTTCATCCGTTCTGAATTTCTGATCCACTTTCGTGTCGTCGATGCTCATTCTCACTCCGGAGTCGTACATCACATGTCCTAACCATGCGATCATCGCTCCGTTGTCTATGCACAGCCTCGGTTTGGGCACGAACATGTCGGCACCGCGCTCTCCGGACATGCATGATATCATGTCCCTCAGCCTCGTGTTCTGAGCGACACCGCCACCCATCAGCACCTCGTCCTTGCCGACATGGGCCATCGCCCTTTCGGTCACCTCCGCAAGCATCGCAAAACACGTCTCCTGAACAGAGAACAGGATGTCCTCCAGCCTGTGTCCCTTCTTCTTCAGGGACACGGCGGCGGTCATTATGCCGGAGAACGCCATGTCCATCCCTTTGACGGAATATGGAAGGTCCAGCAGCTCATCGCCGTCCTTGGCTATCTTCTCGATCGTCGGTCCCGCGTAATATCCGAGGCCGAGCTCCCTTCCGAGCTTGTCCAGCATGTTGCCTATGCCTATGTCCAGCGTCTCACCGAATATACGGTAACGCCCGTTGGTGTATGCTATCACCTGAGTGTTACCGCCGGACGCATACAGAAGAACGGGGTCGCTGCATCCGGTCGTCGCATTCCCTATCTCAACGTGTGCAACGCAATGGTTCACGCCCATTATCGGTATCCCGAGTCTCACTGACAAGGCACGGGCGGCGGTGGCCGCGACCCTCAGGCACGGCCCCAGACCGGGACCCTTGGAGAATGAGACCAGT
>Ga0123353_10019003_pt1 | contig 10194 bp, 7 predicted proteins | sample TergutLab28metaG_3_FD_92763 | JGI IMG/M metagenome (GOLD analysis project Ga0123353, IMG submission 92763) | Labiotermes labralis P3 segment gut microbial communities from Petit-Saut dam, French Guiana - Lab288 P3 | ecosystem: Host-associated > Arthropoda: Insects > Digestive system > Gut ...
GCCGAGATGATGGGGCTGGAGGTTATGGATGTCAGTGATCAGAATATTAATGTCACGGTCAAGGGCAAACGGTATATTATCGGCAATCTTTCACCTCAGGATATTTTGCTTCTCGTGGATATGGGGTCGGTTGACAGCCCGGGCAAATATGATTTGCAGGTAAATCCCAATCCTGCCGCGCCGTCGGCGGATTATACAATCGATGACTGGTCTCCCAGGGAGATCCGCGTCAGATTTGACAATATGGAGGAAAAGGAATTTCCGCTGGAGACCGACACTTCCCCGGTGATTGTGGCCGAGGGATATCTCAGCGAACCGGGCGTCACAACCAGCGAGACCGTCACGGTTAAAGGGCCGTCCGGTGCGGTGGCCAAGGTGGAGAGTGTCGTTGCCGTTGTGGAGGAGGAGAATGAGCAGCCCTTCACAAAGCCGGTGTCGGTGGAGGGAAACATACAGCTACTGGGCAAAAACGGCAGTCCGGTTGATACGTCTGTGCGGGATCAGCTTAACTTGCTGATCGACGGTGTGGATATTACCGACGACCCAAGGGCGGAGATTGCCGTGCCGGTGCTCAAGCTGCTGGAGCTGCCCATTACCCTGGAGTTTATCAATCAGCCTTTGTATTTTCAGAAAAAACCGCTCAAATACACGGCCGATCCCGAAAAAATCACCATTGCGGTGCCTACCGATACGACGGAAATGCCCACCGAAATCCCGGTTCATATCTTTGATTTTACCAAGCTTAACCCGGACAAAACCAAATATAAATTCGACGTGACCCTGCCTCCTGCGTACAAGAGCGTGGACATTGTCGGTTCGGTGCAAATCAAGCTCAGTTTCGGGGAGAAATATACCAAGAAAACCTTTGATGTTACCCGGTTCGAAGTCGTCAACCAGCTTGCCGGGTACACCGCCAAGCCGGTCAGCGACAAGCTGGTGGGCGTGGAGTTGATGGGGCCGGAGTCCGAAATAGAAAAAATCAGACCCGAGGATATCTACGCGGAGGTGGACATGGCGTTCTCCAACACGCCCGGAAGATATCTGTTGCCGGCGGTTATACGTGTCAAGAGGCATGACAAATGCTGGGGATACGGGGAATTCTCGGTAGCGGTCAGATTGCAGGAAAAATAACCAGCCCAAAGCAAACCCCCGTGTTTGCCCTTACTCGGGGCAGACACGGGGGTTTGTTTAACCCTTCGCGGTATGCGACAGGGCAGACACCAGGTCTGCCCCTACTCAGTCTCAGCGACTTTGTCAGGGCGCGATCGAATAGTTGGGCGACTCCTTGGTGATTTGAATGTCGTGGGGGTGGCTTTCTTTCAGCCCGGCGTTGGTGATACGGATAAACTGAGCGTTTTGCTGCAGGTCGTCGATGTTCTCGCAGCCGCAGTAACCCATGCCGGAGCGCAGTCCCCCCATCAGCTGGAACACGGTGTCGGCCAGCGGGCCTTTGTAGGGTACGCGGCCTTCCACGCCTTCGGGCACCAGCTTTTTGTTGTCCTCCTGAAAGTACCGATCCTTGCTGCCGCTGCTCATGGCGCCCATGGAACCCATGCCGCGGTAGACCTTAAACTGCCTGCCCTGGTAGATTTCGGTGTCGCTGGGGGATTCGGCGCACCCGGCGAACAGCGAGCCGATCATGATGACGTTTGCCCCGGCGGCGATCGCCTTGACCACGTCGCCGGAATATTTTATGCCACCGTCGGCGATGACCGGAATCTGTTTGGGCGCGGCCACCGATGCCACGTCATAAATCGCGGTGATCTGCGGCACGCCGATACCCGCGACCACACGCGTGGTGCAGATGGAACCCGGCCCCATACCCACCTTGAGCGCATCGGCTCCGACCTCAATCAATTCCCGGGCGGCGGCGGCGGTGGCGATATTGCCTACCACAAGCTGTACATCGGGGAATTTTTCCTTGACCTTTCGCACGCTGTCGATAATATTCTGAGAATGCCCGTGAGCCGAATCCAGCACCAGCACATCCGCCTGCGCACCGGCCAGCGCACCGGCGCGATCCAGCACATCACTCGTCGCCCCGATGGCCGCTCCGCACAGCAGACGGCTTTTTTGATCCCGGGCGGAATTCGGGTAGCGCACAGCCTTTTCGATGTCCTTGATGGTGATCAGCCCTTTGAGGTTGCCGCGTCCGTCCACCAGGGGCAGCTTTTCGATTTTGTGCAGACGGAGAATCTCCTGCGCCTGTTCCAGAGTGGTGCCCACCGGGGCGGTCACCAGATTATCCTTGGTCATGACTTCGGAAATCCTGATGTTAAAATCGGTCAAAAAGCGCAGATCGCGGTTGGTCAATATGCCGACCAGTTTGTTTTTTTCGCAGATCGGCACGCCGGAAATCTTGTATTTTGCCATCAGGTCATTGGCGTCATACACAAAATGCCCGGGCGAGAGGAAAAACGGATTGGCGATTACCCCGTTTTCGGAGCGCTTCACCTTGTCGACCTCTTCGGCCTGGCGTTCGATGGACATGTTTTTGTGAATGATGCCAATGCCGCCCTCACGAGCCGCAGCGATGGCCATATTCGCCTCGGTAACCGTGTCCATGGCGGCGGTCATCAGCGGCGTGTTGAGCGCGATGCCGGCGGTCAGCCTGGTTTTTACGTCGATGTCCTTGGGCAGCACCTTCGATTTTGCCGGGATCAGCAGCACATCGTCAAAGGTCAGCCCTTCTTTGATGAATTTTTCCTCGCGGTTTGTGTTAAGCATAAAACCCTCCAATCTTCTCATTAAAAATATACGCACGGCGGTTCGGATAAAAAATATTATCCTTAATAGTAGCACTTTTTAGAAAGGTTTGTCAACTTTATTTTTACAAAAAATTTTTTTATTTCAGTTTTACTCCTTGACTTGCGCGGGAAAAAGTGTTATCTTATGAGAAATACCATTATCGTGTTGACGGGGACATGTGTTCCGGCAAAGCCTTTCAGAGAACGGCGGAAAATGCTGAGACCGCCGCAGGATCAACCGGAGCGTACCACCCCTGAGTGCGGAAGCTGATTCTGTTGAATTCGCCGAAAAAGTCCGCCGTTTGGCTTGCGTTACAAAGCCGTTTAAGTCGGCAAAGGATTTTGTTGTCCTTTGCAATTTGGGTGGAACCGTGGAGCGTAGCTTCATCCCTTGTTTTTGGGATGGAGTATTTTATTTTGGAGGGAAAAATCATGATCAACATCACATTAAAGGACGGGACAATCAAGAATTTCGAGGCAGGCACAACCGCCGGGGATGCGGCGAAAAGCCTCAGCATGGGGCTTTACAGAGCCGCCTGCGCCGCGAAAATCGACGGCGGGCTGGCGGATTTGCGCACCCCGCTGACTGCCGACTGTGCGTTGGAGATACTGACCTTTGCGGATGAGCAGGGCAAAAAAGCCTATTGGCACACCGCGTCTCACGTGCTGGCTCAGGCGGCTCGGCGGCTGTTTCCGGGGGTCAAGCTGGCCATCGGCCCGGCAATCGACAACGGGTTTTATTACGACTTCGACTGTGAACAGCCCTTCGGGTCGGAGGATTTGCAGAAAATCGAAGCCGAGATGAAAAAAATCATCAAAGAGAATCTGGAAATTACAAGGTTTTCCCTCCCGGCGGAGGAAGCGGCCGCGCTTACGGAGCAGGCGGGGGAGAAGTATAAAACCGAGCTTATCGCCGAACACTCGGGTTCCGGGGAGGAAATCTCATTTTATTCCCAGGGCGAATTTACAGACCTGTGCGCGGGGCCGCATCTGATGTCTACCGGCCAGCTCAAGGCGGTCAGGCTGACGCAATGCACCGGGGCTTACTGGCGGGGCGACGCAAAAAACCGCCAGCTTTGCCGGGTATACGGCACGGCTTTTCCCAAGGCCGCCGAGCTGGATGCGTATCTGGCGGCGGTTGAGGAGGCAAAAAAACGCGACCACAACAAGCTGGGACGCGAGCTTGAATATTTCACAACGGTGGATTACGTCGGGCAGGGTCTGCCGATTCTGATGCCAAAGGGTGCGCGGGTTATTCAACTGCTCCAGCGTTTTGTCGAGGATGAGGAGCAAAAGCGCGGTTATATGCTGACCAAAACCCCTATGATGGCCAAGAGCGACCTCTACAAAATCTCCGGCCACTGGGATCATTACCGGGACGGTATGTTCGTCATGGGCGACGGGGATGACACCGAGGTTTTCGCCCTGCGCCCCATGACCTGCCCGTTCCAGTTCCAGGTGTATCTGGCCAAAACCCGCAGCTACCGGGATTTGCCCATGCGCTTCAACGAGACCTCCACGCTGTTCCGCAACGAATCCTCCGGCGAGATGCACGGGTTGATCCGTGTGCGGCAGTTCACCATCTCCGAAGGCCACATCGCCTGCCTGCCCTCTCAGCTTGAGCAGGAGTTCAAGGACAGCCTTGACCTGGCCAATTTTATGCTGCGCACGGTGGGTCTTGACGACAGCGTGTCCTACCGCTTCTCAAAATGGGACGAAAACGACAAGGATAAATATATCGGCGGCAAGGAGCAGTGGGAGGACGTCCAAAACCGCATGAGGGATATTTTGAACGTCCTTGATATCGATTACATCGAAGCCGACGGCGAAGCCGCGTTTTACGGGCCCAAGCTGGATATACAGATCAAAAACGTCCACGGCAAGGAGGACACCCTGATCACTATTCAGGTGGACTTCCTGCTGGCAGAGCGGTTCGGCATGGAATATATCGACGCGGACGGCGGCAAAAAGTTCCCCTATGTCATCCACCGCACATCCATCGGCTGTTACGAGCGGACACTTGCGTTGCTGATCGAGAAATATGCCGGGGCGATGCCCGTGTGGCTGGCTCCCGAGCAGGTGCGGGTTCTGCCCATCTCCGAGAGGCAGGCGGACGCGGCGCAGCGCATTACCGAAACCCTCCGGGCTGACGGAATCCGCGCCGAAAACGATCTGCGCAGTGAAAAGATCGGGTATAAAATCCGCGAGGCTCAGCTGGAAAAAATCCCGTATATGTTCATTGTCGGCGACAAGGAAGCCGCCGAAGGGACGGTGTCCGTCCGTCTGCGCGGCGAGGGGGATATCGGCGCGTTTCCGCTGGAGGACATCAAAAAGCGGATTCTGGATGAGATCGGCACGAAAAGCAAATAGCATTAAAGAAGAGACCCCGCCGGGAGTCTCTTCTTTTGCGGTGGTTACAGAATTATTCAGGAACGGCAATGGCCATCCCTACACCGCGCATTCCTTAATCGTCTCCAGCACCCGGTCAAAGCTGACACCCTCCCCCCGGCATGACAGCCTGACCGGGAACAGCACATCGTCGGAGAAAACCCGGCACCGTTCATACAGCGCGGCGGCGATGATGTCGGCGGAGAATCCCGGAAGCACCAGATGCTCATATTCCCTGGGCAGGGCGATCTCCCCGCAGGTGAACACCGTATTGCGCCGCCCGGCGAAAAAATTGTTCTGGGAGAATACCACGGTTTTTTTGGTGAAATCCAGCATGGGAAGCCCGCCGAAGGGCACAAAAACGACATTGCAGCCGCAAAGCTCGTGGATGTCACCGGTAACCGTAATGGCGGCGCCGAATTCTCCGAGCGCTTTATGATACACATGATCATAGCGGTTTATTCGGTCGGTGACAACGCTCAAATCACCCGCGACCGAAATTAATTTGAGCACGGTTTCCGGCATCCTCGCCCGATCGTCATATATCCCCAGTCTGATTTTGTTGGCCTTTACTTCTGCGGCTTTTAATACGCTGAACATAGAATAATACAGTGCTTTGGCAAAAAAAATTTCCGGCTCAAACTCACTCAGCCCGCTGTGTTCGGGGAAAATAAAACCCTCCGGCACCACCAGTCTGCCCGCCTCACGGCCCGCCAGCTGTTTGATCCTTTCAAAGGGAAGCTTACCCGCGCAATACTCGCAGCGAATGATATAGTACCGCGCTTTGCCCTCTTCCACATATTCGGCCGTGGGTCTGCCGCCTTTTTTATGAAACCGGCGCTTTGCGAAAAAGCCGCGCTTCTTTTCCGGTTCGGGGCAAAACATGGCAAACATCAGCTTTTCCTCCGCAGCAAAAATAATTCATATAATACAGGTTATGCGGAGAAATTGAAAAAAAGACTATTGTTATTTCGGCGGAGTTCTGGTAGAATGCTGTAGGGACACCATACATGGTGTCCGCACACGGCGCTTATGCATGGCGTTCATGCACGGCGGCCATATATGGAATCCGCGGACACGATATATCGTGTCCCTGCAAATTGGAGGTTTGCCCATGCATCCCAGACATATGATCGATCTGGATCAGCTTACCCTGCCGCAGCTGGAGGAAATCACCCGGATGGCTCACGCGATTTACAAAAACCCCGGGCATTACCGGGACGCCTGTCACGGCAAAATCATGGCAACGCTGTTTTACGAGCCGTCTACGCGCACGCAGATGTCCTTTCAGGCGGCCATGATGCGGCTGGGCGGCAACGTGATCGGGTTTGACAACCCCGCGTTCTCGTCGGTGGTAAAGGGCGAAAACTTAAAAGATACCGTGCGGGTGGTGAGCAATTACGCCGACCTGATCGTGTTGCGTCACCCGAAAGAGGGCGCGGCCAAGGCGGCGATGCTCTATTCAAAAGGCCCGGTCATCAACGCCGGGGACGGCGGGCATCTGCACCCCACCCAGACCCTGACCGATCTCGCCACGCTTTCCGAAACCAAAGGCCGGCTCAACCGGCTGACGGTCGGCCTTTGCGGGGATCTGCGCTACGGGCGCACGGTTCATTCACTGATCAAAACCCTGTCCCGCTACGGGCAGAACCGTTTTGTGCTGATCTCAACCCCCGAGCTGTGTGTGCCGGAATATATCAAAGACGCGATGAACCGCGCCGGATGTCCCTTTGAAGAGGTCTTTGACCTGGGAGAGGCGATCAGCAGGCTGGACGTGCTGTATATGACCCGTATCCAGCGGGAACGCTTCCCCTCAAACGAGGAATACGAACGGCAAAAGGGAGTGTATCTGCTGACGCAGGATAAGCTCCGGCTGGCCAAAAACGATATGCGGATACTGCACCCGCTGCCCCGCGTGGACGAGATCGCGCCGGAAATCGACGACGACCCCCGGGCGGTGTATTTCGAACAGACCGAATACGGCATGTATGCCCGCATGGCGCTCATCCTGTTTGTTCTGGATGCGAAAAACGCGGTTGCCGCAGCGGCTGTGGGGGACAATTCGCCCCTGCGCTGCGCCAACCCCAACTGCGTCACCGGAACCGAAGACTACCTTCCCAACCTTTTTGAGAAAGGCGGGCGGTTTGATGTCTGCGAATACTGCGAACACCAAAACGACCCCGCGTAAGCTGCTGGCGCTCTGTTGCTCGCCCCGGCGGGACGGTGCCTGCGCGGCGATGGAGACCGCTTTTTTGGAGGGGCTTGACAAGCAAATTTCGATTGCGCGGTACAGCGCGTATCATATGGAACCCATCCCCTGCGACGACTGCCGGGACTGCCTCAGGCATGACCGCTGCAAGTATTCTGATCTGGACGGATTCTTCGCGGCGTTTCAGGAGGCCGACATATTCCTGATCGTCACCCCGGTGTATAACATGTCCCTGCCCGCCCCGGCCAAGGCTGTAACCGACCGGTTTCAGCGGTACTACAACGCGTGGAAGGCCGGGCGGAATCCCCCAAAACCCAAGCGGACGGTGTTGTTGACCGCTTCCGGGTCGGGCGAAACAGACGGCGCGCTGCATATCGCCAAAATGTTCCGGCGGTTATTTACCGTAATGAATACCGGGCTTGCCGCCTGTTTTGATATGTTTGAAACCGATACCGTGCCGGTTGATTTGGCAGTGCTTGAGGATATACGGCGGTTTGCGGAAACGCTGTAATAGAAAAAGCCCCTCGACTGCAATGCATGACCATCAAAAGGGTTGTATTGTCGAACACGTACGGAAAAATAGTTTTATGAAGTATTGAATTAACGTGCCGATTGTGCTATGCTTATTTATAATAAAAATTAATTATTTTGGAGGGATACAAATGGCTTGTTTATTCGGACACAATTGGGATGGGTGCAAATGTGAAAAATGCGGCAAGATTCGTAATAAAGACCACAAATATGAATCAATACCGGGTCAATGTAAAAATATTTGTTCGATATGCGGCAAAACGATTGATGTGGAACATGATTTTACACAACAGGAAAACAAAGACTTGATGAATTGTAAAGTTTGTGGACTTCTTCGTTGTGTTGCAGATAAACACAGGTGGGAATATGGTGAAAATATTGGTGATAAAAAAACTTGTAAGCGATGTGGTTTTATAGATAAGATGTATATTGAAGATTCAATGGGTCTTGATTTTTTTAAAGAAGTCATAATTGACAATCCTGAACTTGCAACGGAAGAAGAAGCTATATCGCTTTTGGGAGCGATTCGTTCATTGAATATTATGACTATGTTATTTATAAGTAATGGTTATAATCTGCCATTTGAAGAAATTTGGACTGGGGATTATACAGACGATTCAATCAATAAATATATTGAAGGTAAAGTTTTTGACGCAACGTCTAAAGAACAAGCACTAAAAATGTTGAATTATCAATTATCGATGTTTCCAAAAGTTAAAAATAGTTTAGAAAACTATCCCAATATTTCATATCTTAATGTTATTGATGTTCTTGTTCCTGATGAACAAGCTGTTGCGGCGAAAAATGAAGCACCAAATCTATCTGCTGCACAGAAGCTGGAAAACGGAAAAGAATTTTTCAAAAAATGGTACGAACGCCGATTGCCAAAGCAAGATGAAAATAAATGATTTGTAAAATTTATATTGGTTATAAAACAAAAAACAAACACACTTGCACCAGATATACTGATTAACGCTTAAAATCTGCAGTTCTTTTTTCCTTCGCTATTCGTTCTTGACGTTTTTCAAGAACTGCTCAGTCGAAACAACTGCGATTTTAATGCGTCAGGCAGTATATTTCGGATTGGGAAGTGTTCTTCGATCAATCCATATAATAAGGCAGCCGGGCAATTACGATCACCCGGCTTGATTTTTTGATTATTGCCCTGCAGGGGTGGGTTATAATTTAAACCCCCGCACAAATCCGTCCTCCACATCGGTATTGCTCACATCCCCGCCGATGATCCTGCCCTGGCTTATAAGCAAATTGGCTTTTATATGATTGACCCCCTCCGCGTAACCGGGATAATTGGTGATCTCATAAGTAAACCTCACGGCTCTCTCGCCTTTGAACTCAGACAGATCAAAGCCCTGATCGAGCTGTATCCCATTGTACCGCTCATACTCCCGGTCAAACTCAAAGGGGATGGTCACCTCGCGGGAATCCACGGGGCTGCCTGTGGTTTCCAGACCGAAGCCCTGCAGGAATTCCACTCGCTGCGCGTCGGTTTCGCCGGGCGGATAATTCTGCGCCCGGATGTCCGGAGTGCTGTTCCGCAGATTTTGATTCACGCAAACGATAAATATCGTGATCAGGATCAGCACAAAAAAGATGCTTCCCAAAAATTTCAGCCGGCCGCCTTTGACATTCATTACAAACATAGATAACCCTCCAAGCTGTGGAATTGTTCACAAATATATATGTCCGCGGGACAGTAAATAGACCTGTTTTGTTTCCCGCAAAATCCGCGAAACCATGCTTTTTCGTTGTTTTTAACAAAACCCTTGAAAAATTCATCACTCTGGTTTATACTGTTATAAATAGACAATAATTTTGGGGGGAGATTTTTGTGAAAGGTATTATTCTGTCCGGAGGAGCAGGCACCCGGCTTCACCCGCTGACCACCGTAACCAGCAAACAACTGCTGCCGGTATACGACAAACCGATGATTTATTATCCGCTGACCACGCTGATGCGGGCGGGCATCCGGGAGGTGCTTATCATCTCGACCCCGGAGGACACGCCGAATTTTAGGCGGCTGCTGGGCGACGGTTCGCAGTTCGGCATGAAGCTGCAATACAAAGTGCAAAACAGCCCCGATGGTCTGGCACAGGCGTTTATCCTGGGCGAGGAATTTATCGGCGGCGAAACCTGCGCGATGATTTTGGGCGACAATGTTTTTGAGGGCGAGGGTCTGGGAACCCTGCTGACCAAGGTCGCCAAAACGGTGGAAACCCTGGGCGGCGCGACGGTTTTCGGTTACCGCGTACCCGACCCCAACCGGTTCGGCGTGGTGGATTTTGACGACAGCGGCAAGGC
>Ga0123353_10019004_pt1 | contig 10194 bp, 7 predicted proteins | sample TergutLab28metaG_3_FD_92763 | JGI IMG/M metagenome (GOLD analysis project Ga0123353, IMG submission 92763) | Labiotermes labralis P3 segment gut microbial communities from Petit-Saut dam, French Guiana - Lab288 P3 | ecosystem: Host-associated > Arthropoda: Insects > Digestive system > Gut ...
TACCGGACGATGGTCTACCGCTGGCTCTCCCCGCGCTTCGGCAAGTTCAGCCCCTGGATCGTGATCGGCGTCATCCCCACCATCGCCGTTTTGCTGCTGATGGTCTACCTGCCCTTCGAGCAGATCCCCTACCACAACCGGCTCTGGACGATCTACCTGCTCTTCGCGCTCTACGGCATCTTCAACGGCTTCACCAAGCAGGTACAGAACCTGACGAACGTGATCTCACCCGACACCCACGAGCGTCTGCGGCTCATGTCCTACGGTGTGTTCATCTCGGGCATCCCCTCCGGCATTGTGGGCGCGGTGTTCCCCATGATCGCCATGGTCACCGGCGGGCTGAACAACATCAAGACCTTCCGCATCGTGATCCCGGCGGCGCTGATCCTCCTGGCCCCGTTTACCCTCCTGCTGGCGTTCAACGTGAAGGAGCGGGTCATCCTGGAGCAGGACCACAGGCCGGGTATCAACATGCTCGACGGCTTCAGGGAAGTTCTGAAAAACAAATACAACTGGATACACAACCTCTACCAGCTGTGCAGGGACCTGGAAAAAGGCGTCATCAATATAGCGAACATCATCTTCATCTACATGCTGCGCCAGGACTGGATGGTGGGCGTCTACGCCACGATCCTAAACACCGCGGCCAATCCCGGCAAGATTCTCGCCCCGATTCTCGTGAAAAAATTCGGCAAAAAACCGATCTTCCTGGCCGGGCGCATCGTGGCCGTATTGCAGCTGGCCGCCGCGTATTTCGCGATCTCCACCGGCAACGTCTGGCTGTTCTTCGTGCTCTCCTATGTCGGCAACATCTTCAACAGCGCCAGCATCATGGTGCGGCGCGCCATGCAGGCGGACGTCTGGGACTACCAGCAGTGGGTGAGCGGCGAGCGCCTGGATGGCTGCATGGGCATCTTTGGTATGGTCTTCGCGCCGCTGACCACCCTGGTCACCATGACGGTCCCCACCGTCTACGCCGCCATCGGGTTCACCTCCGACTGGGACATCCTGTTCAGCGACATTTACCGCAACAAGATATTCCTCGCCACGCTCGCCCTGACGCTGATCGCCACCGTTCTGTCCATCGTGCCGTTTCTGTTCTATGATTTGACGGAGGAGAAGCACGCGAAGGTCATCGAGGACCTGAAGGCGCGCAAGGAGGAGAAGGAACAGCAGGAAATAGAAGAAATACAGGAAAAAGCAGAGATTTCCGCTTGAGCGGCGGCGCGAGACTTTTTTCTGCGGGGGCAATAATGCCGCCCCTACGATGCTCCCTCACCGCCTGCAAAATTTTCGGCGACAACCCTTGGCTCCCTCGTGAGGGAGCTGTCGCCTCGGGCGACTGAGGGAGTATCGCGCAGCGACGTTCCTCGTGCGATTTACACAACCTGTAGGGGCGGCTGACACGCCAAAAACAAACATAACAAGGAGGTCATCATCATGAAAAAACTGCTCGCACTGCTACTGGCCGGACTGATGCTCATGGGCTTTGGCGTTGGAGTGAATGCCGAAACGCCGGAGGAACTGGAAGCTGAGGAGAATGTGTCGCAAGAAATCCAAGAACCCGAGGCCGAGGAATTTGTACCGCAGGCGACCCAGGAGGAACTGGAAGCCGAGGGCCGGGCTTTGCTTGCCCAAACTATGGAGGATTTTAAAGGGGATTTCACCAGCGGTTCGATTGTACATAGCGGCGGCACCTATGCGATTATCCTCAGCGATGGTACGCGCGAATTGTACTTGAACGGTCAAATTTATCGTGTTTACCCTGACCGCAAAGCATATCGGAAATTGGAGTCATCGAGCAACGCAAATAGGTTGCGTTATTATGAGCCGAGGGAAATCACAGAAGATACGCCCATCACTGCAAGAATGATTTATGGCAGCGACGATGTGCTTGAAGTAAAATGTAATGGCTTCACATACCGATATATTGATACGATGGGTATTTTTGTTTTGCAAGGCTTCCGCAAAGAAGCCAACCTTAGCTTATTATCCCTTGAGGGATTTCGTGAGATTTCGGAGCGGAGAGTAACGCTTTGGGATTTTTCTGATATGTATTGGGGGTACTATTGGCAGAACTTTTTGTCAATTGCATGGGGTGCTTTTCCTACGAATATTTTCATGAATTACTTGGGAATACCTATGTATCCATTTGCGCTCCTCTTCTTCTTCGGAGGCATTATTATAGCGCCCGCGATGCTTATCATACGGCTTATTTTGCCCCTTATTCCATGATAGAATCAAAATCCCGCTGTAGGGGCGGCATTTTTGCCGTTCGAAGCTAAAAAAAGATATAGGAGGTTACCATCATGAAAAAACTGCTCGCTCTGCTACTGGCCGGATTGATGCTCATTGGCTTTGGCGTAGTGGCCAGCGCCGAAACGCCGGAGGAACTCGAAGCCGAGATTGTTCAACCCATGGAGGATTTGCGGGGGGATTCGGCGCTAAAGATAAAGCTGTCGGATTTTACTGAAACGTATTGGAAGTACTTAAGGGCAACCGCAATGTTGAGTTTGCCTACGCCTACGAATATTTTCGCGGAATTCTATGGGGCATTTTTGTATCCAGGATTTATCCTCATGTTCCTTGGATGTCTTCTCATATCACCCGTGATGCTCATCCTACAGCTTGCCCTGCCACTCATTCCGTGAAAAAGCCAACATAAATCTGGAGGTTCCCCATGAACGTCTTCTCAATGGTCGCAATCTGGCTGCTGGATCTGTGCTTTACAGTCAGCTGCCTGTTTATCCCCATGGCCCGCACAGACAACACCAGCCTGGAGAGCATCAGCGAGGCATTCCGCCCCATGCGCTTAAGCGAGACTGTGTTTGTGGTCGATCCCGCGGGCTGGAGCCGGGACGATTACAACGTGCTGGTCTTCCTACAGGGCGTCACCGCCCGGGACGGCGCGGCGGACATCTACCTGGCCGAGGGGCACTATAAAAACTACCTGGAGGCCTACAAAGCGGCCAATCCGGAACAGGCCTTCGAGGACTTCACCGGCACGGTGTGGGAGCTTATAGCCCGCTTCGCGCTGGAGGCCGGGCAGGGCTATGTGGTCTACGACCCGCCCGGCGAGGACGGCAACCCGGGCATCAACATGGCCGCCGCCGTCGCCGCGGCCGAGGGCTGGCTGGGCGTGCCCGTCGGCTGCGAGGCGAAGGCCGAGGCCGCAGGCCTCACGCTCAAACGCGATTTTAGAGGAATGCCCGGCTCGTTCGCCGAGCAGCAGCGCGCCATCTTCGATGCGTACAAGGACAAGCTCAGCGATACGCTGGTGGTGCACCAGCCCCCGGGCAACGCGCGGCTGCGGGACTTCGCCATCGCGCAGCGGGCCTTCTGCTTCTACGGCAACCACAGCGGGGATCCGGCGGAATACGCCAGGGAGCAGCGGCTCTACCGGGACGTGTTCGCCCACATGAGGCCCAATACCGGCGTGTTCGGCGTGTGGGGCCCCGCGGGGGAGATCCCTTTCGTGCGCAAGGTCAGCCGGGCCGGGCTGCACATGTTGCCGGCAGACCACATGGTCAACGGCAGCGCGCTGATGGGCTTCGAGGCCGCCGCGCCCCTCCGTCAGCCCTATGAGAACCGGGAGCTCGAAGCCCAGCCGGGCAAGCACTACATCGCGCTGATGCTCAGCGACGGCGACAACCTGCAGTGGCTGCTGGGCGACGCCTTCTATCGCGGCTTCATCCCCGACCGCATCCGCTCCGGCGACACCTTCCCGCTGAGCCTCACCTATGCCCCGCTGATGACGGAGCTGTTCCCCTTCGCGGCGCAGACGCATTATAGCATGCTCCAGCCCGGCATGCAGCTGATCTGCGGGGTCAGCGGGCTGGGCTACACCAACATGATGATCGCCCCCGCCGGTGCCCGGGAGGCCTACGCCCGCCTAACCGCGCAGGCCATGTGCAAGGCCGACCTGCACGTCATGCAGCTGCTGGACGACGTGACCGTGCCCATCCCCGGCGTCAGCCTGCGCCTGCCCTTCCTCGATGCGAAGGCCAAGCGGATCGCCGGGGCCTTCGCGGCGCGGGAGGAGATCGCGGGCGGCATATGGTACATGGACCCGGACAAATACCAGAGCGGCAGCGACAAGTTCTACAGCGCGAACGGCAAGGCCTGGGCCTGCAACCGCCTGTCCTTCTGGAGCCCGGACGGCACGCCCGCCACGGCCACGCCAGAATGGATACAGAGTATTGCCGATACCATCAACGCCTTCCCGCGCGACCCCGGCCGGCCGGAGGGCTACTCCGTGATCAACATACACCCCTGGTCCATCGGCTACGCGGGCGTGCAGGCGCTGGTTTCGCTGCTGGACGAGGACGTAGCGCTGCTTTCGGCGCAGGAGCTGATGGCGCTGATGGCGCGAGAATTGCTATAAAAAAAGCTTGACAAACGGGTGCGCTTCGATTATAATATGTTGTGTTCGTTGCGCACCCTTAGCTCAGTTGGTAGAGCACCTGACTCTTAATCAGGGTGTCCACGGTTCGAGCCCGTGAGGGTGTACCACATTAAGCCTTGATCCGTAAGTGGTCAAGGCTTTTTTATCATTTCTCCGAGTTCCCGCGCCGTATGGACGGGCGGGAAGCAGACCTTGCCGGTGCACACATACGCCGCGGCGGGGCCTTCTTTTTCTTCCATGCGGACCGTGAGATAGGGCCGGTAGCCGCCCAGCGCCCGCAGGAATTCATCGGATTGGCCGGTGAAGGTCACATGCGTACCGCCGTGTTCGAGATACTCCCGGGCCGCCAGCAGCCAGGTAAACCCGAGCGGATTTTGCCCCGCCTCGGCGGCCAGGCTGCCGACCAGCCTGCGGGCACGCAGCTCAAAGTCGCCGCGGCCCAACAGGTGTGACAGGCGCGCAAGAGTCATCGCCATCACCGACTGGCCGGAGGGTACGGCGCCGTCCCAGGCGTTGATGCCGCGCGCCGGCAGGTCGGTCACATCGCGCCCGGTGAAGTACAGGCCGCCGTTTTCGCCCCCGAACAGCGCCAGGGCCGCGTCGGCGAGCGCTTCGGCCTCCTCCAGCCAGGAGGCGTCGAAATCGGCCTGGTGCAGCTCGATCAGGCCCCAGATGAAGTAAGCGTAGCCGTCAAGCGTCGCGGCTTGGCCCGCGCGCCCCTCGGCCCACACCGCGAGCAGGCGGCCGTCCTCCGCGCGCATGTGGTCCAGGATGAACCGCGCGGCGCGCGCGGCGGCGGCGCGGTAGCCCGCCCCGGCCAGCGCGGCGACCATCAGCCCGTTGGAGCTCAGCAGGGCCTTTTCGTCGCGAAAGGGCGCGGGCCGCTTGACCCGGTATTCGAACAGCCTTTTGCGCAAAGCGGTGAACGCCGGATCGAACAGCGGCAGGCCGGATTGGAGAAGATTGGGCACACTGCGGCCCTCTAAGTGCCCGCCCGGGCGGATGCCGAAGGCCTCGCAGAAGCGGGCAGCATCGCCGCCCAGGGCGGCCCGCACCTCCCGCGGGGTGAAGGTGTAGAACAGGCCCTCCACGCCCTCGGTGTCGGCATCCTGCGCGGTGAAAAACAGGCCGGTATGCGGGTCGGCCATCTCCCGCAGGACATAGCCCGCCGTCTCGCGCACGGTTTCAGCGCTGTTGGGGTCGCCGGTCTTCCGGTGGTGTTCGGCGTAGGCCATCATCAGCAGGGCGTTGTCATAGAGCATCTTCTCGAAGTGCGGGAGGAGCCATCGCTCGTCCGTGGAGTACCGGCAGAAGCCGCCGCCCAGGTGGTCGCGCAGGCCGCCGCGCGCCATGGAGCACAGCGTTTTGGTCACGGCTTGCCAGATCTCGCTGTCCGGCGCCTCGTCCCGCGCCGCCCGCATGAGGAACAGCAGGTTGTGCGGCGAGGGGAACTTCGGCGCGCCGCTAAAACCCCCGTTGGCCGGGTCGAACAGGCTCATGAGCAGCTCTGCCGCGTCTTCGCCGGAGGGCAATGCGCTGCCGTCTCCGGACGAGAAGCGCTCCGCCGCGCCCGCGCTGAGCTGCGCCGCCGCCTCAACCAGCTTTGCGCGGGCGCCCTGCCACAACTTGTGCGCCCTCAAAAGCAAAGAGATCAGCGCTTCCTTCGGATAATACGTGCCCGCGAAGAAGGGCCGCCTGTCCGGGGCAAGCAGCGCGGTGAGCGGCCACCCGCCGCCCCCGGAGAACCGCTGGCAGGCCTGCATATAGAAGTGGTCCACGTCGGGCCGCTCCTCCCGGTCCACCTTTACGCTGACATAATTTTCATTCAGCAGGTTCGCAACGCCTTGATCCTCAAAGGATTCCCTTTCCATCACGTGGCACCAGTGGCAGGAGGAATACCCGATGGACAGGAACACCGGCTTGTCCTCGCGCGCCGCCTGCGCAAAGGCGGCGTCACCCCAGGGCTGCCAGTGGATGGGGTTGCGGGCGTGCTGCAGCAGGTAGGGGGAGCTCTCGTGAATGAGCAGGTTCATGGGGGCCCTCGTTTCTTGTTTGATCGTATTTAGTATGGCCAACCCTTGACAACCCCACACCCATTGACTATAATTAAAACCGCAAAGTACATTTTGGAAAAAGGAGATTCCCCATGACAAACGAAAAAATACCCGGCGCCGGCTCGCACCACATCGCGCTCTCCTCAGCCGATTTCGACAAATCCATCCGGTTCTACACCGAGGGCCTGGGTATGAAGCCCATCGCCTTCTGGGGCGAGGGCGCGGGGCGTGCGGCCCTGCTGGACATCGGCGACGGTTCGCACCTCGAGATTTTCGCCGACGGCGGCCCGCAGGCCCAGCAAAATGAAAAGTTCGTGCATTTCGCCATCCGCACCACCGACCCCGACGCGGCCTTCGCCGCCGCCCTGGCCGCCGGGGCCCGGGAGAAAATGCTCCCAAAAACCCTCGATATTCCCGCTACGCCGCCCCTGCCCGTGCGCATCGCGTTCGTGTTCGGGCCGGACGGCGAGGTGCTGGAGTTTTTCCAGGAGCTGTAATAACAATCACCACCTCCCCGGGCGGCATTTTTGCCGCCCGTTTTTTATTTTGCCTTGCCCTCTCCCGCAAAATGTGCTATAATCTTCCCATCCAAAACAAAAGTAGGTGCACACCATGCCCTTCACCCCCTTCGCCTTCAACTGGACCTTCCGCGACTACCAGCAGCAGGTCCTCGACCAGTCCGCGCACTACATGCGGGATAAGCGCATCCACATCGTGGCCGCCCCGGGCAGCGGCAAGACCATCCTGGGCCTGGAGCTCATCCGCCGCCTGAATGCGCCCGCGCTGGTGCTCTCGCCCAGCGTGACGATCCGCCAGCAGTGGGGCGAGCGCTTTGCCGAGGCCTTCATGGCCGACCCGGAGCGGGTGGACGAGTTCGTCTCCACCACTCTCAAGGCCCCAAGGCTCATCACCTCGGTGACTTACCAGGCCCTCCACGCGGCGTACAACCGGCGCATCTCGGATGAGGAGACCGAGACGGACGACGAGGACACAGGCCACGCCGAGAAGGAAGATTATACGGCTTTCGACCTGCTCAAAACAGTCAAGAAGGCGGGCATCAAAACCATCTGCCTGGACGAGGCGCACCATCTCAAGAGCGAATGGCAGCGCGCCCTGGAGGGCTTTATCGAGACCTTCCGGGGCGACGTGACCGTCATCGCCCTCACCGCCACCCCGCCCTACGACAGCACCGCCGCCGAGTGGAACCGCTACATCAGCCTCTGCGGCGACATCGACGCCGAGATCTTCATCCCCCAGCTGGTGAAGCAGAAGACCCTCTGCCCCCACCAGGACTACGTCTGGTTCTCCTATCCCACCAGAGAGGAGAGCGAGACCCTCGCGGCCTTCCAGGCCCGCGCCCTCTCCTGCGTCAGCGAGATCATCGCAAGCCCGGCCTTCGCCAACGTGATAAAGCTCCTGCAAAATCACGAGGCCATGGAGGAGCAAATCTTCACCAGCCCGGACGCCTTCGCCGCCATCCTCTCCCTGGCTGAAAAGGCGAACCTCCCCGTGCCGAAAAAGCTGGCCAAGCTGCTCCCCCCGCCCAAATTCTCCCTCGAGGCCGCGCAGGCCGCCCTGGGCTTTATCGCGGCCAACCCGGCAATTTTCGGCGAAAAGCCGTCCGGGGAGATCAAATCAGCACTGCAAAAGAACGGCTTTATGCAGGGCACGCAGGCCTGCCTGACCGGCGACAACAAGATCCGCAGGATGCTCGCCTCCTCCATGGGCAAGCTCACGGGCATCGACAACATCGCCCAGGCCGAGTTCGAGAGCCTTGGAGACAAGCTGCGCATGCTGATTTTGACCGACTTCATCAAGAAGGAGGCCCTGCCCCAGGTGGGCACCGACGCCGCCCTGAACGTCATGGGCACCGTGCCGATCTTCGAATCGGTCCGCAGGGCCGTAGGCGACAGGGCCAAAATCGCCCTGCTGGCGGGCACGCTGGTGCTGGTGCCGAACGAGATTGTGGACGAAATTCAGGGCGAATTCAGGGCCAGGCCCCTGCCGGACGCGCCCTATTCCGAGCTGATGTTCTCCGGCTCGAACAAGAACAAGGTCTCCGCCCTCACCCAGGCCTTCGAGGGCGGATTGATCCACATTTTGATCGGCACCAAGTCACTGCTGGGCGAAGGCTGGGACTCCCCGGGCATCAACGCGCTGATCCTCGCCAGCTTCGTGGGCAGCTTCATGCTCTCCAACCAGATGCGCGGGCGGGCGATCCGCACGGACAAGCGCGTGCCCGACAAGACCGCGAACATCTGGCATCTTATCACCGTGGAGCCCACGAAAGAGACCGGCAGGGTCGTCAGCGCGGACTACGATACCCTGCAGCGGCGGTTTTTGGGGTTTTTGGCCCCGTCCTACAATGGGGGCACGATTGAGAGCGGCATCGCCCGGCTGGATACCATACAGCCGCCGTTCGATGAAGCGGGCTACGCAAATATCAACGTCAAAACCCTCGAAATGGCCGCCGCCCGCTCCGGCATGGCCGAAAGCTGGACGGGCACCCTGGGCAAGTTCACCAAGCCCCAGATCTCCGACAGCTGCGAGGTGCCCAAGAATGCCCGCCCGGCGCGCTATCTGCTGGTGAACATCCTCGCCGTGCTCTTCTGGGCCCTTGCCGCCGGCCTGGTGATCGCCGCTATAGCAACCGCCCCCATCGTCATAGATAACCCGGTGCTCATGATCCTCTGCTGGAGCCTGGCCGTCGTCCTGGTCATTTTCTTATTAGCCAATCTCAAGCGCCTGCTGAATTTCATCTCGCCTGTCAAAACGGTCAAAACCCTCGCCTCCTGCCTGCTGAAGGCCATGAAACAGCTCAAGCTCATCGAGAGCAAATCCGCGCGGCTGTCCATGCGCGTGAGCAAAAAAAGCTATGCCCAGTGCGTGATCACCGGGGCCAGCGCCCATGACAACGAAGTCTTCGGCAAGGCCATGGCCGAGCTGCTGTCCGCCATCGACAACCCCCGCTACGTTATGGTGAAGAAGTACAAGCTCCTGCCCGGGCTGTCCTACGCCGACAGCTACGCCTGCCCCGCCGCCGTCGGCGCGAATAAAGAAAGCGCGCAGGTGCTCGCGAAGCTCCTGCAAAAACAGGCGGGCCGCTTCGAGCTGATCTACACCCGCTCCGCCGAGGGCCGCAAGCACCTGACAAAGTGCAGGCAAAAATCATATCTGAACCGAAACCAGGTGTTTTTGAAGAGAAGGAAGATGGTGGGGTGAGGTTTTGGGGCGGCAATCTTGCCTCCCGCATCGAAAATATTTTTCAAGGAGAACAGCCATGTTTGATTATAACGAAATTCAATCCTATCTGGAAAAATGGCAAAGCATCTTGCGCCTGCGCGATTGGGACATCAAGCTGGAGCTCGTAACCCGCGAATGGCGCAAAACCGGCGACGTGAAAGTGGATCAGAGCGACAAAAAAGCAATCGTGCTGATCAACGACTGCAACCCCAAGCAGACCAATATAGAGGCTGTCATCATACATGAGCTTTTGCATATCAAGCTTTGGGGCATGGACCAGATGATCGAAACGCTGCTGCACTGCGTTTACGGGGACGATGAAGCCGACCCCAGGTTTTCTTTTGCGTACACGCAGTTCATGGAGCTGCTGGAACAGACGACGGAGGATTTGGCCAAAGGCTACAAAGACCTCGGCGCGGCGGATTCATCCGTATCGTTTGGGCGGCTGCAAGGGGAAGCGGACGCGGAATGGAAAGCGTAATCCACCAAAAA
>Ga0123353_10019005_pt1 | contig 10194 bp, 6 predicted proteins | sample TergutLab28metaG_3_FD_92763 | JGI IMG/M metagenome (GOLD analysis project Ga0123353, IMG submission 92763) | Labiotermes labralis P3 segment gut microbial communities from Petit-Saut dam, French Guiana - Lab288 P3 | ecosystem: Host-associated > Arthropoda: Insects > Digestive system > Gut ...
CCGCAAAACCGGAGCAAGACACACAGTCCAATACAGCAAAATTGCAAAATATTTTAAAAGACCAGTATTCATATTGCATCAAAAAAATAGAGTTGATCCTTTTTTTCTTATTCTATATATAATACAATCAAAAGCGAAAAAATGGTGAAAAGAAAATGAAAAAAAACACAGTTTTTTTAACTTTTTTTTCATTTGTCCTGTTTTCCAAGCGATTGACGCAGTTTTTTCATTGCTATTGCTATTTGCGTGTGAACCGTATTAACGGAGATATTCATTACTTTTGCAACTTCCTGATAACTAAATCCTTCCAATTTTACCAACGAAAATATTTTTTTGCATTTTAGTGGCAAATGCTCCATTGATTGTTCCAGTTTATTCATGGTTTCCTTCGATATCAGTATGGATTCAGGATCAAGGTCGTCAACCTGATGACAGAAATCAAGGTCTTCATTTACATTTTTCTCTGTTATCCTGTGTTTCAGACAATTTACCCCTTTGTTATGAATACATCTGCATATATACGCCTTCAACGCTTTGGTATTGTGTATATTTTCGCTGTTTTCCGTCAGATTCAGATAAACATCGCTCACAACATCTCTTGCGTCTTCTTTATCTCCAACGATTCTTTCTGCGCAATAACACAGCAAATTCAGGTCGTTTATGAATATCTCGTCAATTCTTTGTTTTACATCTTTTTTCATAAAACGGATGATCAAATTATGCCAAATCTCGTTTTATTTATGGAACGCGGATAACGCGGATGACGCAGATAAAACGGATTTTACCTCGGCGAGATCGCTGTGCTAAGTTCACAGATTTTTTCTGAAAAATCCGCGTCTATCCGCCAAATCCGCGTCATCTGCGTTCTATTTGTGCGCGTATACGCATCGTGGGAAAGAGGATTGAACGAATATACAAATGTACTAATCAGACAATATGTGCCTAAAAAAGAAGAATTTAAAAATTTCTCCGACGAAGATATTAATACCTTTCAAAAAAAATTCTAAAAAAAACCAATTTTTTATACTTTTGCAGAAAATTTTTGAAACGATTCATCATGAAAAAATACGTTGTATTTTGCATTTTATATCTGGTCACATTCGTTGCCATCGCTGCATCTTCCGCCCAATCTGCTGGCAAGTATGCAGGTTACGATTTTTTAATACAGTTGGACAGTACATACGTGGATGTGGAAGAAACCGGGCTGGGTTATTTTCATATTGTGCAGAAAGTGGAAATACTTACCTTCAAGGGAGCGATCGGTTGGCGTACCATCAAGTATGACTATGACCCGTTGACTGCCGCTGCCGAGTTTCGTTCGGTGCGCGTTGTTCGTAAGGATGGCGCGGTCGAAAATATAGATGTCGCCGGTGAGATGGATTATCCGGCGCCGGCACGCGCAATATACTGGGGCGCCCGTCAAAAGATGATGAATATCGGGAGACTTAAGCCCGGCGACGTGGTGGAGTATTGCATTTATAAAAAGGGATTTACCTATGCCCTGCTTGCCGATGATGACGATGAACAATACATCCCGCCCATGCGAGGTGAGTTTTACGATATTGTACCATTCTGGAACATACAGCCGGTAGTGCATAAAGTCTATTGTGTGAATCTGCCCCGCGATAAAGATATGCAGTACGAATTTTATCAGGGCGAATGTTCCGTATCTGTTCAACTCAACGGTGGCAAACGCTTGTACCGCTTTTCAAAAACGGATATGTTCCCGATAAAGATGGAACCGGGTCGTGTGGATTTTTTCGACTGTGCGCCCAAACTTTTCATGAGTACTGCGAAAGATTGGCAAGCCAAGTCGCTGTGGTTTCACAAGGTAAACGAGGATTATAACAGTTTCGCTCCGTTGCCCGCCGCACAGGTAAAGGTCAATGAACTGTTAAAAGGCGCCAAAACTGAGATGGATAAAGTGTCGATACTCACTCACTGGGTAGCCGACAATATACGCTATTCGGGAATTTCAATGGGCAAAGGCGAGGGTTTTACGCTACACAACACGGAAATGAATTTCACCGATCGTTGCGGCGTATGCAAGGACAAGGCGGCATTACTTATTTCGATGCTTCGTATGGCAGGATTTGAGGCTTATCCCGCCATGACGATGGCAGGATCGCGTATTGAAGCCATCCCCGCCGACCATTTTAATCACAGCGTGGTAGTGGTGAAACTTTCCGATGGCTTATATCATCCGCTCGATCCCACATGGGTGCCGTTCACGCGCGAACTCTGGTCGAGCGCCGAACAACAACAACATTATCTTCCGGGTGTCCCCGAAGGTTCGGGCTTGCTTTGTACGCCTGTTTCGCCGCCTGAAGACCACTATGTACGCATCCATGTACGTTCCACACTGGGGCTTGATGGAAAACTGACAGGCGAACTGACGATAACCGCCGAAGGACAGTCGGACAGAACGTTGCGTTCACCCTTTACCAACGGTTTCATGAGCGACTGGAAAGCGGCTATGGAACGCGAACTGCTTGCCATATCGCCTGCCGCAAAAATGATAAGCGTCGACTACGGCAAGAATCCGAAAGATTATGTTTCTGCTCCCATCCGTATCACCATGAAATACGAAATTCCCGGTTATGCTTTTGTGGGGCGCACCGGCGAAATTATTTGTATGCCGTTGAGTGTTCGTGCATTTAACGGAGTGAAGACTTATCTGCGTCTTGGCACACAATCCGAACGTCAGTATGGTTTCAGGGACGCCTGTTCGCGGTTGGTAGAACTTAGCGAACAAATAACGCTTCCTGCCGGTTATCGTCTCAGCGCTCAATTTGAGGACAGCTCATCGGATAACGATGTTGCTGCCTACAGTTCGTCGGTGAACCAAACAGGCAATACGCTTAATTTTGCCAATAGCCTGAGGTTCAAAAAGCGTGTATACGATGTGCAGGACTGGCATTCTTTCCGCGATGCCGTAATGAATCAAAAACAATTTGCCGACCATCCATTGGTGTTCCAAAAATAATTGAGAATTGAGAATTGAGAATTGAGAATTGAAAATGAATAAGATATTTCTGTTTTTCCTGTTTTTTACGTACAGTTATGTTTTTTCACAGCCGTCGGAAGCTGATTTTTTGCTGTTACAAAAAGATTTTCTGCTGCACCCCGACGGCAGCAGCGAACTGCATTGCCGACGAGTGGTGAAATACAATACTCATCTGTCATTCAACCGCTTGTATGGCGAAACGTTTATTGTGTATAACCCTCTGCATCAACAGTTGAAGTTCAATGAGTCGTATACGGTGCAAGCTGATGGAAACAAAATAACGACGCCTTCGAATGCTTTCAACGAAGTACTTCCGCGTTTTGCTGCCGATGCGCCTGCCCACAATCATCTGCGCGAAATGGTAGTAACGCACACCGGTCTGGAATGTGGCGCCATAGCCTGTCTCGACTATACGTTGCACACCAAGTTTGGCTATGAACCGGAATTGGATCGCTGTCTGGCATTGCAGGAAGAGTCGCCCGTAAAGGAATACAAGGTAACGGTAACCGTACCTGACACGAAAAAATTAGTTTTTCAACTGCATGGTGCAAAAGCGAATCCAAAAATCGTCAAAAAGGACGGCGCCACACGTTACGAATGGACATTTCGCAATGTACCTGCTTCATCTCGCGAATATTACCAACCGGAAGACGGGCGTAACACCCCGCATTTGATATTTTCGACATGGACCTCGCAACAGGCAGCCCTGCAATGGTTAGCCGGGCAGATGAATACAGGTGATATCAGGGAAATCCAGGCAGTTTTTGGCAAAATTCCCGTAAAGGAAAAAGACGAAAGCGATCCCAACTATCGCTTAACAAATGCTTACAAATATTTGACAGACAATATCGCCTCTACGCCTATTCCTGCCGAATATGCAGGATACCGTTTTTGTGATGCCTCGCAGGTGGTCAAACAAACCTGTGGGACAACCGGCGAAAAGGCATCCTTGCTATTGGCGCTGGCTAAAGATGCAGGAGTTGATGCCCGTCCTGTAGCCGTCTTTCCCTCGTATATGGACAGTTCGGTAGGTTCGCTTCATGCCATTGCCGATATCGCTGTGGCTGTGAATGTTGAGGAAAATGATTTTTTGTTGTCGCTGGTTAAATATACGGAAACATGTTTGTCCATATCCCATCCTAATTGGCGATATGTGCCCATGACAGGTAATCAGACGGAAATTATTGCAAAAAAATGTAACAACGCTGTGTTATTCATGGATATTGTTGCAGAACATCAACAAGTCAAAACGCAAGGTTATTCATACATGACTACCGGGACTTGCGAAATATCCCCTCATGAAAATGAACCGGAAAAATTTATAGCCGGCAGTATAACCGTAACAGGCAACGACAGATACTTCAACTTTACATTGCCCGAAGTACCCGGCGGAGCCAACTCGTGGACATTACCTTACCTCACAACGCAACGCACAACCACGCTTGAAATTCCATATCCTGTTGTTGAATCGTACAGTTATACACTCAAAACCTTGTCTAATCTGGAATTTATCAATAAGGACATAACGGTCGAAAGAAAAAATGCGCTGGGAACGGTAAGTATCCGTATCGAAATGCGAGCGCCTGACCATTACCAGGTGACACGAAGCCTCAGTCTTCGGAAAAGCATCATTACAACTGCCGAATATGCTGCCTTCATGGAATTGATAAGCGTGTGGCGGGAACGTAATTATCGGATGATAATGTTTAAGATTGGAAAATAGGGACTGCTGTACTCTCCTTAGCAACCCGACCTACGCCATGATCCACCAAGACATCACGTAATTTATCCAAATCAGGCGTTAGTGTTCCGTAATGCTCTTCTAAAATTTTTTCGCCTTTTTCGTCCAAGATACATGCAAAAACACTATCTTTGTGCACGTCAAGACCACATACTTTTTATTGAACGCATTTGGAAAAATCAGTTTTTTCAAATACGTTTGTTGTTCAAATTTTGTAAAAGAATCAATTCAGACCATGAAAAGTTCATCTTTTCCCTGTTCATGCTGGTGAAATGAGTTATTTGGAACAGGACATCAAATTTTTGGCGGGCGTCGGCTCTCGGCGTGCCGAATTGCTCGGCAAGGAACTGGACATTCATACGTTCGGCGATTTGTTGTATTTTTTCCCCTACAAGCATATTGACCGCACCAAATTTTACGCCATCAGGGAGATACAGCCGATAGACGCCTACATTCAGGTGCGGGGACGCATCGCTTCGGTGTGCAAGGAAGGAGCGCAGCACAAGGAACGGTTGGTAGCGCTTTTGGCGGATCATACTGGAACGATACCGCTTCTGTTTTTCAAAGGCGTCAAGTATCTGTCGCAAAGCATCAAACAAGGACAGGATTACGTGATTTTCGGCAAACCGACCGAATTTAACGGAGTTGTAAATTTCGTTCATCCCGAAATGGAGCCCGCCGAAAAACACGAGGAGGGTATCGCAGCCATGCTACAGGCGCATTACAGCGTTACCGAACGGCTTAAAAACAACTACATTACCTCGCGTGTCATCGCACGATTGATGGTAGCGCTTTGGAAAGGAATGAAAACCAACGTCCCCGAAACTTTGCCCGATGAGTTGATCAGGCAACAACGCCTGTTATCGCTGCACGAAACGCTGTTCAACATACATTTTCCACAAAGCGCCCTCATGTTGCAGAAAGCGCAACACCGCCTCAAATTTGAGGAACTGTTTCAGATACAGTTACGGATGCTTTATCTTCGCGAAGAACGCAATACTTATGTCAAAGGGTTTAATTTTACGACGGTTGGCGATTGTTTCAACCGGTTTTATTCGGAATATCTGCCATTTGAATTGACCGACGCGCAGAAACGGGTCATCCGCGAAATCCGCAAAGACATGGGCAGTGGCAAACAGATGAACCGTCTGCTACAAGGCGACGTAGGCAGCGGAAAAACATTAGTTGCGCTGATGGTGATGCTCATCGCGCTCGACAACGGCTATCAGGCATGTTTGATGGCGCCTACCGAAATTCTTGCTACACAACATTTGCAAACCATCTCACGAATGCTGGATGGAATGGGACTGAACATAGCGCTGCTCACCGGATCGACCAAAAAGAAAGACCGGCGCATCATTCACGAAGGTCTGACTGACAGAAGCATCCATATATTGGCGGGTACCCATGCACTTATCGAGGAAACGGTACAATTTGCCAATCTTGGATTAGTGATCATTGATGAACAGCATCGTTTTGGCGTGGCGCAGCGTGCACGTCTGTGGAAGAAAAACACAGAATCGCCACACATATTGGTGATGACAGCCACGCCAATTCCACGAACGCTTGCCATGACCGTGTATGGCGACCTGGAAATATCAGTAATTGACGAACTGCCGCCGGGACGCAAACCGGTGAAAACGGCACATTACTACGACAACCGCCGCAAGGATGTGTTTGAGTTTATGCGCAAACAAATAGCCGAAGGACGACAAATATACGTTGTTTATCCGCTCATCGTCGAGTCGGAAAAATTGGATTACAAGAATCTTGAAATGGGTTTTGAGCAAATACGGGAATCTTTTCCGGAAAGAGACGGATACAGCGTGATTATGGTACATGGCAGGATGCCCGCAGCGGATAAAGATCTTGCCATGCGGCTGTTTAAGGAAGGGAAGGCGCAGATCATGGTAGCTACCACAGTCATTGAGGTAGGCGTGGATATACCCAACGCATCGGTAATGGTAATTGAGAGCGCCGAACGGTTCGGACTGTCGCAATTGCACCAACTGCGCGGACGTGTGGGACGCGGCGCCGACCAGTCGTACTGTATTCTGTTGAGTTCCTACAAACTAAGCGTCGACGGACGAAAAAGACTACAAACCATGATTTCGACCACCGACGGTTTTGCCATTGCCGAAGCCGACCTGAAACTGCGTGGACCCGGCGATATCGACGGAACACAACAAAGCGGCGCTCCCTTCGACCTGCGCATCGCCAGCCTCGCTACCGACGGACAACTGCTGCAACTTGCACGTAACGTCGCTATAGACATCCTCACAGATGACCCCGTTCTGAATCAATCCAAAAATATCCTGTTGAAAAACATGGTATTGAAACAGATAAATACAGAAGTAAACTGGAGTAAAATCAGTTAAGAGCCGTCAAATTAACAGATGTTGAAACTACCTTCCCGTTTTTGTTGTGAAAAATTTATACCTTTGTGCAAAATTTTTAGATGCAGCCACAATATAAAAAAATATTTGAATATGAAGGTTTTGTCTTTTTTGAAAAACATGTTTTTGTTGTCATTCGTGGCAGTGGGTCCTGTATTTTCGCAGAACTATGAAATAAGTATCGCCCTCAACACCCGCAACGATACGATTCTTATGGGACATTTCTTTGCCAAGAGCGACAAGAGATATGTCAGCGACACTGTTGTTCTGAAAAACGGAAAAGGTATGTTTCGTAGCAATAGAGATTTACCTAATGGCGTTTATTTTCTCTATAGTGACGGAAAAATACTGTTCGACTTCATCATTGGCGATAACAAAAAGTTTGGCATTGTTTCCGATACTGCCGATCTTATCAATCTCACGAAATTTACCTCGTCGCCCGACAACGATGTGTTTTTCAAATTTCAGCGCTATAATACCGATCGTGGCAAACAGTTCCAGCAGTTGTACGAACAATACAAAAATGTAACTTCCGACACTGAAAAGAATGACATTAGTGTCAGGATGCAAACGTTACAAAAGGAACGCATTGAATACATCGAAGAATTGGTTGATGCCAATAACAATTTGTATGTCAGCAAGTTTTTGAGGACGCTTCTTCCGCTCAACCCGCCTGATCCACCCAAAGACGACGAGGGAAACATCACTGATCCGATGTACGTATACCGTTGGTGGCGTGCACATTTTTTCGACAATCTCAACATCTACGACCCCGACATGTTGCGCACACAATTCTACGAGGAAAAACTGTTCGATTACCTGAACAGACTCATTATCCCGTTAGGTAGTACCGATACGCTTTGCGTCGAAATCGACAAAATACTGTCCAAGGCAAAAGCCAACGACGCTGTTTTCCGCTATATAATGGGGACGTTGTACAATCATTATTTCAAACTTGCTATGGAAGTCATCATTGATAAGGGTATTATTCCTGAAAACGTATGGTTGCATCTTGTCGAAAATTGGTACATTCCTTTTGCCCATTGGAGTTCAGATGAGATAATAGAAGAGAGAAAAAAAGACGTCGCCAACAGAAAACCGAACCTTATCGGCAAACATGCGCCACCTATTGAAATGCTGATGGTTTTGCCACCTGAACACTTTAAAGCGGCTGCCATGGATACGGCAATCAAATTCGACCTTCATGCCGGCAAAATGATTGGTGATTTCCGTAAAGAATTGAAAAGCACATTTACCGTTCTTTACTTTTGGGATTATACATGCGGTCATTGCAAGCAAGGTATTCAAGACCTGTTCAAAGTATGGGAAGAATATAAAGACAGTGGTTTGCAAGTACTTACCGTACAGATCTATTTGACCGGAGAAAGGAAGGATAAAGGGAAATGGATAGATTTTGTAAACGAAAAAGAATTGTTCGGAACAGGATGGATGAACGCATGGAGCCCATACAGATACAAGTATCGAGAAATGTACAATACAGCCAATGTTCCGGTCATGTACCTGTTGGACGAAAAATTTGATATTATCCTCAGAGGAAATCTCAAAGGAAGTATCGGTTCTGAAACCATCAAAGAGTTTTTCGAAAACCAGATTAATAGTCAGCAAAAAAATTGAAAACCCGTTTTTAATCGAAAATCAATAATCAAAAATCAATAATGACAGACATCAAAATCATTTTGGAAGACGGCGCCGAATATCACGGAAAATCATTCGGATATCAAGGCTCTGTCGCAGGCGAAGTTGTATTCAACACCGCCATGACCGGCTATCCCGAAAGTCTTACCGACCCGTCGTACAAGGGGCAGATATTAGTGATGACCTATCCGTTGGTGGGCAACTACGGCGTGCCTTGCAACGACAGGGAAAACGGTTTGCCCAAATTTTTTGAATCGGAAGGCATCCATGTTTCGGCGCTGGTAGTAACGGACTATGTCGGAGATTACAGTCATTGGGCAGCGTGCAAAAGCCTCAACGACTGGATGGTTGAAAACCGTGTCCCCGGTGTGTACGGCGTCGACACGCGCGCGATAACCAAACGCCTGCGCGAAAAAGGAACCATGCTCGGCAAGGTAGTGTTCAACAATCAGGATGTCGATTTCTACAATCCATACAATGACAACCTTGTGGACATGGTAAGCTGCAAGGAGAGAATAGAATACGGCAACGGCGCTTATCGCATCCTGCTGGTGGACTGCGGCGTCAAATACAACATCATCCGCGACCTGATTGCCAATGATGCAACGGTAATCCGTGTGCCTTGGAATTACGATTTTCTCAACGAGGAATACGATGGTTTGTTGATTAGCAACGGTCCCGGCGACCCGAAAAAATGCGACGTCGCCATTCAAAACGTTACCAAGACGTTGCAATGTAACCAACCCATCATGGGAATTTGTTTGGGAGGTCAAATCCTGGAGTTGGCAGCCGGTGCAGATATTTTCAAATTGAAGTACGGACATCACAGTCACAATCAACCGGTTAAACAGGCGGGAGGCAACTCGGCGTTCATCACCGCACAAAACCACAGTTTCGCTGTTGATATAAATACCCTTTCCGACGACTGGGAACCGTATTACATCAATCTGAACGACGGAACTTACGAAGGTATCCGTCACAAGACCAAACCCTTCTTCGCAACTCAATTCCATTGCGAAGCGTCGGGCGGAGCCACCGATACGAAATATTTGTTTGGCGCTTTTATTGAAGAAGTTAAGAAGTATAAAATATCACAATCATCTTAATGGTAAGGAACGCTTACGGATATCAGCGAATATTTTGAACTTGCAAGGGATTTTGTTTACGATATGCCTGCAAACAGGATGATTGCTTATATTGAAAAATTCCAAAATCTGATGCAGGACAACTAAAAATACACCCTGCATCCGCCCATCGGCATCAATCCATACTGATAGATGTATTCTTCCTTGTTGTGGCTGGCATTGTAGTATTTTGTCCAAACATTCTGATGGTTCGTGATGTTGTTCACTTCGGCAAACCATTCGACCGACCAGCGTTTGTAATTAATTTTC
>Ga0123353_10019007_pt1 | contig 10194 bp, 3 predicted proteins | sample TergutLab28metaG_3_FD_92763 | JGI IMG/M metagenome (GOLD analysis project Ga0123353, IMG submission 92763) | Labiotermes labralis P3 segment gut microbial communities from Petit-Saut dam, French Guiana - Lab288 P3 | ecosystem: Host-associated > Arthropoda: Insects > Digestive system > Gut ...
ATCGTATAAATATCTTTTCGTAAATGCACAAAATCTTCTATATTCTGTCTTTTATTTCTGTGATTTTGATATTCATAAGAAAATGTCAAAAAATAGATGATTTAGTGCGTTCAAAAACTAAGCGCAATCATGTACGCTAAAGCTAATATAAAAACAGAGTGAAAATGACTAAAATTATGCGGAAGGAGTGATAAAACGAAAGAAAGCCTGCTATTCTAATTAGAAAGAAGGGATGACCCGAAAGAAAGCGTACTGCTCTCAATGAAAACCAAGGCGAGACATGGAAGACATATAAGACATGTAAGACATGTAAGCGAACCCCATTTTAATTACGAAAGAAGGCATATTCCAAATGAAAAAACGCATTCTATCCTTTATCATAGTGGCAATCATGACAATGACGTTATTTAGTTACAGCGTACCGGCAACCGGGGCTGCTCCCGTCGGCGGCGACGTAGCGACTTTCGACCCGGTGAACGGCTTCATGGTGAACCAACACGCCCTGTTTGACGAGCCGGACATGTTCTATAAGCCTGGTTCCCGCTGGTGGCTGGCCGAGGGGCTGAACGTCGACGAAACCATCATAAAGAATGTAAAAATCATGTATGAGATGGGCCTGAGCCAGATTGAGATCGTATGTATGCCTGAGGAAGCCGTTGACGCCGGCTATCAAGTGGACAATCTGGATCTAACCAAGTGGCCGGCGGGTACCACATCCCGGCAGATCTACAGTTGGGGCACAGAGGAGTGGAATCACGACACTGAACTTATAATTAGGGAAGCCACCAAATATGGCATGGGCTTTAGCATGACAAGCGGCACCCACTGGGCAAACGCAAACCTGCCGGATTGGTATATGATGCCCGATGACGACGCGGCCGGCAAGTCGCTGCAATACAGGGTCAATGTTGTCCAGGCGGGCCAGACGTTCGACGCTGTTCTTCCACGCTCATCCAAATCCGGCGTCGGAGTGGTCAGGCAGGACCTGTCAAGGGTCGTTGCCATTAAAGTGGATCCCAGCAGCACAGCCACCGTCAATGCTTCAGGCCAAATCAGCGGCACTGTGGTTTATGCCGAACAGAAGGGCGTTGACCTCACCGATCTGGTAAAAACCGGGGGCTTGCCTGTGGATCGGAACGCCGGGCTTGACGAGCCAGCATCAATGAAGGATTCGACGGGCGCCAAACAGTTTACCCTGAACTGGACCGCCCCTGATGATGGCACATATTATGTAATCGCTTTCTGGATGCAGGCGACCGGCCAATCCCCCACGCCTTCACCAAGCAGAAACTACACCATTACATACATCGACAAAGCAGGTATGGACAGGTTCATCCAATACTACAAGGAAGTAGTCTTTGCGGATCCGGAACTCGTGGAACTCGTCAAGCAAAACGGCAAGGGCGAAATGTACATGGATTCACTTGAAATTTCCTCTACAAACGGCTTTGGGTTCTGGGGCTACACGTTCTATGACCTGTTCGAGGAGAATCGCGGTTACGACCTGACCCCGTATCTGCCGTTTATGATCAAATCAGGCAGCGGCAGGGGCGCCAGCTTCCCCTCGAGGCTGGCGGGCAGCAACGGCAGCTTCGAGGCCAAGGTTCACCACGATCTGTTTGAAACCATGAACGACTGCTACAGGGACAATGTCCTCAAGCCGCTCAAAGAATACCTCAACGATGAGATGAACATGAAACTGCGCGCGGAAATCACCTACGGAGTGAACTATGAGATCTCCACACCCGCGCAGTACGTGGACTACTCCGAGACCGAATCGCTGGAATACAAGAACTGCCTCGACAGTTTCCGCGGTCAGGCCGGAGCCGCGCACATCTGGGATCTCCGGCTGTCCAGTGAGACGGGCGCGGGCAACCCGAACAACTATGTCTTTGGACAGGACAGGTACATGCAAATTATGAATACGCAGTTCGCGTCCGGTATTTCATTCACAGTATTCCACGGGTATTCCGCCGAAGAAGGCGCCGACCCGGCGTATACCAACAACGCTAACTACTACACCCCCACATACTGGCCGGGCCACGAAGGCATGTACGCCAGACACGCCGAGCGCTGGGGTCCCCGCCAGCCCGCGTTCCAGCAATATGACGACTATATGCCCATGATTGCCAGGTGTCAGGCCATCCTGCAGCAGGGTATTCCCCAGATCGATATCGGTATCCTGCACACAGACTACAACCACAACAACAGCGGCGCCGCCACAGCCAGCAGCGATCCTTTGTTGGGGCTGCCCGCCGGCACTTTTGACCCCACCCGCGACAACCGGGGCTTGTACTGGCAGGATATGTCCCTGCAAAACAACGGTTACACTTACGACTATTTTGCGCCTGACAACCTCTATAATATAAAGGAAACCGGGATTACAATGTATGGCGACAGCACTCTGCTTCCCAGCAGGGTTGGCTACCAGGCCCTGATCATCTATCAGGACGCCCTGTCCATCAAGAGCGCCGAAGTACTACTTGAACTGGCTCAAGCCGGGCTGCCGATCCTCCTGGTAAACAACGCGTATGCGGATCGTATCAACAATAACACTGTGGTCCCGGCAAATAACACCGGCACGAACAATACAGGCCTCATCAAAGCTGCTTCCCGCACCCTCTCCCTGTCTGAAAGCGACGCGGATTTGCTGGCGATCGTGGGGCAGATGGAGGCCCTTCCAAATGTCAGGCGTATAAACGGCCCGGCATTCAACGGCGCGGAGTATTATCCCAGCCAGCCATATGACTCGGCAGTCTACCGCGCGCTCCTTGACCTTGGCGTCCGCCCGCGCACTGAGTTGACCGGCGGCATCAAGAACATTTACACAGTGATGCGCAAGACTGACGACACAGACTATGTCTTCACCTACAACGCCAACGACTACTATGACTACAACGGCAGGATCATGGCGCCACTCACTTCCGGCCACGTCACATTCCCCATAAGCATCGACTCGGTCGGTAAACCCTACATGATCGATCCCTGGACCGGAAACATCACGGAAGTCGCAGTTTACACGATCGCCGACGGTCGCACAAGCTTCGAAGTAAGCTTGAAGCCTGGCGCAACAGCTTATTTCGCTCTGGATAAGAATGACGCCGGCAACAGCCTGCACGCAATTACCTCCGATGCTTACAAGGTTGTGCTGGATAACGGACAACTGTACGCCTACGCCACCGAGAGCGGGAGCTACACCACAATATTGAGCGACGGCTCAGAGGTTCAATGCAAGATCGCTGCTCCGGCCAACATCGCGCTTGGCAACTGGAGCCTGACGGTAGACAGCTACACCAACGGGCCAAAGACTGTCAAAACCGAAGACCGCGGAAAGGGTTATTTGACAAAGGAGGCCTGGTATCCGACAGTGCATACTCTGCTGGGTCCGGTAACACTGCCGACGCTGAAACCATGGAAAGATATTCCGGAAATTGGCGCCGGTATCTCCGGCGTGGGCTACTATACCACCACATTCACGCTACCGGCCGATTGGGATGCAAAGACACAGGGCGCATATCTGGAGATTGAGGACATCAACGGCAATTTGGCGCAAGTGTTTGTCAACGGCCTCAAAAACAGCGATGTAAAACCAATAAATACTGACAGCTCTATAAGCTTCGCAAAGGCTGGAAAGGCGGACGGATTTGATTTCCTTGCCCGGTACCATGACGTCAGCGCGCTGCTCAAACCGGGCTTGAACACGATCACTGTATCAGTATCCAGTACAATGGAAAATGTCCTCAGATATCTGGGTCAAGTAAATGGAGCGACCTACCCGGCTCTGAACACAGCCTGGACAAACAGGAACGCGTACAAAGACCCGGCAACCAGCGCGTCGAATCCGTGGCAGTCCTACGGCATGGTAGGCGAGGTGAAGCTTGTGACCTTTGGCGTGGCGGCCGTCAAGCCCAACGTCCTGGCTGAAATCAGCGCGGACAACGCAAGTGGGATAGTGAACACCCCCGCGTCTTACACGGTTGCCCTGACCAACGTGAAGGGCGTGGGCAGCGTCGAGCTGAGCTTTATGTTTGACGGCGAGATCCTGGACAAAGACAGCATTGCCCTGACCCCGCAAAGCGGCTTCGTTATTGATTTGCTTAACCCTGCTCCTGTCTTCCAATACGTGGATCAGGGAATCTGGAAGTGTACCGCGAAATTCATGTATATGGGATTCGTTGGCGCAGACGGGCCTCTTGACGTCGTGAAGATCAGCGGCACGGCAATCAAAACCGGCCCGGCGACGGTTACAATCACTGGTTTTGCCGCTTCGGGCGATAACGGTGATGGCGTCGGCCCGATACCGAGCCAGATTTTGACGGCTGCGGCGACGGTTACCGTCGGAGGAAAGCAACCGGTGTACTCAAAGTACGACCTGAACAAAGACGGAAGTATCGACGAGACCGACTTGCTCTACCTGATCTACTTCTACCAGTGGAACGACCGCGATCCCGGCTGGGCTACCGACGGCTTGTACAACGTCTTTGCCAAAGACTGCGACTTCCAGGTAAACGGCAAGGTCGACCTGGCCGACATGATCGAACTCACAGCAAACTACGGCGTCTACGACCCTTATGCCTGATAAACAACAGAACCCTGCTTAACGGCAAATCCATATTCAGCCTATCCCCCGGGAGCAAGGCGCACCGGGGGACAGGCGGGTGATAATTTCGAAAAGAGGAAATAACAATAACAAACCGGACAAACCGCGTTTTCCATCGACCTTACCGCATACTAATGTGTGTGGGGCAAAAAAACTTTGAAGGTTATCCTGACGGAACATTCAAGCCCGACAACCCCATAACCAGATATGTGGTGCTGGCAACGGCCGGATATACAGCGTCCTGAAACCTGTTTCCCTGATATCTATCTATTGCTATTGCTTTCGTTTTCTTCTACCTTCAGGTTATCCGCGCAGGGGGCCAAGGCTCTCTGCGCGGATAATCTGTAAATGTGTAATAATAGATATATTCCTGTCTATGTCTTCAGCATGACATTTACAACAAAGACCAAGTCCTCCATATAGAAATCGATCATCCCGTCATAAGAATCCACGATGTTCCTCACCACCTGAAGGCCGATGCCGTGATGCGGCGTCTTTTTTGTGGTCGTCAATTCGCTGTTTTCCTTTAATACGTCGAATGCCACAGTGTTCTTACAGGTGATGTGTATGTATTTCCCTTTCTGACGCACAGATACTGAGATTTCAGGCTCGGGCAGCAGTTCGCAAGCCTCGATCGAATTATCCAGCAGATTGGAGATCACAGCGCAGACATAACTCATGTCTATGTTCAGCGTCTCGGATACCGCCGCGCTGACTGTTACGGGAATGCCTTTTGACTTTGCATAAGCGACCTTCTGATTCAATATCGCGTTGATCGTATGATTTCCCGACTCGATCATGTCGATCGTGTACTCCTGCCGGTAAACCTGATTGAAAAAGCCCGTCAGTTTTTCATAATCCTTCTGTTCGAGGAGAGTATTCATATAGAACACATGGTTTTTCAACTCGTGGCGCAACTGCAGCATATCGCTATAGGTTTCTGTGGTTTCTTCAAGGTGTTTTGTCTGCAGGTCGATCTGGCGCGCAAGCAGCTTCTTTTCCTCGTATTCCCTGATAACGCTGAAAAACAGGAAATATAGATACAGTACAATGGCGGCCATGACCACATTTACGCTCAGTTGTATCCAAAGTATACTATCTCCTCCAATCGTCCCCCTTCGTATTACATCCGTAACCAACGCCAGCGTAAGCATCAACGCGGCCATACTGACGCCATATTGTGAAGGCAGGTCGATTTTGGGCGTAAAAGAAAACCGGATCATAAAATGCGCAAGGAGAAACGCCAGAATCGCCGCTCCCGTAATATGTTCCCACGTGAACATCATCATAGATCCGGTGTATAGGCTTAAGGCCATTACGACGACAAAGTGGATCAGCATGGTACAACACACGCAGGCGCTTTGCACGATCATTTTCAAATAGAACCGCCCCGAATAAAAGCTACACGCATACAGCATACCGAGCGTAATGTGAAGAACCAGCGTTATGAAAAAATCAACGGGTTTAAACACCATGTCGACGCTGTACAAAATCATTGACATGACGACAAACGCCAGTGCAAAAACCGCCCATGGCCTTCTTTCCGGCTTTCGCACGGAAAAAACCCGCATAGGTATGTATGCCAGCAGCAAAGCGTCGATCATTTTGCCGAAGCAGTTCCAAATATCAAAGTTTTCGAACACAATTTCTCCTTCCCCGCGCTCACGGTTTATGCAATCGGGGCGTGCTTATATCCGGCTCGGTGTATACCAATCGCAAAAATGCTCTTTTTGTTTCGGTGATTTTATGTTTGCTTAAGGGGATCACCACACCGTTTTGAAGTATCACACTACTTTTTTCTATACTGTCAATATACCTGTAATTAACCAGGTACCCTTTATACGGACTCAGGAATCCGTGGCCGAGCAGCTTTTCTTCGAGCTCGTTCATGGTGGCCCTGATGCTTTTTGTCTGGGTTTTGGTGACGACATTCTGCACTTTGTCAAAGCACTCTACATATAAAATATCGTCAATCAGAAAGGAATAGACCTGGCCGCGCATCACTATTGCCAGATACTTATTCCTTCGCTGTTCCCACCAGGATTTGACTGCCTGCGCGGCGGCGTCGATTTCTTCGTTAAATCTGCTCTTTCGGACAAAACGCAACGGGGCAACCTTAAAAGTATCGTATACGCGTTCTTCGCGATTGGAGATGAAGACGATGCAGGCGTCGAAACCGCTCGCGCATAAACGCTCGCCAAAAACCACCCCGTCCATTTCGGGCATGTCGATATCCAGGAAAAATACGTCATAAGAGTCGGTTTCCAGCCGGTTCAACAAGGACTTTACACTTGAGAACGCCTCGATTGAAGCGTCAAGTTCCGCACGGGCAAAGGCGGCTTCGATCCGCGCGGACAATGTGCTCAATACATTCTCTTCGTCATCGCAAATAACAACCTTGATCAATGGTCTTCACCTGCCCGATAGTATTATATATACAAATCGAATATATATCAACGACCAGCACTGATGATTTTCGCCGGTTACGACGTCATAGCGCCCAGTTGCGCTATCTATATTGACAATTTACATATACATTATATTTTAAGTATAAGAGCGGTCAAGGCCCATGAATTATTTTATCGAAATTTCAAAGTTAAAGGTGGTGATATTATGCCTAACCTGACGCGCGGATCGCGTCCCGGGCCTGCCTCTGTCGATTTGAAAACCGAATAAATAAGAAGGGAAGATCTGTCTTGATTAAGAAAATCGCGCGCGTTACCCTAAGCCTGCTGCTTACCGTGGCTATGCTGGCCGGCCTTATTATTATCCCGCCTGCTTTTGCAGCGCCAACACCAATCATTGAGTATTTCAAAAACCCGGACATGGACTCCAAACCGATGGCGCGCATGTGGTTCCCTGACGCATACGCCGGCGCGGACGATAACGACTTTATTGAGAAACAAATACTTGAACTGGCGGACAAGGGCTTCGGCGGCGTAGAAGTCGCCATGTTGGCTGACGGCGTCAGTTATGGCAACGCCTATGCCGAAGATTATGGCTGGGGCACTGAAAACTGGATCAAAGTCCTTAAAAAAGTCTTACTTGCGGCACAGAAAAGGCCGGGCTTCCAGGTGGATATCACCATCACCGCACACTGGCCTCCCACGCTGAATACCATCGACCCCAATGACGACGCTGCCAACCAGCAATTATCGTACAGCTATACCAAAATCACACAGGATGACATAACTTCGGGCGAACTCAGCTTGAAACTGCCGGAGATGAAAGAAGACGTCACGGGCAGCGCCTTTATGGGCGGCGGCGGCTTCACCTCCAAATTCATGTATACCGACACGTTTGTGGCTGCGGCTGTCGCTAAGGTCACCAATGTGGTATTTGTACCGGGAAGCCCCGGTATGCCTCCGTTTGTACCCGCAACTCCCGATTCATATGTCTACACATTCGATTTTGGATCGCTGGAGTCGGTAACGAAGTATGTTGATACGGACGGCGGGGAGGCGCGCGGAATTCCCGATGCAGCGTACTGCGCCGCAAAGGGTTGGAATTACAACAATGTTATTGACGTCTTCGGCGTCGACCCTGTTGACCCCGCCGCGCTTATTGCCTCCGGCAAGAAGATCGACGCTGACGGGAACAAGCTGCGCTTTGCCGACTGGCAGGACTTCTATACGGCTGACCTCAGCGCCCTCAAACTCTCGGGATTGAGCGGCGCCGCCTCGATAGAAGCAGGCGACTGGGTCATTATTTCAACATTCCGCAGGGGTACCGGCCAAACAGTTGCCGGCGGGCGGATCATGCACAATGGGTATTTTGTGTCCAACTACTTCAACGAGGCGGGCACCAAAGCGATCACCGACTATTGGGACGCGATGTTCGCTGCGGACCCCGAGCTGTTGACCCTGATGAAAGCTAATCCGAGTTATATCTTTGAGGATTCCATTGAATCCTCAAGTTCGGCGTCCTACTGGTCGTCCGACGTGATGGGAGCTATCGACGACGGTTACAAGTACAAAGATATTTTGCCCATAGTCGCCGCCGGCACCTATTTGTCTTCCAGCTTTATGGGTTCGAGCATCAGTAAGTTCTTTACGCTTGAAGGCGACGGCGGTTTGACTGACCTCATTTATGAAGATTACAACACCATAATGGCGGACCTCTACCGGAATTCCCGTGTCGCAGGCGTCTCAAGCTGGGCGCATAAAACAATAGGTTGGGGATTCCGCGGCCAAACCTATCATCTGCCCGGTCTCGAGATCGCCGGCGCGGCGATGCTGGCCGATGTGGCGGAAACCGACAACATGGCTAAGGGCGACGGTATCCGCTACCACGCGGGGACTGTGAACATCACTGATCGTGACTACCTCACTCAGGAGGCCCTGACAGGCATCAGCATCGGTATGGGCTCTATGGCCGACATTATAACCGAGTTGGGGCAGAACTACTCCGACGGCGTAAACCGCGCTATTCTGCACGGCACGCCGTATACCAAGACTTTCAACGGCTATAATTCCGACTGGCCGGGCTACCTGCCGTTCGGGCCTAGCTCCTTCGGCGACGCCTACACCTACCGCCAGCCGTACTGGGAAGACATCACGACAGAGACCGGCTGGATGGCGCGCACCCAGGCTATTCTGCAAAAAGGCACGGCAAAAATCGACGTCGCGGTACTAATCGATAAGGAAGAGACATTTGACTTCACAAGCGGGAACCGGTTCCAGAGTTTGCTGGACAAGGGGTATTCCTATAATCTCGTCAGTGAAGCCACGCTGGGCGCCGCAACAGTTGCCGGCGGCATAATGGCGCCGGACGGCCCGGCTTTCAAGGCGCTGATCGTGGATGTTGCGTATTCAAACAGCATTGTGGCGAACAATGGCGTTACACTCAGCGGGGCTGGCATTGACAAGTTGATCGCTTTCGCTGACGCAGGCTTAAAAATCGTACTTTGCGGCGAGTTGGGCCGCGCGTACGGCACCGAAGGCGATATGACGGCTAAAATCGATATTCTAAAATCAAAACCCACTGTTTCGGTCGTCAGCGGACGCGCCGGAGCAGCGGCGGCGCTTGCGGGCATAACCCCTTACGCCAGTTATGACGCGCCCCAGCTTGAGACTACATTATACGCCGATCCGGCCGACGGGACCAACTACTACTATATGTTCAACAACGCCTTTCCGGGTAACGGCGGCATGATGAGCAACGCCCAGGGCGATAGTTATAAGGGCGATGCAAAGGCTGTCAAAAATGTTACCGTGACTTTGACCGGCGAGGGTGTACCTTACATGCTCGATGCTATGAACGGAAACATAAGACAGGTGGGCGCATACACATGTAACAATGACGGTACGGTTACGTTTGTGATCGATGAACTTCGCGGAGGCGACTCAGTGATCTTCGCCGTTACGAAAAACACTTCAGGTTTCCCGGCGCCCGAAGTCTATGTGGAGAGCGTCAACGCGCCATCCGCCAATTTCAGCATCGTGCGCAACTCCGGTGCTCTCGCCTTCCGCGCCAACACCCCGGCTGCTTATGAAATCAAGACATCCGACAATATTACTAAGAATCTTACGGTAGCAAAGGCCTTGACGGAGTTGGATCTCAGCGGGATAAACTGGGATTTGACCATCAACAGC
>Ga0123353_10019008_pt1 | contig 10193 bp, 8 predicted proteins | sample TergutLab28metaG_3_FD_92763 | JGI IMG/M metagenome (GOLD analysis project Ga0123353, IMG submission 92763) | Labiotermes labralis P3 segment gut microbial communities from Petit-Saut dam, French Guiana - Lab288 P3 | ecosystem: Host-associated > Arthropoda: Insects > Digestive system > Gut ...
GCCCGAGGACATTAGAAGTTTAGGCTTGGGGGCCATCTGAAGCTACAGCAAGGCTGCGGGGCTCCCATGATTAGATATGGGGCACAAAGGGCCGGTCAATAAGGCCTAGGTGCGTCGGGGCTGGGAGGCCCCGAACCCAAATGCAAATCAATCAATCAATCAATCCCGGGCTACTGTCACGTAATCTGGGAACCTTAACTCCCTCGAACCCTCTGGGCACCTCGGGCCTGTAATGAGACTGATTTACCTTTTACCTAGTGACGTTAACGCCAATGACATTATGGCTAATTCTTTGGAAGCTTAACAACTCTGTTTCTTCTTCAGGAATTACGTACATGCGTGCATCAAGTGAGATCAGAACTACGACTGACGTTTAAAAGAGAAACGATTACTGTTTTCTGAAATTTAAAGCTGCCCATTTTTGGTAGGCAGGGACCACAGTTTTGCCGAGACCTGCTACCTCCCTATGTAGGGGAGAAGACGGACGAAAATGGCGGCAGCAGTTTCCTCCTAAAGGCTGGGACGTAGCTACCACACTAAATGTCGCCATACCCCAGAGCACAGCAATTCTTGACGTTTGCACTTCGCCGTGCGTTTCCGGAGCAGACTCATTTTAGTAACCCTGTTAGCGGGTTTTTCTTGGTTTCCCTGTGTCTATAAGCAAATGCTGAGATGGTTCCCAAGATTCCAAGTTGCCACTACATGCTCTCATGTAGCCCTCCCGACTTGAATCTAGTAGTAACCAATTTCATGTTTTGTTTACATGTGAAATAACCATTGCCACCGGCTAACAACCCAATTGCAGTATTTATACATATATATATATATATATATATATATATGTGTGTGTGTGTGTGTGTGAATATATATAACTACAGTTTATGATGTCGATGGTATATGAATGAATGATTATGCAGTATTGGTGGAATGACAGGGGGAAACAAAGTACTGAGAGAAAGCCCTGTCCAACTGCCACTTTGTCAACCACAAATCCCAGATGGAAAGCTCCCGGGATCAGACCCTGCCCTCAACGACATGATGCCGCCCGAAAAAAAAGGAACTAGCCGACGGTCTTCGTAACGAATGTTAGGTTTCCGTAACAAATAAACTTTTGTCCAATGAATTACTGCTCAAGAGAGCTCTAAGCCATACAATTGGTAGTTTTAGATGGTTATCTCTACATTTCTTTCCCCTTCGAGCAGAGTTCAGTGACTTTTCTGTGAGAATATGAGGACGCCATGGGAAGTTTCACATGTTAGCATTTAGGTATGGCAAGCATGAGGCAGCAGGTTGCATACAAGCCATCATTGTAATTTTAATTCAATTCAAACATCCGGACTCCGTCAGACATTCTGAAAAAACTGTAGAAGTGGAAGAAGAGGCCGGAAGTAAAACGACACAACAGCCGAGATATTTTAATCATTAAAGTAAGGGGCGACGAGCCGGAGAATTGGGGTTCACTTACTGGCAGACACGTTCAGCTCTGGTGCTCATTATATTCTCCTAGCCAATGAATGCCGATTGTAAACCAGCCGAAGCGTTAAATCATAACTGACCCCAGTCAAGCGCCAAAGTTAAGGATGTGTAGATTACATCCTCCGTTCACTATATGCGCCTTTAATGAGTGGTAATCAGGTAAAACATCTAAGGCGCTAGGAGGTCTTCCATGATGTCATTACGCCATATTGAGAGTCGCATGACAGTGTTAAGATGCAAAACTTCTGAAAGACAACGCCTTATACGTTGGCAGTTACCGAAGTTTCGGAGTAACCTGCTCACACCTTCAGAGTAATACAAGAAAACAGGCTGTACAGCGGCTTCATATGCCATTACGTTCTCGACTGCCACCCTTTCAAGAATTTACTTATAAAGAACCACGTGTACTTTCCTCTTTGCCAAGTGAAGGAGAAAAAGACGGGCAGTGCATGTAGCATATAAGGACAAAAAGAAATGCATGTAAACTTGGATTCATCTGGCTCAGAACAGGGTTGAGTTGTACGCCGTTCGAAACGCAATTTTCAAAATTTCGAATGCTATAAAATACAGGAAATTCCTTGGAGGGGTTGAGCGATTTTTTTTAGTAATTAACCAACTTGATGCACAAAATCTTGTTTTATAATAAGTTTATTATATGCCTCTACATGTTTCGAGCACTGTGTGACCATCACCAGGGGGTCAAAATTGTACTATACAGCTTCTGGTATCATCACACCTGTAGGTGACCGTCCGGTGCACAGGTTGAAAGACGGCCACCTACAGGTGTGACGACACCAGATGCTGTATAACACAAATTTGACCTCCTGATGATGAGCACATAATGCTCGAAACATGTAGAGGCATAAAATAAATTTATTATAAAAAAAGAATTTGTGCATTAAGTTGGTTAATTACTAAGATTATACTGAGATGCACGGTCAGCAAAACATCAAGAGACGAACGACTGTTAGCTTCTCAAGAAATAATCTGCTCGCTGGAGTCGATGTTCCTATTACAACTAGAAACATTAAACCGCTAAATGTTATTTAACATTAAAACCCAACATGATTTACAAACCTGTGAGTCGTATTTGTTAACGAAACGCTAAAAACAACTTTCATCGCACATTTCGCAATGCGCTCAGGTCTGTGATTCATTACACAACAATACTGTCCCTGACCTTGAAAGTGAAAACAATTCTGTATACACATTACGAAAAATATGACTGGTTAAGTGGTTCTCTCGCCCCCCCCCCCTGAGGCATATCCAGATAGCACTGGTCATTCTTAGTGGAGTGAGGACTCTCTATAATCTACCATGCATGCTCTTTTCATACTATACGTCCCACAAGTGGTTTAGTCACGAACAGCCGGAGGCAAAACAGAATACATTTGTAAACAGCTAAAATTTCCTTTTCACAACAGCGGCAAAAAAAAAGGCATTATGGAACACAATAAAACATTAAAAAATGAAGACTGCAGAGGCTCTAAAAATTGACAGAATCATGTAGCGTTATACCAGAAGCGTATCATTTAATCAACTTGAGGGAAAATTATAATATAGGAATTGCAATCGGTGCGGCCATTTGCTGTCCACCACAGAAGCCGTCCGACCATGCACAGCGAGCCATGTTACGCACTGCTGATCACAGTGTCACCACAACAAATACAGATGCCGGAAAACAGTCGAGAAACGGAGATGTACGGTTTCACCGAAGACGAATCGAAACTGTGACCTTCCACTTACACGGTTAGCGCCATCTTTACAGCGCAGCAGCGTTTGATTTCTATCCGAAATTTGCGCAGTTCGAATCCAGACCGGAAAACAATTCTCAATCAAAATTAGCGTCTTAGTTTTCGGCCCGTCCAAGCCAGTTCTGAGATACTTGAAGCAGGCCAATACCCCTTCCTATAAAATCTCAACGCAACAAATTCTTCGCCGCATACAGTTCTATCCCATACAATACTTACACTTCATGCTAAGACTAAGATATTCCTGATCAAACAACACAGTGAGCGATGTCGTGTCAGTCACATTACAGGCCCGAGGTGCCCAGAGGGTTCCAGGAAGTTAAGGTTCCCAGATTATGTGACAATGGCTCAGGATGGCGGTAAGGTTGTCAGCCTTACGCACCGGCCGCTTTTACCCCCAGGAAATATACCTGGTACTCATTTCTGTTAGAGGCTGAGTCGACCCCAGGGCCATAGTGCGATCGGAAGAATTATGTCAATGAATATTTCCAATGACACCAGTTGGGATCGAACCAGCGACCTTCCGATTTGTAGCACAGCACCTTAACCACTGTTCTACCGCGGTCCCCAAGCGATGTTTTACGTTTCAAAATTAATTCACGTATACACAAACAGGCGGACTGTAAATTACGACGACATCTGCAGAAATATCTTTTATTGTTAAAAACGTGCTACATGTATTGGCTTTTGCTAAATCCATCATCAGGTACAGGTATAAAAATAACAGAAAAAGTCTTTATATGCGAACCGTTGCTAATTAAACAAGAGACCTGACACCGCAGTCTTACGAATAATCAATGCCTGTAAAGGTAAAGCAATCCCTGTACGGGCCTGTTACAGGCCCAGAATGTTGCTGAAGGTCGAGGCTCCAAAATTTTGATACAAATGGAACATGAAGGTGGCCAGGCTGTCAGCCATACTCACCGGCCGCATTCATCCCCCCCCCCACCCCAGGATATACCACTGGTACTCATTTCTGTTAGAGGCTGGATCAACCCCAGGGCCATGGTACAGCCGGAAGGATTATACCAATGAAAAATTCCAATATCACCATCGAGAATCGAACCCGCGACCTTCCGGCTTTTATCGCAGTGCTTCAGTGCCAAGTCAAGAGTATCTTGCATAAGCTGCAGCGATGCCATATGACCCAGTTTATGGAGTACACGTGTCGCAACACGTAAAATGAACGGTGTTCAAAAAAAAAAGTTTCCTTTATTTCCGAGAGACCGCATAACACTAACAACACAACATGTGAAGTAACTGTATTACACAAGTCCTGTTAATATTTTTAGACAATAAAACGCACCTTCGAGAACGTCTTTATTAACTCCGTGTACATATTCCAAATAAAATATGATAATCCACCTTAAGTAATCGAAAAAGCTTTACATTCGCTTGTACTTTTGAACAAAGAATGAAGCGACTGTTAATTGCACACGTTGATTCATCTGTCGGTTACGTGACCAGTATCAGACGCTCTCTCCTGCAGCAGCTCGTAGCGAAGTTCGGTGCTGGTAACACCAATCAGCGGCCTCTACAACGCTTCCGAACCGCATTCCTGGAGCAGTTACTTTTTTAAGTGATTGGCTATGAGCTGAATGACTCGTATTTGATTCTGGGTAGACAAGGATTGGGATTTTTCTCTTCGTCACCACAACCAGACGGGCTCCTGGGGACTTGCCCAGCGTTCTGTCTACTGAACAGTCTAGTCTACCAGTACAACGGCGAAAGAACGAAGAATCTGGCCGCTCAAACAAGTCTACTGCCGAGAGTTCTAATTCACTTATCTTTGTCTTCATGTCCCCTATAAACCACGCCTTACGATGCTTCAGTCTCAGTGATATCTTAAACTTTTCATTCAATCATCGCGTCATCGTAAGGTCAGAAGGAGCACAAAGACATTTTAATGTTATATTTTTTAAATGTATTTGATTCAGGAGCGGACCCCACTGGCAGCGTGGTCTAAGACGTGGGTCTGCTGCCGCTCGCTTTCTGGGATTGCGGGTTCGAATTCCGCCGGAGGGCATGGATACCTGTCTCTTGTGTGTGCTGCGGGTTATCAGGTGGAGGTCTCTGGGACAGGATGATCGCTCGTCCAGGGGAGTCCTACCGAGTGTGGTGTGTCCGTGTGTGATAGTTAAGCCTCGATAATGAGGTGGACCTGGCCCACTAGGGGCTGTTGCGTCATGCGGGGGATTAGATTCAGACAATTTTGTACAACCAGCGTTTCACATTTTATGTATTTTTACAGCGTTATTACTGTACTTAAGCGTCTGTCTTTGAAGGTGCACGGAGGTAAAAGAATAACGCTAAAACCATCCTCAGTCAAAATTAACGTTATCGGGAACTCTAAATACAGAAGAAAGATGTTATTCCGAAACGCTGTTATCTACCACACTGCGTCCATTCACACTGCACAGACAAACCAGTGAGAACCTCAAATGTAAAGGTTTTGGGTCAGCTCCATCCTCACAGCCCAGCTCAGATTCACAATTCCTCCTTATCGGTTGCCCAAATGGTCATTTCCCCGTTATTTCCTTTTTCACGTCAGCATGGCTTCCTTATTTGCGAGTAGTTGCAAATGTTTGGCATAACAAGCTGTAGGCGCGTGTCGAAGATCTCCAATTTGGGTGCAAGGAGTGGTCTGGAAGGCCCTCGAATGAATATGTTAGGTAGAACAACTTCAAAATAAACTATCTTTATCGTTGCACCGTGCATTATGTAGTTTATTTAATTAATACACCAACAAATACACATATATTCATTCAATGATCTAAAATTCACATTAAAACACTTAAAACGCTCCTACATGTTTCGATCATACGATCATCCTCAGGAAGCACACATTGTTCTTTGCTAAAGTTACAGTGTAAAATCACTGAGTGTTTTTAAACTGTAACTTTAGCAAGGAACAATGTGTGCTTCCTGAGGATGATCGTATGATCGAAACATGTAGGAGCGTTTTAAGTGTTTTAATGTGAATTTTAGATCATTAAATGAATATATGTGCATTTGTTGGTGTATTAATTAAATATTCCAAATAAACATTTATAAAAACAGAAAATTAATGTAAATTGTGCCTTATTTGACTGTGAAATTTAAAGGAAGACACAGCTTATATTCGGAACATGATACGAGAAAAGATAAGGTGAAGTTACTTCAAGATCTGAAACGAAAGCGCAGATGACGAGGAAATCGGGCACCATGTGCGTGAGCTGAGGAAGGTCATTACTCCTGTCACACTGCAACTTTAGTTTGCTTAACGGTTCTGCACTGCGGTTGTCTCGAGGGACTGCCACTTCAACAAAGTATTATCCACCATTCTTTCATCTATCAGTACACCTCAGTTACTCATGACGCAGTAATGCCGTACGCCTGTCTTCAGCATGTTATAACCCTGTGTTTTTTACAAACCCGTTTACTGTACGCAGCCATTTTGATTCGTACGCAGTGTTTGTCACAGCCACGGATAATGTTTCTCCGCGTTGCCAAACCTTTTTGGAAACTACGTCGGTTGTTGAAAAGATTGTAGTAGGTCCGGGGCCTTGGAGAGCGTTACAAGTTTAGAAAGCCGGTCGTGTTTTGTTGAAGATTCGAAAGAAAACGACTAAGGTACATTGGAAAGTATTCATCCAGCAGTAATGATTTCCAGGAATGACTGGAAAGTATTCATCCAGCAGTAATGATTTCCAGGAATGACTAAGGTTAATGACATAAAACCCCGGGATTGTTAACCGCTCGGATCGAACACAGGACATCTGGATAACAAACGGCAATAGTGGAATTCCCAAAGACAATTCATCAAGGCGTCGCCTTCTTTTTGTCTTTCCAACACTATGGCCCCATTCACTTTCTTTTCATTGCACTTGCCAATAAGGAACGGAAGTTCACACCGGTGACATTAATAAATAGTGACAAAAATAAGCGGCATAAATGGGATTTTTGAATAGATTTTCATCATCATCATCACCATAATTACCCGTCACAAGTCAGGCCTTGATATACCTGTTTCAGTCTCGTCTATTAATCTCTTCAACGATCTTCAAAGTCGTCTACGTCCATTTGGTTTAAAAATTTTCGTACTGCAAAAATAAATAATATATGAAACACACCCGTCTGTGGACATAGCTTGGTGTGACATTTGGAATTTACCGCCATGCACTTTACACTACCGAAAGGTTAGAATGTGCTGTGGTAGAAGTCTGTGTACAATGCAAGGAGAGTATTTTATCTGACAACTCGCACCACTCTTCATTCCAATACTTTCGCGTGACGGCAGGCACAGCAGCGATCACCGCTATTCCAACGTGCCGTGAATCGGGCTCCGCGCATTTTACTTCAGTGTACTGCAGACAATATTAAGGATGCACTCAACACGTCTGAAGAAGGTCCCGGCAACATCTTCCTTCAGTTGCCAGACACGCATCGTATCTACCAAGCACGTTGTTCATTCCACGTAGAAGTTCCCATAACGTATGCGTAAAACAATATTCTGTAGCGGGTTCATTCATGACATGACGTGAAGTGAAATTTATGACATGTATTCAGCAGGAACAGTAGTAGCAGATATTAAACTCACACTGGAAGTAAAGAAATAGACCGCGAAGACCTTACTATATGCCTTACAAGCTCGTCCAAAAGTATCATTAAAGCAGTCCACAAAGATTTTTCATGTTTCTGATCTCACAGATAAGAATATACCCACAATTTTTTCACGGTCTCTGCACCTTCACAATCGACGTGTATAGCATCTACTTCCGGTCGGATGTTGATGTTCCATTTGGATGACATTGTTCACCAGAGCAAGTTACGTTGTGTATTGTTAGGAGGGTTGAAAATCGATTTGGAAACTCTGGGAAAATAGGAAAAGTAATCTTTCAATTACGTGGCCAAACCCGGAGGGGGAATTGAATTGTATTATATACTGTTTGTTGTTTTTAAAAAAAAGTGGGAGGAGACAGGATGCTAAGGGAAACCAGAAATTTGTCATTTCGCGTGGAAATACATATTTCGTTAATATCATTTTTCCACTTCAACTTTTCAAATTCCTCTCTATTTCCATTGCCTATCGACTGAAGACGCTTCTCGGTGGGTGCAGCTGATATCGACATATTTATCGCATGATTCAAACATGAGGGCGAGGGGTGGTGGTTTGTCTAACTGAGGGAACACCTCAGGTTCCCAGTGTTGTAAGTCCTCCGTTTAAAGCAACTGTTCTTTCTTGCTACTTGCCATCACGTGCACAAATTCACTGTTCTCTTTCCCCGCCTTCAAATAATTGAACAACTGAAACCCGTGGCTCTAACTTACCTACGCAGCGCCGACTCTTGGGTCCTTGGCCTTCTATTTTTAAAACAAGTGAAACGTGGCACAACCAGAACGTCTGGTATATAAAACAGTTCGTTTTCCGAGTCCCTAAATCCATTGCAGAGGGGGGGACGGTACGTATATCAAAGTCTGGCTGACGCGCCTATTGGTTTAAACCTCACCACGTGACATTCCGCGCAGCTGCGCAGATTACAGCCATCCACCATCTTACTCAAATCACAGAACGGTCTTGACTGGCTACGAGATTGCAAAATAATAATAATAAGTGATCGTCTTACGCAGTCGAAGATGCATTTCACTGGTGCCGAGCGAGAAACGAACCTGTACCCTCCTTGTACGTGCAATGCAGCTCCTATAACTCCGGACGTGAACCACGTGTTTTGTTTAAAATTCTATGTAATTATACGTCACAATACAAATACTCTCAACTCCACTATGTATCGCTACCTTGTAACCTTCCAACAGCAATAATCATTTGTATGACGCCGCTAAGGGCTAATTCTAGCTAAGCAGAGATGCGCCGAGTTGTACGACAGAGTTCCGCCATTACAAAAGGTCGCGTGGCAGAAAAACTATTCCAGGAGTAGGGCGGCCGGAATTTTTTAACACCAACTAACGTGGCGCTGATGTGTAGGAAGCGAAGTGCTGAGCTGTTGGGTGGTACTACCAGCACGTTCCCATTAGTTACTTATGCCGACAGCAGCATCTTTGTGTCACGCTCTGTAGCCTTTATACAGGAAAGAGAGGTGATGCGCCACGCAGGCATTGTCCTTGGCGCGCTACATCACATTCTGACAGCCTTACTCCCCAGAATTGAATGCTGCCCGCAACAAAACTGGTCTTGGGTTTGTGGCCAGGAATCGAACTATGGTTGTCCACACTGCAGCTAAACCAAACCCCAGTCGTCCAGCTCGCCAACAGTTATCACCTAACTCCAGACTCGTGTATGTATCAACCTGGTATCACATAATGACAGCATCCACGATATCAGAATTCAGTTCTTGGCGTATATAAGACACACACAGAGGTGCAGCGAGCGTTACATTGTAATTTGCATCACATGCACAAAACGTGTTACGGGTTACGTGCACAATCCATCGCCCTACCCTGCGGAACAGCATACACAGTTCTTCGTCACGGCCAGTGTCCTTACAAAAATGAAACGTATAAGCTGTTCCGTTACATGCCAAACAGGCACAAGGAGGAGGCGGAAATACAGATCTACCCAAATTCGACCCAGGCGCTAAAAGGGGGAGGATGGGCGAAGAGCGACGCACCCCGTCCGCTTACCCCACATAAAGAGACCTGGCAACCATTCCTCGCCAAACGTGGTACGTATTTTAGGGCTCCAGTTATCAAAATCGCTGACCCCGCATTTGCTGTCCGGCAGCAACGGTGGTGTTGCTGAAGGTACTAAATTAAAAGTTAAGGACGTGACGTCCAGCGCCATGACGCACATATGGAACACCAATGGGCGGACGGTAACACGACCGGCGAGCGGGGGGGGGGGGGGGGGGGAGAAGGGGGGGAGGACGGGGGACGGGGCGGGGGGGGGCGGGGCGATCTTTTCGGGGCTTTGCATCCTCAAAACCCCCCAAAAATTTGTTAATTGAAAGGGGTAAAAAAAGGAGGGAGCAC
>Ga0123353_10019009_pt1 | contig 10193 bp, 7 predicted proteins | sample TergutLab28metaG_3_FD_92763 | JGI IMG/M metagenome (GOLD analysis project Ga0123353, IMG submission 92763) | Labiotermes labralis P3 segment gut microbial communities from Petit-Saut dam, French Guiana - Lab288 P3 | ecosystem: Host-associated > Arthropoda: Insects > Digestive system > Gut ...
CATTGTCGGAACGGAAGGCGCCAACCGTATTTCTTATGACGGACGTGAAATAGACATGACAAACAATTACGCCAACAGTGACATGCTGGTTAACGGTGAAAAGCTCAGCAGTACCGGCCCTTACGACCCCAACGGCAAGGATGTGGAAAGCAATAATTTCCACAATGAAACCTGGTGGAAGACGGGTTCGGGCCTTAACTGGGATTTTTCAACAGTCTGGATTTGGGACGGGACGATAAGACTGCCTGTATTGCGTTAGATAATACGGCATTCCCGTGCTGTGAAGTATGATACAATAAACCCATGATACAATTTAAAGACGGCGTATTTTATTTTGATACCGCCGAAACCGGATATATTTTCCGTTTGACAAAACACGGACACCCCGAGCATATCCATTACGGGGAAAAACTTGTTTCTCAGGATATTGAGGCGCTTGCACTCAAACGTACGGCACAGATCGGTTCAACGGTTGCCTACGATCGAGAAGATTTGCTGTATTGCCTTGATACCATGTGCCTCGAATGGTCTGGTACCGGCAAGGGGGATTACCGTTATTCCCCCTCGGAAATCAAAATGCCCGACGGCGGTTTTGTCAGCGATTTTGTATATGAAAGCCACAATATAGAAAGGGGAACTGTTCCGATGGAATCCCTGCCTTCGGCATGCGGCGATGAAAATGAATGCGAAAGCCTGACTTTACTGCTCCGTGACAAAGCCTGCGATGTGCATATTAAACTGATCTACACGGTGTATGAATCCTCCAATGTCATTACACGCAGGGTTGTACTGGAAAACCGCGAAACCCGTCCGCTTTCAATACACCGTCTTTTAAGCATGTCGCTTGATATGATCAATACCGGTTTCAAACTGATCACCTTTGACGGAGACTGGGCCAGGGAAGCGCACCGGCATGATCGTCTGCTCCAGTACGGGATGTTTGTCAATGAAAGCCGGACAGGCGCAAGCGGAAACAAACACAACCCAGGTTTTCTGTTATGTGAAGAGGATGCAGCCGGGGATCACGGAAAAGTTTACGGTTTTAACCTTGTTTATTCGGGTAACCATATGGGCTTTGCCGAACTGAACAGCCACGGACTGGTACGTACAGGACTGGGGATCAGCCCCCATTGTTTTGAGTGGACACTTGGAAAGGGGGAAATTTTTGAAACCCCGGAAGCTGTCATGACTTTCAGCGGCAGGGGCTTTAACGGTCTCAGCCGTAATTTTCATAATTTTGTTAACAATCATATCACCCCGGAAACCTGGCGGGGAAAGGAACGTCCCGTTCTCTACAATTCCTGGGAGCCCTGTTTTTTCAAATACAGCCAGAGCGGCCTGCTTCGTCTTGCCCGCATGTCAAAAAAACTGGGTATGGAACTTTTTGTCCTTGATGACGGCTGGTTTGCGGGGCGTGATAACGATAAAGCCGGCCTTGGGGATTATACACCCAACCGCCGTAAATTCAGGCGAGGTCTTGCCCCCTTTGCGGGGAAACTGAGGAAAATGGGTCTGGAATTCGGCATATGGTTCGAACCTGAAATGGTGAATGAAAATTCCGGACTGTACCGGAACCATCCGGAATACGCTGTCAGGCAGCCGGGAAGGGAAGCAACACTGGGCCGAAATCAGCTGGTGCTCGATCTCTGCAATCCGGCAGTCCGCGATTATATCGTTGCTTCCGTCGGGAAGGTTATCGACGAAACAGGCGCAGCTTATGTCAAATGGGACATGAACCGCCACATAAGCGAATTTTACTCCGACCATATCGCTTCACAGGGGGAATTTTTTCACCGGTATATAACCGGGCTGTACGATGTACTAAAGCGGATTTTCGGGCCAAGGCCGCAGATACTCCTGGAAACCTGTTCCTCGGGCGGCAACCGTTTTGATTTGGGAATGCTGTGCTTTTCCCCGCAAATATGGACTTCCGATAACACCGATCCCGTTGAACGCCTTTCAATCCAGGGAGGCCTGTCTTACCTTTACCCCCAGTCAACCATGGGCGCCCATGTATCCGACGCTCCGCACCAGCAGACACTGCGCGAAACTCCGCTTTCCACCCGGTTCAACGCCGCCAGTTTCGGCTGTCTCGGTTATGAACTGGATCTGCGTTTTCTTTCACCGGCCGAAAAACGGGAAATAAGGGAACAGATTGCCTTTTACAAAACCCACCGTAAAACCCTGCAATACGGTAACTTTGAAAGACTCCATTCGCATAAAACCAACAAGGTCATCTGGCTATGCCGTGACGGAGCAAAAGCCATTGCCGGTTTTTTCCAGACTCTGGCAGGAGTCAGCGAAAGCCCGGATACGCTGCGTATTCCTGGATTCAAAGAGGAAGATTCATACCGCGTTACAACCAAACCCCAGTGCCTGTACATAAAAAGATTCGGAGGATTGGTTAAACACATACTGCCCGTGACACTGGATCCCAACGGTTTCATTCTGCGGCTGGTTAACCGCATTTATTCCCTGACCGACTGTACGGAAAATTATACCTGTTCGGGAGCCGAACTGGCGGCAGGAATCAGGCTGAATAACCAGTTTATGGGCAGTTATTACAATGAAAAAACAAGATTGCTCGGCGATTACGGATCGAATCTTTACGTGGCAGAAAAAGTGTAAATAAAATTTTTAATAAATATCAATTTAGCCTTTTTTTCTGTACCGATACGAGCACCATTACAATAAAAGTCAGGATGTACGGAAAGGCAAGGATAAAATCGGCTGGTACATTGTGCATTCCCTGGGCATAATTGGAAAACGCTTCGGCAAGGCTGAAAATAAAAGCGCCGGCAAGCAGACCCAGGGGCCTTCGCCCCCCAAGGAAAATTACCACCAGCGCGATCCATCCTTTTCCGGCGGTCATATTGGGGACAAAAGCACCCAGGTTCAGACTGAGGAAAGATCCCCCTATGCCGCAGAAGAAACCGCAGATCAGAAAAGCCGCCCAGCGGTAAGTGTCAGGCCGTATGCCGAGGGAAACCAGCGCTTCGGGATTGATTTCACAGGCCCGCAGCCGGTAACCAAAAGGCGTTTTGTAAATTACCACCCATGCAAAAAACAGCAGTATCCACCCCGCATACACAAACAAACTGTAACCGGACAGCAGTTCTCCTGTGAATGAAAAATCAAGGGTCGGAAGACTCCTGAACTCGGGTAAAGCGACAACGCCCCTCGTTTTGAAAAAGTACTGCGAGAAGACCGCGGCAAAGCCGCCTGCCAGGAGGTTTACCGCAAGGCCGGTAATAAAAACATTGGAACGGAGTTTCAGTGTTGTAAAGGCCATAAGGGCAGAGAGGGCAACTGCGGCGAAAACAGCCGCCGCCAGAGCGGCAGTAAAACTTCCTGTAAAATAAACGGCTGCAAGCGCGGAAAACGCGCCGACAAGCAGCAGTCCTTCAAGGGCAATATTAAGCATTCCGGCAAGACCGGTAAACAGACCGCCTGTCGCGGCCAGCAGGAGGGGTGTCATTATGGATATTGCGCTGTGCAAAACAGGTATAATATTTTTCAATGCAGGTTTTTCCTCCCGTGGTGTCTGGCGCCGTGTCTGAACAGGCCGCGCAAAACCATACTGGTTACCAGAAAGAAAATTACCGACTGCACAATGGAAGCGGCTTCAAAGGTAACATCGGAATTCTGCATTGCGATTTTCGCGCCGGAAGAAATCCAGGCAAAGAAAATACCGGCCGGTATCATTGCAAGGGGATTGAATCCGGCAACAAGCGCCGCTGCAAGGCCGTTCCAGCCGAACCCCGCGGAGAATTCCTTAACCGTTCCATAGTAAGTGCCGAAAACCGCGAGCGCTCCGGCAAGTCCGTAAAACGCACCGCTTAAAAACATCGCCGATACCGTATTGGCCCTGGTATTAATTCCGCCGTACCGGGCAAAAATTTCATTGGTACCGGTCATTCTGAACTCATAACCCAGTTTTGTTCTTTTCAGAAAAATATGTACGGCGGCAACAGCCGCAAGGGCGGTAATAAACGAGGTATTGAATTTTGACGGGGGCAGAATCAAAGGCAGGCGGAGGGACGGATCAATTTTTACCGTTGACTGCAGATTGGTCGAAGGATCAAGGAAAGGACCGTTGACAAGAAAATTAACAATCAATATCAATGCGTTGGAAAGCAGAAAGGAAGTGATAAGTTCGTTGGTGTTCCACCGGGCCTTGCACAGTCCCGAAAGGGCGGCGGCGGAACCGGAAAAAACCATACCGGCAAGAACCGCAATAAACCCGCCTGCAATGCCGAAGCGGGAAAGCGGTATCGCCGTTACGGTCGCAATAAAAGCCCCCGAATATACCTGCCCTTCTCCCCCAAGATTAAGACTGCCTGTTTTCATTGCGATACTGATACCGAGCCCGCCGAGAATCAGCGGAACGGCGCTGTTAGCATATTGCCGAAACTGTATACATTGCGAAGCGGTCCGAAAAAGAAAAAGTAAAGCGCCCTGCCGGGAGTCTTGCTGAGAAAACAGATAAAAACAATAAAAGCCAAAACAGCCAAAACGGCAACAGCGGCAATGCCGCCGGAAACCGCTAACCCGGGACCAAGGGTACCGGAAAGACGATCCCGGTTTTGTACCCCGGGCGGCCCTCCACAGGGGATATTTTCTTTCATTTTTGAACTGTCCCGCCTGCACGGAGGGGAACCGGCAAAAGACCCTGCATACAGTTGCCGATTTTTTCCCTGACGGAAATTAGTTCTTTTTCGCCGCCGTCACGAAATTCGCAAGCGTCAAATTCGGCAGCGGCCCTGCCCCGGTACATAACCATGATCCTGTCCGCCAGGGCAAGGATCTCTTCAATGTTGGTGGAAATGATGACAATCGCCGCGCCTTTATCCCTTAAAGCGGCAATCCTTTTCCAGATAAAAGCGCTTGATACGATATCCAGCCCCCAGGCCGGTTCCGAAAAAATAAAATAATCCCTGAACTGTTCCGTTTCACGGGCAAGGATCAGTTTCTGAAGATTGCCTCCGGAAAATTCCGAGGCATGATTATCAATGTCCGCGCCGGTTATCGTATAACGGCGGAAAAGTCCTTCACAGAATTTCCGGACTGCCCTGCAGTCAATGAAACCAAAACGGAAAAATTCCCCCCGGCGATCGATTATCAGGTTTTCGGCGGCGGTCGCGTCCTGGGCGCTTCCTACACGCCGCCGGTCGGCAGGTACATAGGCAAGCCCCTGGTTGCGCAGCCGGCGTATATTGAGACGGGAAATGTCCCTGCCGTTATGGGTAATTTTACCCGAAGCCGGATGCAGAAAACCTCCCAGCGCCGCTTCCAGCACGCCAAGCCCGTTTCCCCCGACTCCGGTAAAACCGACTATCTCCCCCTGACGGACACGGAAAGAAAGATCATCAAGCAGCGGACGTTTCTGCCCGCGCTTCATAACCGTAACATTCTCAAAGGCGATGACGTTTTTCCCGTTCTCCGCCGTATTTGTTTTTTTATGTTTTCGCGGCAGGCTGCCGGCGGCGTTTTCACTGCCCATCATCATTTTGGAAATGCTGTATTCATCAATATCATTTTTTTCGCAGATACCGGCCAGTTTACCGCGCCTGAGTACGGCAACCCTCCCTGCGACAGATTTTATTTCATGGAGTTTATGGGTGATAAAAAACATGGATTTTCCCGCCGCAGCCAGATTCCTAAGGGTTTCAAAAAGCGATGCGGTTTCGTATTCGGTAAGCACCGAGGTGGGCTCGTCAAGAATAATAATATCGGCATTGCGGTACAGGAGCCTGCAGATCTCCACCTGCTGCATTTCACCTATGCTCAATGACTGTACCGGGCTGTCCGGCTGTATGGAAAAATGATGGGCCTCTATTACCCTGGCGGCTTCGGCCCTGATTTTTTTTCTGTCAAGAAAAAATCCCCACCTGAGCGGCTCCATGCCCATGACAATATTCTCAGCTGCGGTATATCCGGGGAACAGCATAAAATGCTGATGAACCATTCCAATCCGCAGTTTCCCTGCGGCCATGGGTGAATCTATGGTTACCGGTTTTCCGTTTATGAAAATTTCACCGGTATCAGGTTTTTCAAGCCCGTCAAGTATCTTCATCAGGGTTGTTTTACCGGCGCCGTTTTCACCGGCAATACAGAGAATCTCTCCCCTGTGCAAACCGATGTTTATATCGTCATTTGCCCTGCTGATGCTGCCAGGATACGTTTTGCTGATACCCCGCAATTCTGCGGCATAACTGTATTGCATTCAAAAACAGCTTACAGTTTGGGAACCGTGTACTCTATGCGGCCCGAACGGAGATCGTCCATAAAAGAACCGAATTTTTGCTGTATATCTTCGGGAAGAAAATCACGGTAACCGGGATCATCAAAAATAAAATTAATATAATTTTCTTTTACTCCGATTGTACGTGAACTTCCGTATTCAATTTCACCGGCAAGAACGCCGGCAAGTATTTCCTTCACCAGTTTTTTCTGCTCGATAATGCCGCAGCCGATTATGTGGCCGGGCGCCAGGCTGTATTCATTGATATTGTAACTTACCGCGTAAGCCCCCCTGTCCTGAATGGTGCGGATAATACCCTGCGCCGCTCCGCCCGCTATTGAAGTAAAAACATCAACCCCGGCATTGATCATACCGGAAGCGAGATCTGCTGCCTTGTTGGCATCAAACCAGTTGCCTATAACACGGAAATCCAGTTCGATTTCGGGATCAACAAGCCGGGCGCCTTCCAGAAAACCGGGAACCATCTGTTTCGTAAGCAGGGGATATTCCTGCGCCGCGATAAAACCTATTTTTTTCGCACTGTTGGCGTGGCTCATGGAACTGGTTGTTACAAGCCCGGCAAGATACCCCAGAAACAGGGATTGTTCATACTGGTTATACAGGTAGGTGCTTATACGGGGGTTCCCTTCGTACTGGGCGTCAACAATGATAAATTTCTGCCGGGAAAAAACCCTGCCTGCTTCGGCGCAAATCTCGGGCAGTGAAGGATTGGAACCTAACACAATGTCATAATCGCCGCCTGAAATCATGGACTGCAATTGTTCACCCCATTCGGCCTGGTTAAAGCCAGCTTCATAAACCTTGACCGTCACATTTTCATGTGCGGCGGCAAATTCAAGCGCCCCTCCCGCAAGCATTTCATACGTGGGGCTTCCCGCCAGTACTCCGGTTATGTACACCAGAACGGAAAGTGTCCCGGGAGTATCCGTCTTTGCCTGTCCCTTTGAATCTTTTGGCTTACAGGAAAATAAAAATATTGCACATAAAATAAGCAGGAATGTTAGCGCGGAAGATACAGGGGTTTGAATGGTTTTTTGTTTTTTCATTTCTTTGCAATTCATTTTCAGTTCCTTATTTTGGTTTTGCATTTTTATCCTGAAATTTTTTCTGTTATGCCGATACAATAATCGCCCAGTTTTTCAATACGGTTCACCAGATCGATAAAAAGCAGTTCCGTCCTGACATCCTTTCCCGCCTCGATGCGCTTGCGGCTGAACCGCTGGAGTTTCTTCTGCAGTTTGTCAATATTTTTTTCAAGTTTTTCACAGCGGGCGGTCAGTTCCCTTGTTGGCTTTTTACCGAGTAATTCCTTCACCATATCAAGAAACTCTTCAACTTTGCCGACATAGGGTATCAACTCGTCCATTTCCTTTTCCTTAAAAACACAATTCTTGCGGATGCTTTTTTCAAGAAGACGGCTGATGCTGTAACATTCATCGCTCATTTCCTCAAGGTTACCGATGACACGCAGAAGGTTGGTAACACGGGTTTCGGAACGGGGATTAAGCTTGACTCCGGTACATTCGATTAAAAAGCTGATGAGCGTTTCCCTCATTTCGTCGATGTACTGTTCATTTTTTTCAAGTTCGGAACAGAGGGCAACTGCCGCATCTTCCCTGCCTGTCCCGCCGCTTTCACGCAGATCGCGCAGTTCGGTGCAGAAGCGGGAAAACATCTGCGAAACAATGCCCGACATGTCGCTTATTTCCTTTTCCGCCCGCATAATGTTCATTTCCGGAGATTCAACATTGCCCCCGGAAATATAGGCAAAGCGGTAATGCCCGTCTTTTTCTCCGGTTTTTTTACCCGGAACAATAAGCGTTACCAGTTTCGCAAACTGGTTTACAAAAGGCAGGAAAAAAATCGTATTTAAGATATTAAAAACGGTATGCAGACCGGCGATATGCAGGGGTATCGCTTCATTGGACTGCATGACAAGCCAGGGATCCCCCGGTAAAATAAAATTGACAATTTTAAGCAGAGGTATCAGCAGGGGAATCGCCCACGCGACGCCGATAACATTGAACAATACATGGACAAGAGCAGTCCGTTTTGATTCGGTATTACCGGCGATGGAAGCCAGAGGCGCATCGGTAGTGGTACCCAGATTCGCCCCAAGAACCATACCGGCGGCCATTTCGTAGGGAATGATATCCTGGTATGCCATGGCCATAATCAGCGTGATGGCAGCGGTGGATGAATTGATAATAATCGTCATCACCAGTCCGACTCCGAAACCGATAAGTATGGCCAGATGCCGGTGATCCCTTAATGCCCCTATCGCTTCAAAATTCAGAAGATTCTTTGCGGTATCGGTACCCAGTCCGGCGGTCAGGAAATGGAGACCGAGAAACAGAAAACCGAAACCCACCAGAAAATCCCCGACACTTTTGTATTTCCATTTAATGACACTGAGAATAAATCCTATGCCGATGGCCGGAAGTGCAAAACTGTCAATGTGAATTTTGAAACCGATGAGCGATATTATCCACCCTGTAAGGGTAGTCCCGATATTTGTTCCGAAAAGAACGCCAATGGACTGGACAAGGGTAAGCAGTCCGGCATTCACAAAGGAAACTACAATGACACTGAACGCCGACGATGACTGAATAATGGCGGTAGCAAGAAAACCGGTTAACATCCCGATAAAACGGTTGCCGGTCATAAAATTGACCGTTTTGCGCATACGTTCGCCGGCGCTTTTCTGTAATCCATCGCTCATCACATTCATTCCATAAAGGAACATGCAAAGGCCGCCCGTCATATTGAGAAGCATGGATACAATAGCCATAAAATCAATGTTACAGACAGATGTGCATATATTCAAGTGTGTTATCATCTTTACACAATTGCGGCAAACAGTTAAATTATCTGAACCATGAAAGAAATTTCACTTACCGGAATCAAACCGACGGGGGATCTCCATATCGGCAACTATTTTGGCGCGATAAAACCCGCGCTGGAATTGGCCAAAACATACGAAGCGCGTTATTTCATCGCCGACTACCACGGCCTCAATACCATGAAGGATCCGGCAGAACTGAATTCGACGATAAGGCATGTCGCCGCGGGCTGGCTCGCGGCAGGGCTTGATCCGGAAAAAGTAATATTCTACCGCCAGAGTTCCATACCGGAAGTTTTTGAACTGACCACAATGCTCATGGCCTTTACATCCAAGGGCCTGATGAACCGCGCCCATGCCTACAAGGCGGCGGTACAGGAAAATACCGAAAAGGAAAATGATCCTGACTCCGGTATAAACATGGGTCTGTTTACCTACCCGGTACTGATGGCCGCAGATATTATTTTATTTGATTCCGATGTGGTTCCGGTCGGTAAGGACCAGGTACAGCATATAGAAATGGCGCAGGATATCGCCCAGGCGGTGAACGCCAACTACGGCAAACAGATACTTAAAATTCCCCGCGCCGGGGTACAGGAAAATTCCGCCGTTGTGCCCGGACTTGACGGCAGGAAAATGAGCAAAAGCTACAATAATACGATTCCGATTTTTGTTCCGGAAAAAACACTGCGGAAAACGATCATGCGGGTGGTAACCAATTCCCAGTCGGTTGATGAACCCAAGGACCCCGACTCCAGCCAGATTTATCTTCTGTATAAACTCTTCGCCTCGAAGGAAGAACAGGCTGCTCTTGCAGAGCGTTACCGTTCGGGCGGTATGGGATGGGGAGAAGCCAAAGAAGAACTGTTCCGGGCTGCGAACCGCGAAATAAGCCCCATACGGGAACGTTACAATGCCATTATGGAAGATATTCCCGCACTGGACAGTATCCTTGAACAGGGTGCCGCCAAAGCCCGCATCATCGCAGCCGCTACCATCAAACGTTTCCGCAAGGCCGCCGGAATAGATTAAACCCATTAATTGAAACGCCATCTTGTGTTTTCATTGAATATGTGCAAAAATCAA
>Ga0123353_10019011_pt1 | contig 10192 bp, 3 predicted proteins | sample TergutLab28metaG_3_FD_92763 | JGI IMG/M metagenome (GOLD analysis project Ga0123353, IMG submission 92763) | Labiotermes labralis P3 segment gut microbial communities from Petit-Saut dam, French Guiana - Lab288 P3 | ecosystem: Host-associated > Arthropoda: Insects > Digestive system > Gut ...
AACAATTTGATGCACAAAATTTGTTTCACAATAAGTTTTATTTCATGCCTCTACATGTTTCGAACACATGTGCTCATCATCAGGAGGTCAAAATTGCATTACACAGCCTCTGGTATCATCACAGCTATAGGTGGCCGTCTCGTGCAAGAAATAAAACTTATTGTGAAACAAATTTTGTGCATCAAGTTGATTAATTACTGAGATAATTATAAGCATGTTTCTGTTTTCTTGTCTTTGTTATCCAGCAGGCAAAATGCATCGCTGTGTTGTTATATTTTCATCTGTGACCTCTCTGGCTTTACCGTAGTTTTTCCACAATGTTTTATAACAGGCACGATTTTCGGGAAAAATATTTTGATTGTTTCCACAACTTTTATCCGAAACATTTTTCATTTTATGATTTATGGTCAATACTGAAAAGTCCATTTACGACTTTATGTGAACTAAGCATTTTTTTATACTCGTAAATAAGTATTTTTCAAAAACGGAAGTCTAAAGGAAATTTGGTAAAACCTTCCACATAAAACTTCAGCATAATATGTAAAACAGCTTATGCGATACCTGCAAGGAGACGTCTATTTAGAACTGACGGATTAATAAATCCGAAAATAGGAATTTTCCACAAATTTAGGCATAAGTGTCTCTCATTAAATTTCAAAACAATGTGTAAAACAATTTATGGATCAGCATGCCTGAGAGTCAAAATTGTCTTCAACGTTTTGCTGAAACACCCCAAATATGTAATGTTAAAAAAAACCGTAAGCAGTTCATGAGATACAATCACACGTCCATTTCTATATTTATGTAAACCAAAATATAGTACGGATTAATAGACCTAACGGTCGGAATTTTAGGATAACTTTTAGTGGCAATCCTCCATACGACATTTCCCAAGAGTACGTAAACTGGTCTGAGGGATGAATGGAAAAGTCCATTTATGGCTTAAGCAACGTGTACTTCATTATTTTTCCGCAAAAAAAAAACTCAAGACAACTTTATTAAAGGCTCGAAGGTCATATAAAAATCGTTCAGTGGTTATGGGGTAAATGCGAGTTCAAAGATGGGCAGAAGAGCATTGCAGCTGCATGTGTATCTACTTCTTATTTTTTAAAGAAAATCTAGAACTTTTATATGGTGATATCTCCAATGTTCACATCTCGATTGATTAAAGTCGACAGTATTCTAGTTTTGAAGTCACGAACTGTTCACAAATTCAGACTTTTTAAAAATAAGTACGAGTCCAATGGAAACTGCGGGATTAGGTGTTCTTGGCTCAGTAGGCCATATTGTACTAAATTTTACGTTAAGAATTCTCTTTTACATTTCGTATGTCAGAATGGTTTAAAACAAGGAAATAATTCATGGTCAGCGCTTATCATTTTCGCTCTACAGTACGCCATTACAGAATTCTAAGGAATTCAGCATTAGTTAAAATTTAGTGACGCAATATAAGCTGCTGATGTGTGCTATAAATGATAACTTACATACCAAAAGACATAAATAGCACAAACGAAAGAAGAAAGCTCTGTTTGTCGCTAGTGGTGTGGTTGGTGTAGAAGGAAATGCAGGCAGAACTAGATATGTACACCCATATTACGTTACCAGGACAATCTTCAGATCACAATATGGGGACAACTAATAAATAGTTCGAAATTGTTACAAAGTTAAAACATTCGAGACGAGAGTAACAAACTAAATTAGATTCATTGCGAAGTTACTTAGAATATCAAATCTGGGGAATGTTTAATGCAATTCATTTATTTTCAGTTCTCTTTCCTTTTTCTATCTAAACCGCTGAAATGAATACACACAAATTTGTAATTTTACTTTGTGTCGAGTGTGGGCCGGAATTTAGCCCAGTGCAGTGTCCGACCGTTCTTGGGTTCAACTCCTGGAGTGAGACAAACCTCGATTAAGAGGTCTTAGCTGTAGGTTTGAGATCTAATACAATCAATATAAATTAGGAAAAAGGTGGATATTGATCACCGTTTATCGCACATCTTTCATAAATCAAAATTAACAAGCCCATGCATATATTGACATGTTGAGATATAAAACAAACATTAAGTTCTGCTTGAGGAACACTGCACTCATAGTGGTGTGCCGGACTGCGTTGCGATAAGTTCCAATCGTTTATGCTAGGACAGAAAAATGTCTTCAATACTCCATTAATCAAACTTTAAAATTTTTATTTAGCTTCGTTGCAAATCAAACTTGAACTCATAAAGAATTTCGTCAAGGGAGTTGATTAAAACAGCGTTGGATTTATGTATTTGAAAAATAATTTTCCCAGGGTAATTGACGCTAAAATCAAAGAAGAGATTCGTTGGACATCTGTTAAAATGTAAATACATGACGTAAAATTTGAAGACCAAGTGAAGTGAAGTTGAAAAATCAGCATGGAAATCATTATAAAATTTCACTACCACTTTCTGGGAGGGAAATCTTTAGGCAGAAACGTATCGTGATATGGTGGCTTATCTTGCACAATCCCACGAGGCTGTGAGGTGCAATATGTCCATTAAGGTGCAGTTCTTAGACTCTCACTTAGACTTCTTCGCGGAAATTTCTGGACAGTGAGCGATGAGCACGGAGAGTGATTTCACCAGTAAGTTTCCACCATGAAAAAGCAGTATCAAGTCAAGTGGAATCCCAGTATGTTGGTTGATTATTGTTGGACACTTAGAACAGACGTTCTACTGGCAAAGTATGGCAGGAAGTCATCCACTGTTACATTTTATGTAATGTATATACTATATATAATGTTACGTAAATACAGTTTGTATTCAAAATTCAGCCGCGCGTCACTTAAAATCCTTCCTAACAACAAATTTGAAATGAGCGCAAAAATTCTGTTCGATTTACCTACTTTAGTTCGTAGGACAAAAAATTAAATTATTTTGCCATCCAGTGTTGTTGTTATTATGTTATGTCATTCTTTACTTCCGAAATGACAGACTCACACAAGGCCCTAATTCGCATGCTATTGTGATAAAAATGTGCTTGTGGTAAACATTACAGCTTTTTACCAAAATAATTAGTGTGTGTGGTTGTTGAGAGCGACGAATGTGTTTTGGAAGATGATAGACTGCGTTGTTCACGATACCTTTACCGATATTCCCTGAAACCAAAACTCCTGAAAGTCTGCGCAGAAAATATACACGTCGATGTAAGAACGGAGATTCACTTGGCACTCCAGCCGTGACCAGCAACACCACCGTCACACCACAAGCCGAAGTGAGTGAATAGGTGCAGGATCGTCTGAAGTGCTAAATCTATAACTAGGTATCTCTCCCGACGGGAAGTGTAAAACTTATAACATTTGAAAACAAATTTTGACCTTACAGACAGGACATAAAGGAATGAAGAAAAAACTAAAATATAGGCCCAATATCGAGCTTCGTATTTTTCACGTTCCCTCAAGTAAAATTTTACCGAAGTCATGAACTGTATTACGACAGAGTGTGTAAGACATTTGACACAATACCGGAAAAGGCGAATCATAAGAACAAATTCAGCTGGAAATTATGAGAGTACGAGGCTACTTGTAACATCTAGGCATATATATGGGATGATAATATTAAAATAGTGCAGTAGACTGTGGATTCAGAATGAAGTGGCTCAGAACAGGAACCAACGGCCATGTCTTGTGAACAAAATAAGCAAACTTTCAATTCCATAAAAGGCTAGTAACTTCTTAAAGATCTGATCGACAGTTTGCTTCTAAAAACAGAAACTATAAGCTTCAGTTACAACGTTCCGATTTCTAATTATATGTAGTTGTAAGAATGAATACACATGGGATATATTCAGTTACAGAAAGCAGGTTTGGTTGTTTGAAAAAGAAGCGTGTATCTTGCGGTTTCATTGGGATGTGGTGTGGCAGCTTCACTTCAGTAGGCTAGTGATACATGTCACCGGTCACAATGCGAGCTGAAAACGTTAAGAGCCCAAGCGGTTCGCACACGTTACATGTATTGTACCCTTTCACACAGCGACGAGAACGTGGCGGGCACGACAATAGCAATTTTACAACAAAAAATAAAACACAGTAGACAGAAAGAATTGAAAATAAAAATTGCTCCCTTCACAGTGTCGTCCTTCAACCACAAAAAAAGAAGAATATGTCGGTCCTATCTTTGTCATAAAATTTGTTTTGTAGGAGACCAAAAACAGCTTTAATTACTAACACGAAAACTGAAATTCGAGGAGAGGGGAAAGGGAAAATATTTCAGTATTCATACCGAATAATAGTAATAATAATAATAATAATAATAATATAAAATACCCTGGCCGTCTAGTTTCTATTCAATGGTGCATACTAACCAAACTCTCTCTCAAACCTTTTGTCTGCGAAATGCCTGGCGATTAGCCCTGTTGTTGATAGGCCAACCAACATGAGCTGTCAACACAATCTCTCTGGCTGTAGTGGTACACTCGGCTCAACAAGTCTACCATCAAGTGCCTGTCACTCGTCTTTCCTGCTCTTCGCTCTAACACCATTAAATATTTTTTTTAATAATGTAAATTTCCTTTTAAACAAAGGAGTTTTGATTTGCAGAACCTTCGCAAAAATTACTAAATTAATAATTAACTTCCTTCAAAATTTATGCGTTACTTTAACAACAAACCAGCTATAACGCTTCCAGTACTAAAAGTTTACGTACGCTCATTATTGATAAATGATTCACCTACGAAACTGGTTCTCGAATTAGATTAAGCTCCACATCTGAGGTGCAGGCACAATAAACATTATTCAGTGCAACAATTTAAACTAAGTCTTGTACTGAAAGAATATGATCTCTGTGTCATATAAGAATCACATCGTCATTTCTTGCTTTTCTGGAGAAAAGGCTCGTTCTATAACAGTGATATATACAGCGTGTTTCTTTTATCTCTCAAAACAGGTAAGGTGGTTTTATAGCATATAAAGTTTGTATCCTCCGCAGACATTCATTGACAGTTTTGGCTGCAACACATGTGATCCGCATCACATAAAGACCCTCCCAAACCTAAAACTTCAAATCCAAACGTTTTTAAATTCGTGAATATTCGACAAAGTTTGGTGTGCTAACTGCTGGGCTAATACTTTTTTAATGTAGAACTTTAACTTATTTGACTTCTAAGCAACTTACAACTATTGACATGTCCTTACCTGTAAAAATGATACACGTAATATTTTCTGCAATAAGTAAGTAACGAAGGCAAAATATCAAAATGTGAATTTAAAAAATACAAAACATATAATAAACTGGCGTTAATCTTTCTATTCTTTTCAAAATAGTGCTTAGGAACCATGATTTCGGCAGTATTTTTTTCCAGACATCAAGTAAAGAGAAACAGATGAATAATATACTAAAACATTCAAAGTATAGGGTAAATAATCAACAAAATGCACTTGGCAATAAAATAATAAAAATAAGCACTTGGCAATGTTTATTATGTATTTTATTCACAATTTTCTCACAAATATCTTCCGGGTGATAATATCATCCGGGAGATATTGGTGAGAAAATTGTAACTAGAATACATCATAAACATTTAAGTGCATTTTGTTGGTTTTATAAGTTATGGACCTGAATAATGCACGGAAAAGGAACGCATTAAAGTACTGAAATTTATTTCCCTCTTATTCCGATATTTGCTACAAATTTAGAGTAGGGATATATCCGGAGTTTTCACGGGGCAGTAATAATTATCGGCATGTTTGTAATTAAGTGCTCAACACGTAATTTTATAAACCACAGTGACAGGTTGCGGCTACCGCGACTAAGCCACAACAATTATTTATGATTCAAAAAATTATATGTTGTGTATTTGATTGACTATATTTATTTCTATATAACCGAACCAAACGGGGATGCCACATCTTAAAATTAAGCGCGGTTCATTACAGACAAGGATTAGGCTTGAACTAAGGAATTTCCTCTGACTGTTGGCAGTAGTGGCTCATAGTGTCCTGGTTTCCTTGAACCACTACCTGCTGGCACAGCATAATGAATGTATCAAGAAAATCCTTTATGTCCTTCCGCAAATGAATTCCAATATCAAGCTGCCATTCAGCTCTACATAAACCGTACAGTGAAGCAGCTTGCTAATATAAACCAAAGCAGAAGACTTTCTTGAATATAAAATGCTAAGTCTCACTATTTTTCAGTTATTCTAACATTATATATATTAACGAGTAGTTATGAGAGTCACAGAAGGTAACACGAATAAACGATATGTGAGATGATGTAACAGGATCCAGTTAGCTGGAAAATTTTGCTACATAGCAGCAGCCTCTTAGTTCACGTGTTACTTCGGCAGTTTTAATGTTTTTTACATACTGTAACTTTCTTTTACAACTTCTTAGGTTATTTCAGTAATTTCTATGCAAATATCCTTGTACAAGCTCCATATTTTTATCATAAGGGCTTTATTATGTTCATATGTAACTACAGGGAAGTACTGGGAACCAAACTTGTGTGAAGGGAATTCTAGTACCTTTTCATGCCAAGCCAACACAAAACTTTGTATTTTGATCGGTATGAATAAAAAATTAATAAATAAATGCTTCTGTGCCTAATTAAGGGTGATGTCTCGTAGGCATGTATGGACATGTGGGTCGGGATCCAGGCATTTGACTTTAGATATGCGTAGTTAGCCAACTTCACCCCACGGCATCAGTTAACAACTTACGTCGGACAAGATGGGTGCATGCCATGTGATGACAAAAGCTAGAGACAGAAGTATCTTATATCATACTACATCCTTATATACGCGAATTTTCTGGAGTAAATATTGTAGTCTAGATTAAATAATTCGCGAAAGGTGCGTTAAATTATCTTTATTCTCCAAAATTAAACAACAGACAACCTGGCTTCATGCATCTGAATTTTATTCTTGTGAGAAGGAAAAATTTTGGAAAGAGTCTAAAATATAAAAGTTGTGGGTCAAGAGCAGAGCAGCATTTCAGTTGCACAAGTAACACTAATTTAGGGCATACTAAAATACACATGGTTATAAATATATTTTAATTGGCAAATCTACGTTGGGTTTGGAACTAATTTAAATTATCAAATTATGTCACTGTACACTGTGGTAACCTAGAAAGAGTTTGCGGATGGATTTAGAATTGGTACTATTCATAAATTGAAGTTTAAAATTAAGGGTTTGATATATTTAGAACATACGGCATTGTTGGCTCGTGTGTTCTGTTTGTGACTTTGTGAAGAGTTCCATGAGATGACCTTAACATAATGGCCGAAACACGTCGTACAAAAGCAGTTTTTCAAATAAAGGAGAATTGTTGTGCACAATGTAAAATTTATCATCTCTACGAACCCACTTCCCTACACACATATGTGTATGTAAATATGTGTGTGTGTGTGTGTGTGTGTGCGTATACAATGCAGCGAAGCAGGGTTTGTCGTCAGCAATATGCATCTGTAAAAGAAACCCAGGTCTCACGCCAATGGTGAAGGTAGTAGGCGGGTGAGGAGGGGTAGGAGACGCAGGAGGTAACAAGTGCAGATATTAACATTAAAGGAAAAAAACTGCATATTCGTTTTAATAAATGTTTGGTAATCAATAAATGTGTAACAGCTCTCATCTTTAGAACTTCTCTCATCATTATCTCCGTAAACATTAAAATTCACATGTCGTTTTGTTTGGTTACAACCTACCGATACAGAAAACTAAGAAATTTTCTCCCAAGGTATGACGGATTCCCACTAAAAGCCTCTGTACAAATAAATATGTTTGTAAATCCTGAGGGGGAAAAAAAAAACTTAAAGACCTAGTTCCTTATTGTTTTACATATCGTGCGTTATATTTATAATTATCTGCCTTCATCAAACTAACGTTTAAAGCACCAAGCCTAGGTTTTAATGCGAGGAATATATTAATCTGGATCTTAAAGTAATAAGACGTGAGGGTCCGGAATGAATTCAACCAGCCCAGAAGACGGTCCAGATTCGTGAACGTTATAACTGATAGTTTTTATGCCAATAAAACACTTGAACGGAGCGTACTGTTCCAATATGGAGAACTGTTCAGAATTGTGACTGGGTCATGAAATCATTGCGTAACTTATTGTCACGTTAAATGTACACGAAAAGCGAAGGCAGAAATCCTTGATATACTTCATTAGTGGGCTTATTTAAAAAAAACACTTTGATTATCATTAAAACATGTAGAAAAATTCCGTTATTCCTAATTTTTCACATTTAATAGGATATAGGCCTACTACTTAGGCTGGAGAAATTGACTTAACGGAAAACCACAAGCCAGCGACTTCATGAAGCAGAGACCTCCTTCTGGTGAAACCGGTAGTCCATCAGCGGAATGAGAAACACACTGCTTCTAAGCAAACTAAAAAGGTAAAAGCAAAGGTTAAGTTGACCCCATAACAGGCCACGAAGGCCCAGAGGCGAAAAGACGCTACACCGGCCTGGACGGTAGCGAAAAACCTCGACCCCCGCCGCGATACGATCCCCGGACCGTCCAGCCCGTAGCGAGCCGCTATATTGACTGCACTATCCCGGCCAATTCCAAGTACACAAAATGGTCAAACAATGATACCTCTTCCAAGCCAGATGTCCAACTTATTCCGTTATCGTATTTTAGAATCCCTTTTAATATTATTTTCTAATCCACCCAGAGGCTCTCCAAATGATTCAGTTCACATATGTTCAAGTCTTAAAATTTCACATTTCTTCTGAATACTGGTCTCTTAATTCCCACCTAAAATTCTGCATACTTTTTTTCCCATCCTTCACCTTGGGGCTACAAATTACAACAGTAAACCAAACCAAATAGACGTCTGTTGAGATTGGATAGAGGTCAGTTTCCATACTTTCATGTGATTAGTGATCGATTTTAGTCACTACTTTATTTTTACCCTATCAAAATAGTGTGCTGTTTTAAATGGACCAGGACACTTAAAAGCCAGTGCCATATTTCCAATGGGATAGAAAAGGACGAACCCTACGAACTGATGTTGAAGCTTCATGGGGACAGGAAATTCACATCTTCGAAAGGTGCAGTGGAGGTGGAGAAGGAGTGATGAAAAGGGTAGAGAGTTTGCCTCTCATTGTGTAATGCGATAAAAACTGGGGATGTGTTTGCACATAGGTCTTGTACGTGCGTACATGTGCGTGTGTACCGGAAACCTGCTCTACGCACATATAATCTTAGAAGTTTAATTATAAGAGTAAGTTCTAAAATATCTTCCACTGCTAACGCAATGTACTACAATAAATGTAAGCCGCGGTACCTACAATAATTATGTCGAAAAATCGTGTATTTATGTTCACTGTTTGAGAAGTCTCGGAGTCGATTGTCACCCCTGATGCACATGACTCTGAGAAAGAATATTTGTGGCTCTTCTCAGTTATTTCAAGCAGATGGTGTATTTGTCACTAAAGCTTCCTACATCCTAGTTGCTATATCACTATTGCCCATGCAGTTGAAATAGCACTGGTAAACAAAATATATACATCACAATACACCGTAAAGTGTTCCAATAATTCTATTAGAATGCTTCAGAGGGGTACTGAAAATCCTTCCAACCCGGAACCCAAACTTTCTGTCTAGCTTCTTACTATAAATATAAATATACCCGAAATTATACGACAGCTGTTAGCATGTAATTATTCAATTTCAAACTAACGAGATAAAAGCAAGATTTTTCTCACGTGTTGTAACGTAGGTCAGTCTAGAAAATTATGTGCAATTGCAACATAAATTTGAGGGATGTGGCAATTTAGGTGGCCATGACGACAACAGTGAAGATTACTGTCGTTTGGGATGTGATGACCTGTAGTCTGGTAGGAGTAGATTTGCCCTGACGTCGTAGGCAATAGGGTTACCTGAAATACCAACACACTGCAGTATCACCACATGATGTCACGTCACAGAAAACAGCAAACTTCTACTGCAGTACCGCCCCAAGAAGAGACCCGAAGCTGAAGCAAAGGGTAAAGAAGGTGGTTGGAAACGTCTATGGCTCAAGCGGTTATTCATCCGCTTCCAGATCGATCCCAGTCCATTCCAAGTGGGACTTTTGTAGACAGAAGCCAGTGGGACAGGTTTCTCCCCCCCCCCCCCCCCCCCCTTCATATTTCCCCTCCCTAAAAATAATTTATAATATCACCCCTTATATTATTTTTTTTTTTTCTTTCTCTCATAACAAAAAAAAAAAACACAC
>Ga0123353_10019012_pt1 | contig 10192 bp, 8 predicted proteins | sample TergutLab28metaG_3_FD_92763 | JGI IMG/M metagenome (GOLD analysis project Ga0123353, IMG submission 92763) | Labiotermes labralis P3 segment gut microbial communities from Petit-Saut dam, French Guiana - Lab288 P3 | ecosystem: Host-associated > Arthropoda: Insects > Digestive system > Gut ...
CCCCGCCAATACCTTCTGAAGGAGAAGTATGGGTTGGCGACGAAGATGGCAGGGTGTTTTTTGACGAGACCTGGGAAGAAGATAACAGCTACGTGACACTTTTTACCCTGGATAAGAATCTTAACATTCTCGGACGTATAGACAATCTTGCTCCGGGTGAAGAGGTTTATTCGTGCCGCTTCATGGGCGACATAGGATACTTTGTGACATTCAGGGAAGTGGATCCGCTGTTCAGCGTTGACCTGAAAAATCCGAAAAACCCGAAGGTGCTGGGCAAGCTGAAGATACCCGGATTTTCCGAGTATCTGCAGCATTATGACAAAGGTCTGCTTTTTGGTCTCGGCATGAATGCGGATGAAGACGGTGATGTAGATTGCATGAAGCTCTCTATGTTTAATAACAGCGATCCAACAGATGTCAAAGAAGCTGATACACTGATATTAAAAGATCTTTATTATTCGGAGGCATCTGAAAATCACAAGGCTATCCTCGCGGATGTAAGAAAAAATATTATCGCATTTCCCGCGGAAGACAAGTATGTCATTTGCACTTATGATAATAATAAGGGTTTCAAACGAGTGGTCGATATCAAATTCGATAACAAAGGCTATGATTACGACGAATGGTTTTCTTCTTTAAGGGGGATGTTCATCGGGGATGTATTCTATGTCATTTCTTCCAATAATGTAAATGCATATGACATACTCGATGGATTCAAGAACATCGATCGTCTGATCCTGAGTGAAACTGCGGATGCCGTGAATGTCTACGGCTACTACGACTTCGACATACCGGAAGAAGCTTTAAAGGAATGGGAAGCAGCAGAATAAAACTTAATCAAAACGTACCGAGAAATTCAGCCAATTCCTTCAGGTTTGCGCTTCTGGCATAACGCACGTAAAAACCGGAAGCCCCGACTCCGCAGCGCAGGCTTTCTTTGAGGCTCAATCCGTTCATATATCCGAACATAAAGCCGGCGTTGAAATTATCTCCGGCTCCCGTTGTAAGTTTTGGTTTATCACAATAAGGTCCCGGGACTTCGGTGTACTGGTCCGCAGTGATCACTGCAGCGCTGTCCACGGGATGAACTACAAGGCATGTCAGATTTACCTTCTCTCTGATGTACCTGCAGATGTTTTCCAGTGGATACACCGCAAAGTCATCGATTTTTTCACCGAGAACTTCTGTGATTTCACAACCTTCTTTTTTATTAAGTCCGAGTACAGTCTTAAAACCTGCTTCGGTATAGCTCCCGAGTATTTCAAGCGCTCTTTTTATATCATCGTCAGAGCGTTTTTCCGGGTCTGCAATGTCGATAAAAATGACTTTATCGGATACGCCGCAGCATTTCTTCATTTCCGGCACGTAGTCCCTCAGTATCATCTCCCATATTTCCGACATGTGCGGTAACATGGTCCAGTTGTTCATGGCTATAAGCTCGGATTCGCAAAGAATCTTAAGAAGCCGCTCTTCACCTATTTTCGACACTATCAGCTCAGGTGTGACTTCCTTAAGAGTTTCCAGTTTCGAAACGATTACTTTACCGTCGTCAAATTCGAAGCACTGAGAAAAGCCCGGATCCGCAAGTCCTATCAGTTCTGTTGCTTCTTTGAATTCATCGAAGACCGGATCAAAACTGTCTTTGCCGACACTGCCGGCGTAGACGGCATCTACTCCAAGCATGATAAGAGCCTGAGCAAAATTCGGGCCGTTCCCGCCGATCTTTCGCATCTTCGATACGATCTCAACATTAGTGGAAAGCCCGCTTCCTCCCATGAGGCGGCGGGCATATTCTTCGATTGTTTTGATTCTTGTGAAGGTATCTACGTCACTGCGGTTATCAATGACATGAACGATCTCATCAATGAATCCGTCAAATCCGATAAAGGATCTTATTGGTTCGGGTCTTTCAGATTTATTTAAGAGGTCGTTTATTGTTAGGCTTTCCATAACATTGCCGCTCCCTTTCTTACACAAAGTTTCTCATGTAGTTCAGCGACAGTTTGATGGAATAGAGCCTGTCTTTTAAGCTGTTTTCAAATGCACGGTCCTCAACTTCGATGACGGCGTCTCCTTTGTAGCGTATGTCGTATACGGCTGACATCATCTTGCCCCAGTCTATATCTCCCAGACCGGGTAGTTTTGGACTATGATACTCAAGAGGATGGGCCAGAAATCCTACTTTATCATACTTGTCCTGATAGAACTGGACGTCCTTTATATGGAAATGGAAAATCTTATCCTTGTAGTCCTTCAAAGGAGAGATATAGTCCATCTGCTGCAGTACCATATGTGACGGGTCATAGTTGAGTCCGAAATTCTTGCTTTTGATTATCGAAAACATCTCGTCCCAGATAGCTGGCGCGGATGCAAGGTTTTTACCTCCCGGCCACTCGTCTTTCGAAAAATACATCGGGCAGTTTTCTATACCGACCTTAACACCTTTGTCCTCGGCATGTTTGATGATCCCGGGCCAGATCTTCCTGAACATTTTGAAGTTATCAGAAAGAGAAAGCGAAGGGTCTTTGCCGACAAATGTATTCACGACCTTAACGTCAAGCGCAGCGGCAGCGCTTATTACTTTTTTGATGTGGCTCACGTACATCCTCCTGTTGGCCGGATCCGGATCCAGAGGATTGGGATAATAACCGAGTCCGGAAAGAGACACTTTCTTTTCCTTCAGGTAATCTTTGATTCGGGCTATTTCTTTTGCATTCAATTTCGCGACGTCTATATGTGTAACTCCTGCATACCTGCGTTCAGCCTTACCTACAGGCCAGCAACATGCTTCCACACATTCGGCTCCGGCATCGGCGGCAAAATCGATCAGTTTTTCAAATGAGTATTCCGGCAGAATAGCACTGACAAATCCAAGTTTCATGATTAGCTCCTTTCAAAGGCATTTCGTGAACAGTCACTTGTATTGGTTTTAGCATAAGCCCGGGATTATTTCAAGCCATCCTGCATATAAAGTGTTGATTATTAAATAAATAAATGATATAAATAACAAAAGGGCTACCGCTTTGCACGGCGGTTCTACCCAAAGTTAGTTAGGAAGAATCCGCTGGCATTACCGGCGGATTCTGTTTATCATTTCTTGCTATTACACAAGGTGATTACTGCGATTATTACCAGTGTATAGACGAATAGTTCGCTTAGTGACACGTAGTTCACGAGCACCACCTCCTTTCGGAGATGGGCAGAACCGCCAAACGGTAGCCATACTTATTATTACATGATTACCAATATATGTCAATATTTTTCAAATTGTATGCCTGTTTTTAACATCGCTGTGTTTAAGTATTGCTTTTTTGGGTAAACAGATGTTATATAAAAGTGGCTGATAATTATTCATCAGCCATGACTTCGGAAAGATGAGGAAATGGAGCGAAAAAATGGCGGTTATTAAAACAGAGGGATTGTATAAAAACTTCGGTAAGGTGCAGGCCTTGCAGGGAGTGGATCTGGAAGTAAACGAAGGTGAAATATACGGTTTTATCGGGCCGAACGGTGCAGGCAAATCAACTACGATCAGGGTCCTGCTCGGCATACTGAAAGCGAGCTCCGGGACCGCTGAAGTTTTTGGAAAAGATGCATGGAAAAATGCTGTTGAGATCCATAAAGACATAGCATATGTTCCCGGTGATGTAAATCTTTGGCCCAACCTGTCGGGCGGCGAAGTCATAGACCTGTTTGTCAGGATGAAAAAAGACCATAATAAAAAATACTGCGATGAGCTTATCGAGTCTTTTGATTTTGATCCGACAAAAAAATGCGGAACTTATTCAAAAGGCAACCGACAGAAAGTAGCTTTGATCGCTGCATTTTCATCGGAAGCCGAACTGTATATACTTGATGAGCCGACTTCCGGTCTTGATCCGCTTATGGAAGCGGTGTTCCAGGACAACGTCCGTAAGATGAAAGAATACGGGAAGACGATATTCCTCTCCAGTCATATACTGTCGGAAGTCGAAGAGCTTTGCGACAGGATCAGCATAATCAGGCAGGGTCAGATCATTGACAGCGGCACACTCGGTGAAATGCGCCATCTTACGCGAATGAATGTGCAGATTGAATCAAGGGATCCGCTTGAGGGGCTTGATAAAGTCACGGGCGTCTACGACATTACGAATAAGGAAGGTGTGTACAGTTTCAGAATGGACAACCGGCAGACCGAGCCGGTAATGAACTATCTTGCCGCCAAGGGGATCAATCATATCGTATCGACTCCTCCCACACTTGAAGAACTTTTCATGAGCCATTACGCAGAAGGGAGATAAGTATGCTTAGCAGGTATTTTAAAAACTGGCTCAAGCTGCTTGGATTCACTCTGCGCAGAGACCGGTTCATGCTTCCGGCATGGATGATAGGAGTCGTTTTATTCAGCGCCGGATTCACTCCGTTTTTCGAGAGTATGATGGGCACAAAACAAGAAGCCCAGGTAATGTTTGAGACAATGAAAAGTCCCGCCATGGTTGCCATGTGCGGAAAGGTATACGGAACCGAGCCTACGATAGGACTGATGACTTCAATATTTATGCTTGTCTGGTCTGCTGTACTGATCGGGGTCATGAATATTTTCCTTGTGGCAAGGCACACCCGAAAGGATGAAGAAGACGGCAGATTGGAAGTTATAAAATCTCTTCCGGTCGGAAAATCAGCCAATCTTCTTTCAATCACAAAAACGGCATTTATAGCTAACCTGCTGATTGCTGTAATGATCGGCGGATTTCTTGTTGCTTGTAATATAAAAACCGTAGATGCGGCCGGATCATTTGTATATGGAGCATCTATCGGTGTGTTCGGCCTGTTTATGGCAGCAATGACGGCATTGATAGCACAGCTTTCATCCACATCAAAAGGAACAATCGGACTTTCGATGTTTTTACTCGGAATTTTGTATCTTATGCGGGCCGCGGGAGATCTCCACAGCGAGACTCTGGCCAGGATATCGCCTCTTGGAATGGTACAGAGAACCGAGTCGTTTATTAATAATTATGTATGGCCGTTACTGGTCGTACTTGGATTAAGTATCATTGTATTTATAATTTCGTTTGCTCTGAACTATTCACGCGACTTCGGCCAGGGCTTAGTCCCTGCACGGGGCGGCAGAGCACACGCCGGGAAAATGCTCGGCGGTGAATTCGGCTTGGCTCTTCGCCTGTGCCGCGGGGTATTGATTGCCTGGGCGACTTCTATATTTGTTCTTTCGGCTGCTTATGGTTCTGTGTTCGGTGATCTGCAAAATTTCTATAAAACCAACGATTTGTTTAAAATGATGATGGGTACTCCCGGGATAAAAGAGAAGGACATGATCGATCCCATAGTCAGCATGCTTACTATTATCATGGCTATCATCGTAACTATTGCTGTGGTAGCGATCCTATTTAAGATAAAGGGCGAGGAAAACAGCTCCCGCCTTGAGCAGGTTTACAGTAAGTCGGTATCGCGCGTGTCAAATTTCCTGAGTTATATTATTATTTCCTCGGTCGGGGCTGCCGTCATGCTGTTCCTTGTCGGCTTCGGTATGTGGGTCACATCTCAGTCGGTCATGAAAAACCCGGTCTCGCTGATTTTTATGACAAAATGTGCGATGTGCCATCTTCCCGCAGTGCTGGCAATTATCGGTTTTGGTGCATTATTGATCGGGCTGATACCGAAACTCACTATGGTGGTCTATGCGTACATCGGCTATTCATTCCTTGCGGTATATATGGGTGCGCTTATAAAAATGCCTGATTGGGCCATTCATATTTCGCCTTTTGGCATCATACCCAGATATCCGGAGGATGATTATACTTTCTGGCCCGCCTTTGGCTTGAGTCTGGCCTTTGTCGTTCTAAGCATTGCCGGGTTGATTTGCTACAGAAGGCGAAATATCGATACGAACTAAGCATATAGAATTTTCAGCAGCAGCAGTCTCATACTCGGTGCTCGTCGTTGGCATTTCTTCGCGCTCGTACGGCTGGAATTCCAAACCTTTCCCGCTTTCTTTTTATTTGCTTGCAGAGGTCGAAAGCGGGTTCGAGCAGTGGAATTCCGTGACGCCTGCCTCGCTGAGAAATTGCACAACTCCTCCGAGTAGTATGAGACTGCTGATACTGAATTCTCTAATTATTAAACTTGAAGCTCTCTATAAAGCATGGTCGTTTTATATTCGATTGCTGATAATGAAAATACTATTTATTGGCTTTGTAGCTTTCGACCCAGTGCAGCCATTCGTCAGCGTAGTCCTCGTCTACGTCGATAGTGCTGACCCAGCGCATTGTCGGGGCTGCAGAGCGCGCATTGATGGTCGCTACCTTTGAGAGCCTTTGGAAAGGGTTTTGCGCTTTTACCGCGTACTGGATCTTACGCCGCGGGATAAACGTATAGTTTCTGGAATAGGCGCCTTCTTTCATGCACAGCATCTTCTCGTCGTAGCCAACTGCCCTTCCTTTGTATGTAAAATACGCCGTGATCATAATAAAGATCAAAACAGCCAGGCACACGGAAGCAGTCAGTATTTGTATAATAGTTGCGGAATCCCCTATATCGGCAGCGAAGGTCCTTACCATAATAAAAACTGCGGAAAGAGGGATAATCAAATAGATAAGGCTTCGTCTGGCGTACCTCAGGAAAGAGCGCCTGAGAGCAACACGGCTTAGCCCGTTTAATCTTTCATCCATTGGGGCTTCCGCAAACTCGGGAAGCATTGCCCGCATGAATTCATCTACCTTTGATTTTTTAATAAATGGGTGGATCTGCTTTTCGACTTGCGATGCGGAATTGTTTTGGTTCTCCATTACCGTCATGACCCTCTCGATGGATATCTCCGAGTAGCCGATCATTCGGCGGAGAATGCCCTGCCTTAAACGAACAGCCTGGATCCTTGCGACGGATATGGAAGAATTTCTTTTGCTCAGAAGACCGCGGCTGATCTCCAGGCTTCCGCCTTCACGCCTGATCGTAAAATTCCAAAGAGTGACCATCTTGCCAAGCGCAGAGAATATCATCGCAAATAACAATATGATCAGGACTATCACAATTAAATATACAGCGCCGTAGTTAAACAGCTGAAGGATCACATCTCCGATAGAATTATAAAAGGCTTCGGGATCGGGTGTCAGCAATCCGACCAGAGGAGATAATGCTGCCAATGTCGAGAATATGATCAGCAGGGTGCTTCCCGATGACAGTCCGGTAAGTATCAGTTCAAATACCGATATGCTGTATTTCCGCGCGCCCTTTTCATTTTCCACTTTACCGAGATTTGAATCCTTGCCTTGAAAATAAACACCGATATCGGAGTTTAGCCTTTCCGACTCATAATCGATATTTTCACGCAGGTCGCTGGAGGAATTCGGATCAAGTCCGTCCTCTGAGATTTTCTTGCGCCGGAAGATCTCATTTTTGATTTCTTCTGCGACTTTTCTTTCAAGCGCCGGGATTTGAGCATCGGCACCCTTTCCCGATCCGCCGGCCGTATCCATTTTCAGTGTCACGACACCAAACATCCTGTCGAAAATACCGGCGTCAATGTTTGCCGAATGAATACGCTTATATGGAACATGCATCCTCTTACGATTGATCAGGCCTTTATAGATGTGCAGTTCATCATCTGTGATCTCCCAGGAGAATCTTATATATGCTATCGAATAAATGATGCTGAACACTATCAGCCAGAGCACAAAAAATCCGATGATAATAAGCCACATCGGGACAAGTTCCCGGAGTCCGTCCGGGATGCCCCTCAGTGATGCCAATAAGGCTATCAATAACCATACGCTCTGCTTAAAGCTCGAGGCAACACTCAGAGGAATGTATTTTTTTGTCAGCCTGTGGCTTCCTTCAAACATCTTCATGCACCAGTTTTGCCAGATTTACCACCCTGTCCCTTAGTTCGTTTGCGTCACCTATAAGCAAGCCGGGAATAGATTCCTGGCCGCCCGCGGTCGATACATTTACGGACGCGAGTCCGAATGCACGAAGAAAGGGCCCCTGGGATGTGTCGGTATACTGCACTCTGATAAGCGGGACTATGATCCGCTTACGCACGATGATACCTCTGTAGATGTCGATTTCATCATCGAGTACCGCATAGCGCCATCTGGCCCATCGAAGTTTTGGCAGGACGATCACAAACAGAATAAACAAAATCAGGCAAAGCCCAACGGATATACTCAGGAAAAAAGCCTTATAGCCCATGAGAATAATTGCCGGGACAGCACCGGCAAATATTAGAAGTGCCAGCAGGATCGTTCCGACGAGGCCGGATATCCTCCATACAGAAATCATCTTTTTATTTAACCTGCCTTCCGGGATCGGTCTCATGTTGCCGCCCTCCTTTACTGTTATCCTTATTATTTTTATTCATAAATTGTATCACAGTTAAATGAATGGAACATTTAGCGAAATATCCCGCCTAATTCTCCGTTCATAGAGGCTTTTGGACTGGATGTGTAGTACCCGATTAACTCTCCGCTTTTAGCAGGAGCCTTAAACACGCCGTTTATTTAAGATAGATTTAAGTATCATACGTTAATATGTACACAAGAGCCGGAGAAGACAGGAAAGAATATGGCTCAAATAAAATAAAAAAACAAAGGAGAAAGAAGAAATGAAGAAGTTAAATAAAGAAAAGTTTAAGGCGGGGTGGAAGAATATATTCCCGACAAAGAAAAGGTTAGCAGGTTCAATATCGGTTGTGGCGCTTGCCTTGATAGTAGGGCTTACAGCCGGAGCGTTCGGGCTCGCAGGCGTAGCTGACGGTCATCATGACGGAAAAGGTCATAAGGGCCAAAAATACTCACAAGAGCACAAGAGCAAAGGTGATAAAGCTTCGAAATCGGGAAAGCAAGGAAGAGACGGTAAAAGTCAGTCCGGTAACAAGCAAGGCAAAGCCGGCAATAACCAGTCAGGTGACAAGCAGGACAAAGCCAACAAAGATAAACCCGGCGATAAGCAGGATAATGCCGGTGATACCGGAACGCCCACAGCTGGTAATGGGAATGACGAAAATGCCGGAACACCCGGCAATGTTGAGGACTAAGCCGCTATAAGGGTTTAAGTCACAACAATTACAAAAACAGGAGGCAGGAAAAGGGTTCGAAGTCATCGGGCCCTTTCCTTTATTTTTGGTAAATCGCATTTATTCTTGATCAATCATATTTATTCTTAACCGGTTATATTACTCCGGACTACCCGGCATGTTCCGGATGAGCCGGTTCATCCTGATCCGATCCGGCATAAAAAATAAATGTTTTTATTTAAGACTGGTTTAAGCTAAAAGAGTTAACATGTAAACAATGAACCGGGAGTTGAGAAGGAACGATCTGGTTCAGAAGAAAAACAAAAGAAAGAAGGTAAGGAAATGGAAAAGCAAAGTACGGAAAAAGGTCATTATGACGACCAGAAAAGAACTGATGACAAGCATCAATATTCACGCGAGAACAGAGTCTATAAAGGCGGAAGATGGGGAACCGTCAATGCAGGACCGGCCACCGACAAGACGGAAGAAGAACCTGCCCATGGGTATGAGTACGCACATGCGAACAGAGTTTATAAAGGCGGACGGTGGGGAACGGTCAATGCAGGTCCTGTGAAATACGATATAGATCAAGACCAGCCTACACTCTGACCGGTCGCGAAAACTGAGGAAGCACGTTAACTATCGAATAACACACTTCTGACATAAAGACATGGAAAGAGCCCGAATATAGGGTTCTTTTCATTGTCGCAAAATAATACGATCTCTTATATCCTTAATATGGCTTAGGAATTATGAAATCTGTAGCGCAACACCACAACCCCACAACCCCACGAGTCCCGAATAATCTGATAATTCTTGAAAAAAGCTTATAAAACTGGTATAATGTTACATTCAGACCGACAACATACACTATATTCAACGTTGTTTATTAAAGAGCAGGAAAGACCTTTATTCATGTGATTTAGTATCTGGATTAAAAAGTATCAAGGTAGGATCAGGTATTTAGCGAGAAAAAAATGAAGAAGATAAAATCTAATAAATTGACGGCAGTTATACTTACGATGGTAATGGTTCTCGGCATGTCCGCCGCATTTCCAGCGCCCGTGCATGCAGCGGCAGCGACCGGCCCTGATGGATTGAACGTCTGGTATTTCAATAACGAGCTCGAAGACGGAAGCGGTACATATGGAAGCGGGACATGGTCCTGGAAACAAAGTACAA
>Ga0123353_10019016_pt1 | contig 10191 bp, 1 predicted proteins | sample TergutLab28metaG_3_FD_92763 | JGI IMG/M metagenome (GOLD analysis project Ga0123353, IMG submission 92763) | Labiotermes labralis P3 segment gut microbial communities from Petit-Saut dam, French Guiana - Lab288 P3 | ecosystem: Host-associated > Arthropoda: Insects > Digestive system > Gut ...
CCACCGGAGCCGCCGCCGCTGCTGCCGCCGATGCCTGCGCTGTTGATGCCGCCGGTGGCGTTGACCGTACCGCCGTAGATGGTGATTGTTCCGCCAGAGCCGCCGCCGATGCCTGCGCCGCTGCCGCCGCCGGTGGCGTTGACCGTACCGCCGTAGATGGTGATTGTTCCGCCGGAGCCGCCGGAGCCACCGCCGATACCTGCGCCGAAGCTGTCGCCGCTTGCGGTGAGCTGACCTGTACCGGCGCCGCCGCCTTGAATCGTCAGTGTTGCGCCGATGGTCTGTATGCCTGCTGCCATGCTTCCCGCTGTGAGCGTGTTGGTAGTCCCGTCCGCCAATACAAGCGTCAGGCTTGCACCGCTGTTCAGCAACAACGGGCTTTGCGTGTAACCAAGCCCCGTTATACTCATACCGTTCAAAGTGATAGTTGCGGTGGCGCCAGCTTGCACCACAAGCCGACGCTGGCTTGCGCCAGATGATTGGTTGTTTCCGATAATGGTCACGTCAGCCCCACCCAGTATGGTGTAGACACTACCAGCATAGGTCCAGCCGTCGCCACTGGCTGGCGGACTTGCGTCAGCCATGTCGATGGTCGCGCCACTGCTCACCAGAGGTATTATCTCTATCGGCACTATCCCCAGCGTTACAAACGCCTCGCGAGTGTCGGTGAATACCTCGCCCGTTGCGGGATGGACTGCCTCGTAGGTGATGAAATAGGGTTCGCTTGCCCCCTCCTCACCGCACGGGTCGGGGTCATCCAAGTCCAACCCGTCTGTGTCGGCAACCCGGATGCCGTCTACAGTCTCGCCGTTTTCGTCTACGGCGCTCACGCCTTCAAGCAGGTCTTCGTCTGTCACCGCGATACCAGCGTCAAGGTAGAGCGTTGTGTTGCCGTACTCGTCGTCCGGAAAGATGAAGGTCACCTCATGAGCAAGTACCGGCTCAAGGGTGTCAAGCGTCTGGAGGGGATCTTCCGAACCTGGGATCAACCCTCCATCACCAGGCAGCGAGACAGTCGCTTCCAGGACAGGCACATCCGTTATCACTATAAAAGCCGGAGTCGTTTGTGTCTGTCCATCCTCTGTGCCAGCCGGCTCGTCCGGAGGCGAATCCGCCAATACCACCGATGGAGACGCGACGAACATCCCCAGCGACAGTGCCAGAACCAGAGATACCGCCAAGAGCTTCTTTAATCCCCCGATAATAACAGACTTTTTCATCTTTGTTATCCCTTCTGAACCGATTGTGCTTGCCTCGTGTCTTGTCACCCTTCGCTGCTTTCTCCTTATGCCGATGAGCAGTACTCCGAGTGCGGCGCTCAGAAGTGCAAGAGAGAAGCCCAGAACACTGGCAGAGTCGCCCGTAGCCGGGATCTTGTTAGTGGTATTGTTTGAACTGCCCGTCTGCGGGTTGTTGGGGTTGTTGGGATTGTTGGGATTGTTGGGGTTGGTATTGGTAGTGCCTTGCACATCTACCATGAGAGACAGATCGGCGTAACCGTCGGTGAACTCGGCACGTAAGGTATGTGCTCCGTTGGCGTATGTCTGCAGATGCGCCTCAGTGAGCGTGATGACCGTGCTGCCCTGCGTGATGGTGTAATCGGCTGCGTCTATCACCGCGTCGTTATAGGTCAGTTGTCTAAAGGTACCGTGATCCGCTTCTACAATACCTGTTCTTGTACCACTGCCCGTAAAGGTGCCAAAGTGCGTATTGACGGGATAGACTATTGAAGACGTTGGAGTGATATCCACCGTAAAGCTCAGGTCAAACAGGTAGTCTGCATCCAGGTCTGCATCACTGATCACTACCGTGTCGGTATAGGTACCTGCTGCCAGGCCGTCGTTGGGCGCGATAGTGAAGCTCGTCGTGTTGCCCGGCGCAAGGATGGTATCGAGGCTGGTGTTGTCCAGTGTAAAGTCCATGCCGTCGTCAAGGGCTACGTCGAGGCCACTCATCGATCCCGTACCTGTGTTGGAGATGGCAAAGCCCGTCGGCGTGATGGAGGCATAGCCTTCAACCACGCCAGCAAAGGTGTGTGTATCGCCGCTTGCCAGAGCCGGGTTCGTCACGGCGATGGCGTAACTTGGGGTGAGATCCACCGTAAGGCTTACGTCAAACAGGTAGTCTGCATCCAGGCTTGCATCACTGATCACCACCGTGTCGGTATAGGTCCCTTCTGTAAGGCCGTCGTTGGGTTTGATGGTGAAGCTCGTCGTGCTGCCCGGCGCAAGCATAGCGTCGAGGCTGTCCTTGACCAGTGTGAAGTCCGTGCCGTTGTCAAGTGCAACATCGAGGCCACTCATCGATCCCGTACCGGTGTTGGAGATGGTGAAGCTCGCGTGCGTGATGGAAGCATAGCCTACTGTCACGGTGGCAAAGGTGTGTGTCTCGCCGCTTGCCAGAGCCGGGCTCGTCACGGCGATGGCGTAGGTTGGGGTAACAACAATCGGCTCACCAACAGCAAGGGTCAGGATACGCGTAGCGCTTCCAACACCACTGGTTACCTTTACGGTAAAGGTATTCATACCGCTGGCTGCTGGCGTACCACTTATCTCGCCGTTGTTATCAATCGTCAGACCGGCAGGCAAGGCGCCGCCTGCGATGCTCCATGCGGTAAAGGGCCCTCCCGTAGCCGCGAGCGCCTGGCTGTAACTCTCGCCTACCATGCCGGAAGGCAGCTGGGTTGTCATGATTACCGGCATAGTCGGCGGGGCAGTCACGGTCACTGTTGCCGTGCCGGACTTTGTGCCGTCTTCGGCAGAGGTGGCTCTGACAGTCAGCGTCGCCGCTGTCTCACCCGGCGCCACGACTAATCGGCCATCGTTTGCGATAGTGGTTCCGGCAGCTCCGCCCTCAACCGTCCAGGCCACTACCTGATCCGGGTTGTTGGTACCCATGACTTCGGCGGTAAAGAAGGCTGCCTGGCCCCTGGCCACATTCACGTCAGTGGGCGTCACTACCACCTCAGAAACGGAGACCGTGCCGGTGACCGTGAAGCTCACATTAAACGTGACCGTTTCAGCGTTGTCGCTTGAGAGCATGACTACCGCCGAATGCAGGCCTCGGCCCAGGCCCGGCTTTGGGCGAAGGCTGAAGGAGGTCGTGTCACGGCCGTCGTTTGCTTCGGCAAGGTCGGTTTGAAGCGTGGTTTTACTCAAGTCCACGGTGACCTCAAACGCGTCGGGATTATTCGTCTCCACCTTGAGCCCTGTGAGGGAGCGGTAATCTGCGGGATTCACCGAAGTTTCCGGCGTGGTGTATAACACCGTAAACTCTTTTTCTGCCTGCAGAGGATACCCAACGCCCGCCGTACCAAAGTCCCAGGAGGGCGGGTCCACCTGGATCCTGCTGCCGGGAAGCGGTTCCGGGCCACTCACGTGGTAGTAGAGCGGAATGATGATAGTGCAGTTGGCTGATAGATCGCTTGCGGTATATGTGGTTCCTCTCACCACCAGATAGGCTTCATAGTCGCTGGATCCTTCGAGAGTGCCGTCATAGTCGTGAAAAACCAGAAAGCCCAGTGATTCCCCCGGGTAGATATCCACATGGCAGACATTGTCAATAATACCGCGCGATAAGTCGCTCACAAAGAACATATCAGCGTCCGGGCCCTCGATGCTTATGCCGTCGATTGCAACAAAGCCATGGGGGGCCAGTCCATCCGGCGCAATATTGCTTATCTCAATGAGCTCTGACTCAAACGTAAAGACACCACCCTTAACGCCGTCGGGAAAGACAACAACCTCTGGGTCAGCCGCTATGATGAGGGGGAGTTGGCTTATCTCCAACAGACATTCCTTGGCCCCATCCGGGTTCTTGGCTGGAGTAGCTGTGACGGTTATCTCGTGAGAGTCCTCATCGCTGCCGATAATCAGCTGCACATAGGGACTGCCCAGATGATAGCCAGAGGCTATGATCTTCGTACCCAGGCTGTTGGCGCCGTCAATGCTCCAGTACGCGACAGGCGTATAGTCGATATCGCTATCCACCGGCACATAGAGGCTTCCCGTGTTGCCATTACCGAAGTCAGCCCACAAAGTCACTACGTCTCCCGTGCCGGCCGTGGTGATTGCAGGAAGCCACGCAAGGGTGTCACCGACGGGCTTTGTACTGAGCAACATGGGCTTGACCCGGGCGATTGTGTTGGGGTGGTCGTGATAGTTGGCCACCAGCGCAACATCCCGGCGGGGCATCACGAACTCCAGCACAGGGCTGGTTGGGTCGTAGCCGTCGATGATAGCGCTCAAGTCCTCGTTATCCCAATGGAAGTATCCGTACAGCCCCTGCCAATCGGAAACGTCAACGTTAACCAGACTGCCGGCTCTCTCCAATCGGTCTGGCTGCGCTCCGCCTGCCCTGTTTCTTACCTTCAGGGTCAGCGGCCCTGGATCGACATTGAGATAGAAGACATCCGATGTCATGGTACCTACTCTGAGCTTCAGAGGATATCTGCCCGCTTGAACATTGCTGTCTATGGAGATGAAGATCAGTTGCTGGCCGCTGCTGATCGTGGTGGTTTCCAGCTTCATGCCGTTTGGTGCGTCTTGCAGTTCAAGCGTTGTGGCAGTTGTTATACCCGGTGCAAGCACGGTAAACGAGGCAGACTTCCTGCCATCGAATCCAGGTGAGGAGGCCGATATCACTTCCAACGGATCGGGCGTCTGCCCCAAAACATCAACGCTGCCCGGCTCATGACCACGCTCCAGGTTAACATTGGAGAGGATATAGGTGACAACAGGAAACTCCCTTGTTTCTATATCCGGATCATCATCGGGGTTATTCGTGAACACATAGGTCAGCAGTTCCCAGTTGAAGCCCGAATTGAACTGGTCGCCCTGCCCGGCCACCACACCCTCAAAGGTGACGCCCCTGCCGTTCGCGAGCGTTTTTCCCGTCTCCCAGGTATGACTGTAATTGGCGCCGACAGAAGCCGTAAACGTGGGCGTTTCGTCGCTGCCGATGCGGATCCCGATGCTTGCCCTGGCCGATACCGTGTTGCCCTCACTCCAGGTCCTGGAGTCTTCGGAGGTATAGGTAGTGCTCAAAGTCCTTCTGTTGTCGCTGTTGGGAAAGGAGGCGCCATCGTCATAGCGCGCGATGCTGCCCTCTTTCACGACACCGCCGTATCTGGCCAGGTTCGGAACACCTCTCAGGTAGGTCTTGGGATCGCCGGGTGTATGGGTGAAGACCCCGCTCAGATCAGGCAGGATGCCATACCTGTCGGCTTCCTGGATCTTTTTATACGATTCATAGCTGATATCCTTGGATTGCGACCCATTGGAACGAGGCACGAGAACCGTGTAGGGTTCTCCGGTGAGCCTTCTACCGTCCGGGTTATCGCCATCGGGCATATAGAGGGTATAGGTGTACGCGTCGTATGCGGTAGTCGCCAATACCAAAGAGTCCACACCTCCGCCCGTGCTGTGCCCGCTCGTGAACGTGTAGGTCTCTGTTCTGCTCGTAGAGCGCGTCCACGTGTGCTCGTAAGCCAGCTCGGCGTTGATCACACCTTTAACGAACTTGCTGCCCGCCTCAAAGCTCAGTGAGACAAACGCCCCTGCAACGTTCGTATTGGTTTTGACTTTTGACTCTGAAGTGGTTTTCGTCGTGCCGTAGGACGTTGACCCGTTTTGCCAGTTGTTACTCGGCAGGCCAGCAAAATACGGCGAGGCCGCTAAGGCTACAACGATCCGCGGGTCGGACCAGAACACGGTATGGCTCTCAAAGTGCAGGTACACCGAGTCAAAGTCGATGTCGGGCAGCGCTGAGAACAAGGTGTTCTTTGATGTTTCTAGGATGAGTGGAACAAATTCGATACTGTTCGAAGAAGGCGCAGAGTCCCAGAATTTAACCCCATAGGTTTTTTTGCTGTGATCATAATAATGAATCATGAACCCATCGTTGGCACCGTTGACCGTGGCAGAGCGCAGGCTGTACACCTCAACGTTGTTGTCCAGAAAACATCGAGCTTCATTCGTGAGCAGTCTGCCTGAATCCAGATCAATGGGAAAATCGTACACCAGCTTTCTGGTCTCTTCGTCTTCGAAGATCCCGTACGTGAGCACAAAGCCGTTTACGGCTATTGAGCCGGTGCTCAGAGCTGTTCCCAGACTGGTGGTCCATGGTGCGCCGTTATAGCGCATCCAGGCAATCTGCACCGCGGATTTGTAGGCGCTGTTGGTACACGACGGGTCTATTTCAGAACCCTTGCCACTCTTGAGAATAGCGATGCTGGAGTAGATCATCTCACCATCGAATTGGGTGCTTCGACTCGTGTAATCGAAGCGTATGATGCAGCATCTGTTGGCAATATACTTTTCGCGCAGGTCGTGCACTTCAATGGCGGCAACAAGGATCTCGGGCTGCACATCACCGTCCATATCGGCGATGGTCACGCCGAATCGAGCGAGGGCCCGCTGCCCGGTCTTGTCTTTGCCAGGACCCTCGGTGTAGCCCTCGATGCTGTCCAGGTTGAGCCGCTGCTGCGTGTACTGGGGTGTCTGGGCACCCCGCGTGCCGTACAGAACGTAAGCCGAGCGGTAGGTTCCGTTGCGGCTGCCGTTATAAAGCGATGAGGCGATGTAGACGATGTCCTCGCAGCCGTCGCGGTCGATGTCGCCGGCATCCATCGAGAAGGTAACGCCTGCTGTACCTATCGCCAGGTCGCTGATGGGATAGGTGTAGTTATTGTCTTTATGGGTCCACGTGGGGCCAAAGGGGGTGATCACCGGTGCCTGCCAGCTCGTGGTTTGACGCCAGTTCTCGGTTCCTTTGCTATCGGGCTTGAGATAGTAGGTACGCAGCTCGGTGTTCCACTCAGGAACAACGATAATCTCATCGATACCGTCTCCATTGACGTCGGCACAAATCAGATCGCTGCTGGTAAGAGCGCTCAAAACAAGGTTAGGGCCGAGGCTTGCCACCGGGGTAACCGGTATGGTGTTGTCCTCTGCCGAGGCAACGCAGAGATAGTTGAATAAGGCACCCGTCATAGGATCCGCGGCGCAGAGTATTACAGCGAGGTGGTTCTTTCGGCCGTCGCCGTTGAAGTCACCCTCGTACGCCTTGTATACGTGCGAAAGAACGAGGCCGGTCCTCGCTGTGTCACCGGGCACCATGATCGTTGTCGGCAGCACAAACGGCAGGGCACCGGGCTGGTTCTCTCTTTTATAGCTTGCGGAGTATGGTTCATCGAGCAAGGCATTCTTGCCGTAGGTGAACGAACGGATGCTGAGCCCACCCACATAGGGCTCACGTACCGACATCAGCGGGGAGTTGTCCCGATAGGGCAGGTTGTTTGCCTCTGCACCGGGGACGAAGCCGGATGGTTGTTCAAGGAATCCCAGGTCTAAAAAGGCGTTACCGCCCAACGTCGGTGGGTCGTCCGCGAACGCAGGCGTGGCATAAGGACCAAAGCTGAGCAGCATGCTCAGCACCATGGTGATTGTCAGTGTCACCGAAATTAGCTTTTTCACGGCTCTTTTTCTTGACGAATGCTGTGTGTGGTACATGGTAGGATCCTTCCTTTGAGAAACTCTTCAAGCCCTTTTTGCTGTCTATTACCTCAATACCTTTTGCTGCTCCCACCTCCAGAAGCATCTCAATGATTCATTCTTCATACGAGAAAAGCCAAAGCAATACTTCTGTGAGAATCGGGCGGTTATTGTGAGATTCGGGAAACATGGAATGAAGACAGGGTGTCAAAGGGGCCGTGGTGTCAAAGGGGCCGTATAACTTTGACACCTAGTCTGGTGTCAAAGTTATACGGCCCCTTTGACACCACGGCCCCTTTGACACCCTGACACCTTCCAATAAATTGTTAGTTAAAAGTATGTGTAGCGCAGTATAATGTTGCACATCAAAACGGCTTGAAAGGGATTGCGTGCACATCGCGATATGTGAAGACGATGCTTTGCAGGCAGACGCCATCCTCACTCTGTTGGAGGCGTATCTGGAGCAGTATGCCTACACCGGCGAGATAAGCGTTTTTACGAGCGGTGAGGAACTGCTCGCTTCGTTTACGCTGGGACATTACGATGTGATCCTTCTCGACATATATCTGGGTGTCCTGAGCGGTATTGACACGGCAAGGCAGATACGGGCAATCGACCCCACGTGTGCGATCATCTTCATCACCTCCAGTAAGGACTTTGCCATGGAGAGCTATTCCGTGCAGGGCTCGGCCTATGTGGTCAAGCCCATCAGCAAGGAGAGCCTGGAAAAGGCGCTCTTTACGTGCCGGGATATCTTCATGCGAAACGCGCGCTTTATCGAGATACGCGTGGACCGCACAGTGATGAAGCTCCCGCTCATCAAGATATACTACGCAGAAAGCCGTGAGAACTACGTCTTGTTCCACAGCTCTGCGGGGGAGTTCAAAACGCGGACGACCTTGGACGAGACCGAGCGACAATTGGGTGGCAGGCCCTTTTATCGCTGCCACCATTCGTACCTTATCAACACGAACCATGTCCTCAGACTGACAGGCAATGACATATTGATGAGGAATCAGGATTCTGTGCCCATGCGCAAGGCCGGACGTGATACGATACGTAAGGAACTGATTGACCTTCTCAGCATCCGTATGTTTGAATCTGGGTAAGGGAGCTTGGGGGTTTATCGGTTGCCTGTTTTGGGGGTATGAGAAGAGGGCCACATGCATGTTGGGCAGGTGGGGCTGGCGTAGCATGCAGAGTAGAGGGTGTGCGTGAAGCATGAAGACTATCAGGCACTGTATGGTTATTCTCGTGTTGGCACTGCTGTTTGGCTGTGTCTGGCCTCTGTCTGTTGCCTATGCAGACGATGGCGCGGCATTTGACATCGTTGGAACAGAGGCGGAGCTTCAAGCGTGGATCGACGATCATAGCGAGCTTGGCGGCACGGTGTATCTGGGAGCCAGCATCACACTTACCGACGATATCTGGGGCGGTTATGGTGGTGGGCATGTCGTGATCGATACCGGTAGGTACGGGATTGTCTATGACGGCGGCTGCATCGTTTTGGATGACTTCGAGATCATCGGCGAAGGCGTGGACACGCCCGTTGTTACGGTCGTGGATGCCGGGTGGTTTTGGATGGGCAACTGGAACAACGAGCTTGCCTTCTCCTTCATAACTGCCACTGGGCATGGTGGTACCGGCGGTGTGGCACTCTACGTAACCTCAAACGACGGCTCTCAGTTCAATACCGACATGATCTATGCAAACCTCGGCTGTATACGCTCCTTGGGTCAAGGAGCCCTTGGCATTATGGTGGACGAGCCGATGGATCTCTACTGCTTCAACGTGGAAGTTGATGGCCCGGACAGTCTTGCCGTGAGCGCTCCGGCAGGTACGGTGTTGCACTACTCTCGGCTGAATGTCTCCGGCCCAGGCGCTGCTGTTGCAAGCGGTGGGGTTACGCTCGACACCTGCACTGCGGCTCCCAAACCGGCAGACGCGGCAGGCGTAACGGTGATCACTCGCTCCATTACCGACGTTTCTGGAAAACGGTTCTATGCACCGGTACGTCAAGATGATTGGATCTTCATCGATGCGTCTCTTACCTCTGCGCTGTTCTGGTTGTCTGGCAGCGACGGTTCCGAAGTATTGCGGTACTTGCCGGTGGACTGGGACTGGGATGCGATATTTGCCATCGATACCGGCGTTCTCGGAAGCCACACCATATCGGGTAGCCTCCTGGCAGCCTTTGACGGGTTTGGCTTGACTGACGATTTTCCGCTGGAACTCGTCATAGAAGTGCGCGACCCGATGCTTCCCTGTTTCAGTAGAGTATTCTTCACCGATTACGATGGTAACTCCGCAACTCTTGTTACCTGGGATGAGTACGACCCAAGTGCGGACGGCTTCATCCTCTGGCGCAGCGATGACGGAGGCGAGACCTGGTACGACTACACGGATTCTCCCAATCTTGACTGGTCTTTATGGGACTTCAGTTTCATCACCTTTAAGTATGACTCTCTCGAGGCTCCTGTCATGTTTTGCCTTGAGGTGGTGGGTGTTGGTGAGTCAAACGTGGTAACGCTGTATGAGAAGGATGGTGTGCTCTGCGGAGATACCGGTGGCGATCGCTTCGGAACGGACCGACAGGGCGGCGGCAGCTTTCCTCCGGGCGATACGGGTGGAACCGGCGACAACGCCGGTAATGGAGACGGCGCTGGCAATCCTTCGTTGGGTAATCCTCCCGTGGGCA
>Ga0123353_10019018_pt1 | contig 10191 bp, 4 predicted proteins | sample TergutLab28metaG_3_FD_92763 | JGI IMG/M metagenome (GOLD analysis project Ga0123353, IMG submission 92763) | Labiotermes labralis P3 segment gut microbial communities from Petit-Saut dam, French Guiana - Lab288 P3 | ecosystem: Host-associated > Arthropoda: Insects > Digestive system > Gut ...
ACGAATTCGAGAGGTTGCTCAAGGAAGGTGGATGCCAAAATTTTAAGGTTCTAATCCTGAATTTTCCGGAGGGCAATGGAGAAAACAGCACCTTATTTGGAATCGCAGGTCTGTGGCCGAGAATCGATTTCTGGGCCTCCATAATTACGATGCGAAGGAGCCAAATTACGTATATCTATCTACGTAAACACAGAAAGCTTCTTATTAAAAAAAAGTTAAACCCTTTAAAGCGTACTGGTTATTATATGTCATGTCAGGTTAAAACATAAAGTTTCTGGATTTTTTTTTACATAACAGGTTAGCTTATTTATATGTTCCGTAAGATATGTACAATGAACTGCGTTTACTTTCCTATGCAGCACTCATTGGTTCATATTTGTAAAGGAAGCACATTGTGCTCAGTGTGAAGTGCGAAATGTAGGCTGTGCCGAAATTATTACTTTCCTTTTTTATTCGGAGAATATTGTGGGTGGTGGGGGAATTAGGTTAGGTTTCAGTGATGTATTCTTGCTTTCAAAATTATAGCGAAGTCAAAGATCGATTTTCAGAGTTGTATAAACATAGTGTCGGTGGAGAATAGGATTCAGTACTAGAAATTTGTGTGAGGTTGATTGTCAAGAAGAAAGTACGATGGACAAATTATGGCAAAGAAATTGTTAACTTAGGATAAAGTCCAGTGCTGAAGATTTGTGAACGTATTGTTGACTAAGAGTAGGTTTCAGTTGCCTTGATTTTTAAAAAAAAACTACCTAAGGACTGAGAGATTTTCGAGCAAAATGTTGTCTAAGGATGTGCATCAATATTCTCCTTTTTTGAGTAAAATTCTATTTAAGACTTTGGTCTTTTGAAGTAGTTTTGTGAGAAAAGTGATGTTTAAGTATGGGGTCTAACAACATAATTTTGTGAGCAAAATGATATCTGAGGATGGGATCTAATAATATAATTTTGTGTTAAACTGCTGTCTAAAGTAGGGTCTAATAGCAAATTTTTGTGAGGAAAATTCTGTCTAAGGATGGGGTCTAATATTATACTTTTATAAACAAAGTGCTGTCTAAGGATACGGTCTAATAGCATATTTCTGTAAAAAAAGTGATGTCTAAGGATTGAGTCCAATAATGTAATTTTTGTGAGGAAAATGTTATCTTAAGGCAGGGGGACCAGTAATTTCTCTTAGTTTTATAAGCCAAACCGTGCCTTTAAGTAGCTGGATTAAAATGATAGAGAATGATGGACCCATTTGTTTTCATGTAGTCAACTGAGCGAATTGCTATCTAAAGATCAGGCCCATCAGGACAATTTGTGAGGTACATGATAAGAATGATACGGTCCAGTTTCAGAGGTTTGTGTAGAAATTTGTCACTAAGGGAGGACTCCAGTACAGACGTTTTGTTGACACTGTGATGTCTCATGATAGGGCACAGTGCCAGAGATTTTTAAAGGAAATGATTGCTAAGCGTAGAGTCGAGAGGAAGGTTTCTGTGAGCAAGTGGTGGCTAAGTGATAGGATCCAGTGGCAGTAACATGTTAACAAAGTCAACGTCTTTCGGTTTTAATAAGAGTGCCTATTTTTTTGACCAACTGAGGAAGGCCTATATTTGTAAGCAGTTATTTTCGATTATGTTGTGTGCTGTGTTTTAGACGCTTCTGTAAAAAAGCCTGATCCTCTCAGGGTTGACGGGAGTAGTGTTGTTAAGTGTTAGAGCATGTACACGCGAGGTCCCTGAGACCCAGAAGCGGTGAACAAGTTACTAAGATTCGCTTCAGACCAATAGGATCGACGGATGCGGAATTACGAGTGACGGCCTTTAGTGTGTGAACCAAAAGTCGTCCTCAAAAGAGCCCTTTTACTCAGTTGCCTGTTTACTGTGCCCGTTGGGTTTTTACTTCTTCTACATTCTCTCCCACATCCTTGCGCCCCAAGGACTGCCTGCTTGCATAATCCAAACACCTCTTAATTTTAAACTAAAGATAAAAAGAAGCAAGTTTCTCCGAAAATCCGGAAATACAGATAATTTCCTCGGTGTAACAATACTCAAAATAAATTTATTAAAAAAATAAATCACCGTGAAAACTTGAAAACATTATTTTGGTGAATTATTTAGAAATTTGTTTGGGGCTCCTTGGCTTAATATTTTACATATACTAACACAGAACGTCACAACACTGACACACATTTAGGCCTATTAGAAGCAAGAACTTGAAATCCCAGTTTTGGTAATGTTGTAGCCCATGCTGTTCTTAGACCATTGTGATTGGCACTAAGCTAAATCGATTCTGAGGAAATGTTATGCTTTACAGCATTAGGCAATTACAGTGCTAATGCTTTGAAACAGTGCTTCAGTAATGTAGAGTTCTTGTATTAGATTGGAAATGTGATTATCAGTGATGCGTGACGTATTATGTCGCCACTTTTATGATAAGATTTTCGCGGATCAAATACAACGGCGCTGATGAAATTCGTTTTTATTGTCACTGAAGTCTAACTACACAATGTTTGGGAGCCAAATATTTTTCCTTCATATCTGCTGAAACGTATCCTAGGTGTATGTGATAAGTCGACACGTTATATCGCCTTAGAATGTAGATAAACTGCTGTAGGTTTTGACATCTTTTCTGACGTTCATGACACCTTAAGACCCACGACATGAAAGATTATCTTTCATACTTCGGTCTACTTTCCACACCACCGTCACGCAATGCTGATTTTATCATAAATGTGACCACGACGACGAGAGGAGAGATGAATTATAATATCATATTATATTCGCTGTCTCGTCACAGACGACGAAAAATATCGTCAACATCTAAACGAAAGATTCTTTTATGGGATAAGAGATTTTCAACCATGTGACGTACGGTGTCCATATTCAGTTCTCAAGCCATGATGAAATTTGGGGTTACTTTTAGAAGCAGCGAGTAGAGTAGTTTTTATTCACTTAAACACCACTTTTATCTCAAACAGTCGTCAGTTACAATATGAATGTACGTCAGTCTGTTTTCACTCGGATTACACATAGGCCAATCAATACTGCTTAATTCACCGTACGGTTTTAATATAATCAATTGTTCTCGTCAGTCTTAAAACTAATTTACAGCACACCAAAGGCACTAAGTTCAAAGGCAGTAACATTAAGAATATCACAAAATTAATAACGCGACAGGTGTCACAATTCTCGGGGTTAGGACTTGTTGCTTCTTTTGATTTATCGAGATGTGTTCCAAATATATATTGTAGATCTTAGTACCTTCTATGCATAAATTTCTGAAAGAGATAAATTTTAGACACAAAGTCTAAACAGAAGATGTATTAAAGTGAATTTTATCCAGTATAATTTTAGGCTGCGTAACTAACGTTACAGCCTAATGAGAGTTTACAGTGGCGGGCTGTTCTGAACACAAACATAAACTTCGGCTTTCACAACAGAAGGGGATATTTTATCTGAACTACAGTTGTCTACAATACAGCTCTGATCGCAGTGGCCGCGCGATCTAAGGCGTGGGTCTGCGACCTCTCGCTTGCTGGGAATGCGGGTTCGAATTCTGCCGGGGGCGTGGATGTCTTCCTCTTGATAGAGTTGTGTGTTGTCAGGTAAAGTTCTCAGCGTCGGGGAGATCACTCGCCCAAAGGAGTCATATCTAGCTTGGTATGCGTGTGTGTATGTGTGTGTATGTGTATGTGTATGTGTGTGTGTGTGTGTGTGTGATCGTGGGGTCCCTGGCCCACTTTGGCCTGTTGCACCATGAAAATAAAAATAAAATAAATTACAAAATATGTGGTGGCAAAGTTGACTGATAAATTCCTGTTTGTTCTGGATATGTCGGAATATGAATGAAAATGTAATTTGCCCGATACGTTTGATGTAAATTCCATAACATTAAATCGAATCGGGATCGTCTGGTGGTGTTGGAGATACAAGGTGGAGGCGCCCTTTCTTTTATGCGTTCTGTTAGTGTATTTCGTGGGAGGAAAGAACAAGAAATGCCTAAGTCTTTTGTTGCTGATATTAAAGGCTAAATAAATGTAAATTTGCGTGAGTTCAGGCTTCCGCCGCAATGTAAATGCGATCTGCGCTCTTTTGGGATTCTACGCTGCGTAAAATTCCAAAAACAGCACATATCTAAATGTAAATTTGGTTTAGTAGAGTGTAAAGAAAGAATAATTATTTTTCCTGAGTCATATATGGAGTGTAAATTGCTGGAAAATTACATGAATTTCCGTAGTAAGTATCTGTTCTATTAGCGATACGTTACTTTCGTCTGCCATTTGGTATGTGTAAGCATTATAAGTTATTTTACCTCGCAACTTTCTAGTTACTACTGCTGTGGTAGAAGTGCCATTGGTGGAATTTAAAAAATTATGTTATTATCTAAGATAAAAACACTATACTTTCTTTACAGAGAGCAATCTGTTAATACTGTTTGTGAAAGTAATTGCTGTTTGTTGTGAGATTCACACGAAATAACTAAAACACACTTCGCAGGAAACTTCGAGAGCTTTATATTGTTACACCATGTGGTAAACGTATTCAACGCTGTTCTGTGAAGGGCCAAAGAGTAAATGAAGTGATGTGTGTAGAATGTCATAATGGAAGGTGGAAAGGAACACAAGGAGAATTGTGTGCTGCAAAGCATTTACAGGACATGTCTGGCTCTTTTCCTTCTAGCTTCATAAATTTACACTGATTTAGTAAAAAGAAAATATCGTTGGGTCTTTCGTTTTTTCCTAAATAAATAAATGGAACTCGTTTAAGAGAAAATACATTTTTATGTGCAGGACACGAGTTGTGATACTTCAATTAATACCACTGTACGTCTGACGAAAACAAATTTTGATGTTCGGTTATCTTTTTTTTTCTTCAAGTAAAATGCAATGTTAATAAGTCACTATTCTTAAAAGGAAAGTGCTTTTTATTAGTATTATAAAAATACTATGAAATACTTATTGAAAGATAGTTTCCAAAAAGAAAGTTCGGTCGTACGATTCCCTCATTGGAGGGTACGAAGGAACAGAATGAGACGCTAAGAACTTTATGGAGAGAAGAGGAAATACTGTAATGGTAGTGTGAGAGTAGTTGTATTGTCGTAGAATGGAGAGCCAAATGGGAGACCAGACTAATGTAAAGAGATAATTATTTAAAGAATCTTTGCTCCGTAGGAACTTGGTGTTCTATGAATAAAGGAAAAATTAAAAAAAAACATTTATTTTCTCATCATATTCTCATCCTATTCAATATAAACTCTTTTTATTCTGATAGGTTAGTAGGTACTATACGTCAAAAAATTCGACTTCAGATCTTTACTTTATACTATTCGACACTGACGACGCATGCCGTCTGTCTATGTATAGTATTACTTATACTAATTAAAGAATTGGTGAATTTCACCCTAAAACATGTTATTTAAGCCCATAGGAGGGGAGAGGAATCGCTCTTTCTTTAACGCAGCGATGGATGGGGGTGGGTGGTCAGCACCACGCTCCGGCCCCAGGTCCTGTCTGGTCCGATAGGGAAAAGCTCCCCCACTTCTCCCAAGATTCGATTCCCGGACCGTCCAGACCGTAGCGAGCCGCTGCAACCAACACCTATACTACCTCCCACAAAATTAAATAGCGCTGCAGCTTGATTCGATTCTTGAAATGGGTTTACGATCACTTCGGTTCGATACCTAAAGCCGAGTTGCTCACTCAACAGAGACCGTGGAAACACAAGGGCAAAAATGTAGAAATCATTGTTAATATTGGCCAGGGGAATCATTTGTTGAGGAATCATTTCATCGAAAGATAGGTGTTATCAAAAGACAAGGCAGAATTTATGTATTTCAATCACTATCATTTTATAGCTTCACATTCTGGCGTCATTTGCGAATAATGATTTAGAAAATATGTGTTAATAAACGGTAGTTTCTTAATTTAAGAATTTATGTCGGAATTTTGCTCGTTGCTGCCAAACAGGAGTGCCAACCACTCAACTGTTATTTTTGATAAAGAAGAAAAAATTAACCTACAATCTTGTTAAGGTGGTTAGCGTTCCTGTCTCTTACCTGGGAGATTACGAGATTAATTCTGACTCTATTTACCGAATTTCTGGCTAATATGCAGGGGTGCTGATAAGTCCTTAGCTCGACCAGGAAGGAAACAAGCTAATGTTTCTGGCAGAATGGCTTGAATTTCCTTCGGCGCCTTGCCTTGCAGGAAAATAAATTTGATGACAGCTCGCATCTCGATTCTGTTGAAATCACGTGCGTCCCTGATATGCTTCCGAGCTTGTTTCCGTCCTGGTCAGGCTAAGGACTTATCAGCACACAGGTATGTCATGATTTTGTTCCACCTAGCACATTCGTTGGTAATACCTGTAAATATACCGCAAGTATTTGTTTCGCAGCCTTTCAAATTCAATGTGAACCTACCATTCAGTTCTGCGTGACACACACACACATGAAGTAGTGTCGTTAAATAAAGAAAAATCAGTAAAAGCTTCAATGGCGTACACATACTTTAAGTTATGCGGCATTCGAGTCAACTGTAATATTTGAGCGGGGCCAGGCTTCTATTGTGTTCCTTTATACAAAGCAATTCCTACACCCAGGCGTCCCATTTGACCTAATTTGCTGCTCGCTTTTAACCTAAACACTGAAAGTGTGGCTAGCCATGCGAAATCACAAGCGTAGACTCAGCGACTCAAAGGTTCTAACCATTGCCACAAGGCGTGCCGTAAATTTAATCTCTACTGACAGTTATATGAAGTAATATTTCCATTTATCCCATAAAACGCGAGTCCTGTGAACACGGCCACTCGTGACAGGATCACAACTGTAAGAAAATTAACCGTGATCAAATCACGAACTTTGGCTTCGACATCAGCTTTACATTTTGTCATCCAACTAAGTTTTTTGAAGACGTTCAAGACAAAAAGGCTGCAATGGACTGGGAATGTGACTTAGAGTGTGGGGAGAAATGTGTGTAGAATTTTGGATGTGAAACCTCTCTTACCAATCCACTTGAAAGACTGAGACAGAGATAAGGAAATACATTAACTGTGACATTTATAAGTATAAATATTACTCAGCGTCTCACAAATTTCCTTAACATTTAAATTTAAAATTGTCACATGAGGCATGGCTACATGTTTCGACCGTGATGGTCATCCTCAGGCCATCCATATTAGAGGAATGTAAGAGATTTACTGATTTGAGTAGTGTGGTCCCGTCCGGGTCCTACACCTTGTCCGTTCATCTTTCCAGTTACACTTCAATGTTTCTGAATCCATTTGTTCTAATTAAATAGCAGTGTTCAAATTGCAGTGTTCTAAGTAAAGATGCCATGTGGTCTGGTACGAAGCTATTAACGTTCCCTAGAAACCTACCAAACTCCTTCAGAGCTGATGTTGCTTCGATATGAAGGAACTACTTCATAAAGCAGAGTCCTTTTTAAAAAACTGTCAGCAGGGAGTTAAGAAACTCCCGGCCATATTTGTATGTAAAACAAACGTTCAGTACCATTTCCACTTAAGTTAGTTTCTGTCCTCAGCAAAATGTATCCGGCGTAGGTGAACAGTTCTGTGTTATGTAACATACCGTCAGAGCCTTGTATGAAGTTGTTCTGTTCTTAATTAAAGAACCACGTCATGAATACGTGTCTGGGGGTGGAACTGCAGCTCCACGCAACTTTATTCTTGACGCTAAGTATAGATGAGTAGACAACTTCGTTTTCTTGATGCTTTACCGCCAAAAATATCTGTCAGTACGCACTGGATGTGAGGCTAGGTGGATCCCAGAGCCGGTCTGGATGAGTTGGAGAAGGACAAATTTTCACCCTCCGTCGGGAATCGAAAATCGAACCTGCAGACCTCTGTACTGATGCGCAATTTGTTAATCACCTTGTCTGTTGAGGGGAAGAAGTGATGTTATAGACTTCCCTCCCTGTCCACTCATCCCCTCCAAGAATACCTTCACCCAATTACATCGCTCAGCGTGCAACACAGTTGCTGGAAAAATCGTTGTCTTTCTGCTGTCCTTCACGAGTGTTTCTGCAGTTGTCGTTTGGACGAGTGAGTGCTTGCTTGTGGTGGGTTGCTTACAGTAATTAGACCGTGTCTGTTTATTTAGGCAAACGTTTAGATTAGTATTATAAACGCATTCATGATGTAATTGCTGTGAAATGCAACGTCTCTTATAGGTTAGCTTTTATTGCGTTACGTCATATCAGGATTTTTTAATAAGGTAAAACGGAAAAAAACCCATTGATTATTTTCTACTATTGTTGTATTTTGGAATAATAACTCCCTAATTTTACTTTGAACCGGTCCCAATGGCCGTGCGGCGTATGGCGTGGGTCTGCGGCCACTCGCTTGCTGAGATTGTAGTTTCGAATCCCACCGGGGTCATGGATGTCTCTTGTGAGTGTTGTGTGTTGTCAGGTAGAGGTCTCTGCGACGAGCTGATCACTCGTCCAGAGGAGTCCTAACGACTGTGGTGCGTCGTTGTGTGTGATGTAGAAACCTCACAAATGAGGAGGTCCTAGCCCACTGAGGACTGTCACACCAAGAACAAAGCAATCTTACTTTGAATATACTCTGCAGTCTTTTCTCTTATGAAAGAGGCGTGTTATTAGTTCGAACGCAATCTTCTGTCAAATTGTACTGCAGTTAACATCTATACTAATAAAATTACGTTAACATTTAGAGTTAACTCGTAATTATGGAATCGAAACCCAGCCCTGTATTTGTGTGCGTACACAGAACTGTTTTGATGATTTGCTTGGGACAGATGCATATTGACACACTGGTTCCGTTTGCTTCGGTCTTGTTGAAGAAACTCGGAACACCCAATACCAGCGCACAAGCCCTGAGTAATTCGCAACTCGTGTGGAGCAGTGTTTAACGCGCGTCGTCTGGCTTGCCTTTACTAATTTCGAAACGGAATATTATGATAGTGTAGAAAGTGAAACTACGTGTGATGGTGTAATTTATACGTAAATGTGATTACTGAATATAACGCTGCTGGTGGCTGTATCTATCACATCGCTGTGTGAATTCCTGCAACAAAGCATGGTAAGTGCTTCAAAATACAAAGTGATCTACAATATTTATACTAAAGTAAAATCATTCCCTCTTTTCTCGCCCTTCCCCTTTCACAAGTTTCTTTGCTTTCTGCGTTTTTATAAACTTCCCTTTTTCTTTGTTCTCTTGTTAACCTTTACCCACTCTTATCACTACTTCCGTTTCTTAAACTCATTCTTTTATCACTTTCGTTTTTCAATTTTTTTTCCTCCCCTATTTTTTTCAGTTTCTGTTGTTTCCTCTCTCCTCCATCCTTCTATACTGGGTAACTATTTCTTTACTTTGCTACACTGAAATATTCACACAAAAACATTAAATCACATTGGTCACTATTTGTAAGCCTAACCCCCGTTAATCTGTGCCTTTTGCCCAATCAGTTTATGTGTTTCATAGATTCTCCAAATAAATTCTATTTTTTAATGTCTTACATTAACAGACTGGCCTTCGACAAGGCTACGTAGCGTTGGATATGAAGTGCGTGAGCGTGCGCAGTGTGCTGCATCAGGGTGGGCAACCACGGAATTTTATTATTTAGTTTTTCACAAGGCGAACATTTATTGAATACCCAGTCATAAAGACATTATTTTTATTCACCAAACAAAGTAAGGCGATCAAAATTTAACTAAACCCTTTTTAAATTGACAACTTAACTCTGTTTAAAATACACCGTATCTGTACAGCAAAATAAAAGCCACTTTTTTTTTAAATTTTATGATATCGGTAGGCACTTTTTAATTATAATGTTATATATATTATAATAGTTAAAAAAATTAGAGCAATTTCGTGATTCATGCATTTCAAAGACTTAGAGAGAAAGAGTGAGAGAGAGAGAGAGAGTGTGTGTGTGTGTTTACATATACACACGTGTATGTGTGTGTGTGTGTGTATGTGTGTGTGTGTGTGTGTGTGTGTGTACTTACTCCATGGAACAGAGTTCTTCTTGAGAAGTTAACCGGCTTTCAGCTAGTCAAGAAATTCCCCGCATTTAATGGAAACCGAATGTTTATTATCGCATTTAGAAGGGCCCTTCACCTGTCCTTATCCTGAGCCAGATCGAACTAGTCCATCCCCCCACATCTCACTTCCTGAAGATCCATCTTAATATTATTCTCCCATCTACTCCTGGGTCTTCCAA
>Ga0123353_10019019_pt1 | contig 10191 bp, 5 predicted proteins | sample TergutLab28metaG_3_FD_92763 | JGI IMG/M metagenome (GOLD analysis project Ga0123353, IMG submission 92763) | Labiotermes labralis P3 segment gut microbial communities from Petit-Saut dam, French Guiana - Lab288 P3 | ecosystem: Host-associated > Arthropoda: Insects > Digestive system > Gut ...
ACTTACTTATTTGGTTACGAAATTTACGCCTAATCTTGCAGTTGCCGATACAAAATTTTCCTTTAACAAAAAAGATTATCCGAATGTGCAGGTTATTGATATGCGGTAAATATTATGGAATTGTTTTGGTGTTGGTACTGGTATTTTCATCTTGCAACTATACTAAGAATTTAGCTAAAAACGAGTATGTTCTGGTAAAGAATACGCTTAAAATTGAGGAATTAAAAGGGCGACAATTCGATGATTTGATTTTTTTGGTAAGGCCTATACCCAATAAAAAGTTTATGGATATTTTCCCTATCGGGGTATCCCTTTGGGCATATCATCAGCCTAAATTTGATTCTATCACTGGAGTTACAAAAGATTCAAAAGCCAATAGATGGTTGCGTGAAAAAGGATCGCCACCGATTCTGATAGATACGAATGATATGCAACGCTCTATAAATCAAATTAAATTAGCCATGTTTCAACGAGGCTACTTTGACGCTCAGGTGCGGGCAGAAGTGAATTTCTTAAAAAAACAGAAAGCAAGAGTCAGTTATTTTGTTATCCCCAATCGCCCATATGCAATACGCAGTATTGAGTACCAAATAGAAATTCCTGAATACAAACGTATTGTCGCTTCAGATACCGCAAATTCTTTGATTAAAAGAGGAATGATTTATAATGAAGAACGTTTTGCGGCAGAACGAACACGAATAGTGAATAATATTAGAGACCAAGGATTTTATTATGCTAACGCTGCGATCGTTACTTTTTTGGTAGATTCTGTAAATGCTTTCAACCATTTAAACCATCAAGGGAACCCTACTGTTGCAATCACTATTAAAATATCTTTTGATGACCTTAATGATGATAACATAATCGTAAAAAGCAGAAATCGTTACAGATTTAACAATGTGTTGATTTATACAAATTATGACTTGAGTTTTGATAAGAGCCTGAATTTAGATACTGTTTACTATTTAGATTTTAGAGCAAAAACAGATTCAACTTTGTATAAATTTGTAACAGTGAAAAAGTTAAAACAACAAACAAACAAACTGAAGTTGATAAAAGACTATAACAGCCGTACTATTGCAGGGGCAATATGGATGAAGAAAGGAGACCTTTTTACACAAACGGCTTACGACAGAACTTCAAAAAAACTTCGCGATCTGCGAAATTTTACTATTGTAAATATTACTTATAATGAAGATGATGCACTCTGGGATTCTATAAGTATGATTGGTGTTTTAAATACAACCTTGCGTCTTACTCGCGCCAAACAAAACAGTATAGGAGCCGACTTTGATCTTCGAACCGACAGAACAACGCTGGCGGTCTCTTATACAAACAAAAATATTTTTAGAGGAGCTGAATATCTGAATATTAGCGGGTACGGAAGCGTTTATTATTATAATTGGTTTAACAAACTTATAAAAAACACATATCAGGAGCCCCTTATTTATGGAGAAGTAGGTGGCGCTGTTTCATTGACATTCCCAAGATTATTGATGTTGCCTAGATACCAAAATGTTAAACTATGGAGTTATGCAACCGAGCTAAGGTTTACACCTAGCTATTCGCAGCTCTATTCCCGTTTGAATTTGCAAGTAGGATATATCTATAATTGGAGCAGAGCGCGCTATCTGGCTCACGCAGTTTCACCCATTGATGTAGCAACTTTAGACAGCAGAAATGATGATAAAAATAGATACACTATTGAATCTTACCCAGATAGCTACCAACGAAAATTTGAAAAATTTTTCCTTCCATCATCACGCTATAACTTGAATTATGAGATGCCTAACAAAGGTAAAAACAACGCGCTTAGAATTAATTTTTCTTTTGAAACCGTTGGATTGCTGCTTTATGCAACCAACTTGGCAGTGAATAACGATAAAATGTGGAAAGTGTTCAGAACTTTTAATTATGGTACTTACGAAAAATTTGACCTCAACCTTGTTTATACACGTTTTATTAATAAAAATAATTCATTTGCTACCCGTTTTCTGTTCGGTATGGCAATCCCATTCAAAAAAGGCACAATAATTCCCTTTGAAAGGAGCTTTTTTGTGGGAGGAGCAAGCAGTATGCGTGGCTGGAGTTTCAGACAGCTAGGACCAGGAGGCTATTTTTCGAAAGACCCAATCGAAAGAGTAGGAGATATGAGACTAGAGTTCAACATGGAATATAGAGGTACTATTTATAAGGCATTTAAATTCGGCGTGTTCTCAGATATTGGAAACATTTGGCTTTTATCGAAATATGAAGATATGCCAAACGCCGAATTTAATATCAATACATTTTATAAACAGATTGCAGCCTGCGTAGGTTTGGGACTGCATTTAGACTTCAATTTTTTTCTTATTCGTTTAGATTATGGGCTTCCCATTTATGACCCATCTAAACCTGTTGGAAACTACTGGATTAATAAAAGTTGGGTGGCAGAAGAAAACAAATGGTGGAATGGTACACAAGGCATACAATTTGGAATAAACTATGCTTTCTAAACCACAATTTTTAGCACTATTTAGAGCGCAAGTACCGTATCAACCAACAGCAGGGCAGGAAGTTGCAATGCTTAAAATGACAGACTTCCTGTATAAAAAAGCACCCAAGCAACTTTTTGTTTTAAAAGGCTATGCAGGGACCGGTAAAACTACACTAATCAGCGCATTGGTAAGAGTGTTCGGAAATTTGAAGAAAAGAACCGTTTTGTTAGCGCCCACAGGAAGAGCTGCTAAAGTATTTGCTTCCTATTCAGGAGATAAAGCTTATACGATCCACAAGCATATTTATAAAATAGCTCATAAAGAAGGATTTGTGAAAATTAAACGAAAAATAAATGAGAGTACGAATACTTTATATATTGTTGACGAAGCATCTATGATTTCCTGCGATGGCAATTCGGGTGAGCTGTTCGGAACCCGCGAGTTACTTGCCGATTTGATAGAATATGCTTTTGAAGGGGCAAACAATAAATTGCTTTTTATTGGAGATGATGCGCAACTTCCACCCGTACAAAGTGATGAATCGCCTGCTTTCAATTTCGATTTTTTAACAGCCAATTTTGATGTAGAGATCTCTACCTGTCAACTTACCGATGTAGTAAGGCAAGCCACAGATTCCGGTGTTTTGTATAATGCAACATTACTGCGAAAAATCTTATCATCTAAAAAATACAAACTCCCATTTTTTTCTTTATCTAATTTTGAAGATATGCAACGAATTGGAAGTCAAGACTTAGAAGATGAACTTAACAATTTGTATGCACATTATAATGCCGAAGATATTGCCGTGATAACACGATCTAATAAACGTGCTTATATCTTTAACAATGAGATTAGAAATAGGATATTTTGTCGCGAAAACAGATTAGCAACCGGCGATTTTTTAATGGCAGTAAAAAATAATTACTATTGGATTGATGAACTTTCGGAGGTTGGCTTTATTGCCAACGGCGATTTAATGGAAGTGATGTCTATTACAAAAACGCAGGAGTTTTACGGGTTTACTTTTATGAATATCAGGGCGCGGCTGTGCGACTATCCCAATTATCCGGATGTAGATTTTAAGATTATTTTAGAAAGTTTGGAAACAGAAGGTCCCTCCATGAATTCCGAACAAATGAAACAACTCTATCAGGAAATTGCAAAAGATTACGAAGATATTTCGAACAAGCGAGCGCGTTTCTTAAAAATTAAAAGCAACCCCTTTTTAAATGCAGTTCAAGTAAAATTTTCATATTCTTTAACTTGTCATAAAACGCAGGGTGGTCAATGGAAAGTAATACTGATTGATTTGGGCTACTTTGCAGAAGAGAGGTTAGATAAGGAATTTATAAGATGGTTATACACAGCCGTTACCCGCGCCACCGAGAAAGTTTATTTAATCAATTTCCCAAACAGCTTTTTTGATTAGGTAATTAGATGATTAGATGATGGCTTTAAATCTAAAATCGTAAATCTAAAATCGTAAATCAGAAGTCTTTAAATCCCAAGAAATCTTTCTGCTTCCATGGCGGCTTTGCAACCGGAGGCTGCTGCTGTGCAAGCCTGCCGGTAGTAAGGGTCTTGCACATCTCCTGCGGCAAAGACTCCCGGAATATTCGTTAACGGACGCGCCCCCTGTGTTTTAATGTAGCCTTGTTCATCTAAATCTAATTGCCCTGTAAAAAGATCCGTTACAGGAGTTACTCCAATCGCCACAAAAATCCCATCTAAGGCAATGTCTGTAAATATCTCTGTTTTTTTGTTTTGGATACGCAAGCCGGTAACTTTTCTTGTGAACCCCTGTTTTTCACCCAAGACTTCAGTTGGAATAGAATCTAAAACAGCTTCAATATTCGGAGTATCGTAAATTCTGTCTTGCATGGTTTTGGAAGCGCGAAACTGGTCGCGACGGTGCACTACATATACTTTTTCTGCAATTTTGGAAAGATAGTGTGCTTCTTCCAACGCGGTATCTCCGCCTCCGATAACGGCAACGGTTTTACCTTTAAAGAAAGCACCGTCGCAGGTAGCGCAGGTAGAAACACCAAATCCGCGATATTGAGCTTCACTTTCCAATCCCAGCCAACGGGCGGTAGCGCCGGTAGCAACTATCACTGTTTCGGCAAAAAACTCTTTTTCATAGTCCACAACCAAACGAAACGGGCGTATCGAAAAATCAACTTCCGTAACCTCTCCAGAGCGAATGTCAGCGCCCATACGCAGCGCTTGTTTTCGGATATCTTCAACAATTGCCGGTCCTGATTCTCCATCGGGATAGCCGGGGAAGTTCTCTACTTCCGAAGTAATAGTGAGTTGTCCGCCGGGTTGCACCCCTTCGTAAATCACAGGATTTAGCCCTGCGCGAGAGGCATAAATACCGGCGGTATAGCCTGCGGGACCACCACCGATAATCAAACAAGTACATTTTTCTGACATAAGTATTTTGAGATTAATTGTTTATGAAAAAACAAGCTTCTATTTTTTGAAATGCAAAAATAATATATTTTTGCAATCATTATGCAAAAATACACCCTTACCCAACAACAGCAACTGAAACAGACCGCTGCGCAAACAGTGCAGCTGATGCGCCTGATAGAACTCTCTACTACCAACCTTGAACAGGAAATTTTAAAGGAAGTGGAAGAAAACCCCGCATTGGAAATTGACCATGACGCTGAAATACAAGACGAAGAAATTTTGGAAACGGAACACAATACGCTAGATAATCTTGAAGATTACTACGATGAAGATGAGTATGACAGCTATGATGACTACCATCTTCAAAACAGCAACCGCTCAAAAGATGATCTTTACTATTTGCCCGCTACTTCTTACAATAAATCTTTTCAAGAAAATTTATTACAGCAACTTCAAGAGTATGAGCTTTCTGAAAGAGATACTTTAATTGCAGAATATCTTATTGGTTGCCTGGATGAAAACGGATATCTATTAGTGGATATACAAAATGTTGTTATGGATTTCCTTCTTACCTACAACATATATATAAGTGGCGAAGAAGTAGAAAAGATCCTGAAAACTGTAATCCAGCAGTTTGAACCAGTGGGAATTGGAGCAAGAAATATTCAGGAATGTTTAATCTTGCAATTGAATCTTAAAAAAAATACCGCAACAGTTGAACTAGCCCAAAAAATCTTGACCGAACTCTTTGATGTTTTTACAAAAAAACAATACGATAAATTGCAGGCTGCGCTACATATAAATAGTGAGACATTGAAAAATGCAATTAACGAAATACTTAAGTTACAGCCCTATCCCGTTTTTTCTTCGAGTGCAATAGATAGCAGAGCTACGCACATTACTCCTGATTTCATTATTACTGTTGAAGAGGGTAAACTTGTGTTGAACCTGAACAACAATCATATTCCAAAATTAAAAGTAAATCAAGAATTTAAAAACCAATTTGAATTACATCATCCCCATTTAAGCAAAGAAAAAAAAATGGAAGTAGAACAATTTATCAGAGATAATGTTGCACAGGCAAAAAGTTTTATAGGTACGCTAAACTTGCGCGAGTTAGTGCTTTTTGATACGATGTACGCTATTATGGATAAACAGCGCGCATATTTTCTCTCCGGAGATGACAAAGATTTGAAACCCATGATATTGAAAGATATTGCCTCAAGGGTAAATCTGGATGTTTCTACCGTTTCAAGAGTTTCAAATAGCAAATATGTACAAACACCATTCGGAACAATCCCATTAAAACATCTCTTCTCCGAATCTATTGGAAATGAAGATGTTTCTTCTAAAGAAGTAAAGTCTATCATTATTGAACTTATTGAAAACGAAAATAAGAGAAAACCCTTAACCGACGATTTGTTGTGTAGCATCTTGAAAGAAAAAGGATACGAAATTGCCCGCCGCACCATAGCCAAATACCGCGAACAACTTAATATTCCCATAGCAAGACTGCGAAAGGAGATTTGAGAATTTACGATTTTAGATTTACGATTTTAGATTTAATGTATTAACCATTAACCATTAACCATTAACCACTAATTCAAAACCCTTGCGCTTTCAGTTCAAATTGTTTGTTGTCGTTTGTAATAATGTGTCTTCCTGAAGATTCGGAGGTCATGTAGCCGATAACGCTTATCTCTTTAATTTCCTTTACTTTTTCATAATCTTCCTGCTTAATGGTAAACAAAAGTTCATAATCTTCTCCTCCATTTAAGGCGATGGTGGTGGCAACAATGCCCAATTCTTTCAATTTATTGAAGGTTAAAATATCAACAGGCAGTTTTTCTTCAAAAATGGTGCAGCCCAATTTCGAGGCGTTACACAGATGTATTAAACCGGTTGCCAATCCCTCCTTTAAATTGATCATGGAGGTGGGCAGGAAGGGCGTTGCGTGCAACACCCCTATCGGAGGTTCCGGTTTTAAATAGCGTTCCAGTAAATAATCCACTCCGATAAAATCGGGCTGTTGAGACGGATCAGCTTGAAAAACCTTGTTTTCCCGTTCCAATAAAATAAGACCGGCGTATGCGCTGCCCAAATCTCCCGTTACGCATATCAGTTCATTTTCTTTGGCGCCGCTTCTGTAAACCTCTTCTCCTTTTTTTACTTCTCCAGCCATACTTACAGCAATATAAAGTCCGGCAGCGCTTGGTTTAAAATCCAATCCCGAAATTTCAATATTAAATTTGGAGCAACATAAAATAACTCCGCTCATCATCTCATCTATGGCATCTTCTGCAAAGCGATTAGAAAGCGCCATATTGATTTTTGCGTGTGTTGGCGTACCATTCATGGCAAGAATATCGGTCATTGACGACGCAATTATCTTATATCCGAGATGTTTTAGTGGAAAATAGTCCAGATCAAAGTCAATAAATTCCGCAAATAATGCAGAAGAAAATGGTAGAGACGTAGCATGTTGCGTCTCTACCGGTTTACGCTTGTTGTTTTCTAATTCAATTATTTTTAAATATTTATCAAGTAGCTTATACTTGACAAAAGTTTTTTCTTTTTCGTTTTGAGTGGACATAGTTAATTGTATTTATTATTAGCGTACAAAAAAACAAAAAATTGGATAAAAAAACTTTATTCGTATATCTATTTTAAAAAAAAATATATTTTTGCACTTTAATTTAAAAGCAAATCAAAATAATACACTATTAACCAAAATTTATTTATTATGAAAAAAAATCTAACAATTTGCATGGCGCTCGTAGTAGCGTTGTGTGTAAGTAATGTTTTTGCCCAAGAGGCAAGAACGAAAGTAGAGCAAAAACCAACTACCGAGTTTTCGCTTTCTGCCCAGAGTTGTGCTGTTTCGAATTCCAACCGAAATACCATCTATTTTGAAGACTTTGAAAGCACTTCAAATGATGTTATTCCTGCTACATGGACAGTAAGCCACACCGGAACCGCCAAGTCTTGGATGACTGTAGGCAGTGAAGGTATTTATACGAATTCCCAAGGACAGCCGAATAGCAATATTCCGGGAATGATGGGTGGCATTACTCCAACATACGCAGGATTACGTATGCTATGTCTTCCATGGCAACAAACAGGAAGAAACGCATGGACTTTTAGCGAAGGAATTAACCTTACTGCCGGAACTACTTATCAAATAAGTTTTTGGTTAGAGATGCCTGGTTATTTTCAAGGTGGCTTAAACGAATATAGCGGTTTAGAATGTAAAATTGGTCAAACCAATAATGCAGCCGGAATGGCTGATGCCTTTGAAATTTATTATAATAATAAAACTATTGTTGTTGATGATTGGACTTTGATAACCAAGTCATTTACTCCAACTGCAACAGGGGCTTATTATCTTGGCTTTCATTGTCTTTCTGCTTCTGGAACAGGAACTTACACTATAATAGACGATATTAAGATAGAAGAAGGCGGTACCCCTCCCCCAGATTGCGACCCCGCTACCAATTTACAGGTTGCTTATACAAACGATTGTAAAGCCGAACTTACATGGGATGAGCCGGCTAAAGGAAAAGGAAACCAATGGCTTACATATATGGTGGGCGATTTCAACGGAGGAGTTGGACTTGGCCAACCGGCAGATTTATCATTCGCGCAACGCTGGAGTCCTTCCGATTTAGCAGCACTGGGAATTGTAGCCGGAAACAAGGTAACCAAAATGAAGTTCTTCTTTAGCTCAGGACCATATAATCCCTCAGGCGGAGGACCACAAACCTATATTGAAGCTGCAACCTACGAGTTTAAAATTTGGCAAGGCACTTCTTCCACCACTGCAGGAACACTATTATACACTAGCCCCCCGCTGGCGAGCGCAACTCTTGATGACAGAGAATGGAATGAGATTACGTTAGCTACTCCTATAGAGATAGACCCATCTTTAGAATTATGGCTTGGCGTTCGTGCAAATATGACAGCCGGAGCAGGTCCTCCCTGCCCATATGGTACAGGAGGTTTTGTTGCAGGCGTTAATAAGATGTTGTACCAAGGAGCATGGGCTAATATAGAAGGTCTTATAGCTGGTTTTACTTCCGGTAACTGGGCAATACAGGGTTTTGTTGAAGGTGATGGACCGGTATTATCTTACTACAACGTTTACCGCGATGATACAAAACTTACCTCTAGCCCTATTACCGAAAAAACTTACACCGATGCCGGTTTCAACACTGCAATAGAACACACATGGGCTGTTACAGTGGTTTGCGGAACTGATGAGTCTGACCCGATAACAAAAACATTGCTGGCTTGTAAGATTCCTTGCGACCCTGCTACAAACCTGACCGTTACTTTTGCAGAAAACTGTACCTCTGCCGACCTTGCATGGACCCAACCTGCTCCCGGCCAATTGTACAATATCTACAGAGATGGCGCTATGGTGAAAGAGAAACATGACGCCACAACCTATACCGATACCGACCTCAATGCAGGTGAAGAATATACATGGAGTGTAACCGTAGTTTGCGAAGCTATTGAATCTGACCCAGTTACCAAAACCGATAAATGCGAAGGCATAAACGATCTTGGATTATCAACATTCACTATCGCCCCAAATCCTGCCTTAAACGAAGTTGTGATTAAAGCCGGCGTTGTGTTCAATACAATTGAAGTAGTAAACTTCTTAGGACAAACCGTAATCTCTAAGGTTGTAAACAACAGCTCTGTAAAACTTGATGTTTCAAACTTGAATAATGGCGTATATTTCGTACGCCTTGTTTCCGAAAATGGAACAAGTGTGAAGAAATTTGTGAAACAATAAGCACGATTTACGATCTGTAAACCGCAAATCTTAAATGAAAAGACTCTCCAAACGGGGGGTCTTTTTTATTTGGCTCTATTTTTTCACTAAAAAAAGACTGTAAATCTAAAAAAAAACTATTTTTGCACCGTTCAATTAAAAAACAAGAAAAACAATTTATTAACCAAATTTATTTATTATGAAAAAAAATTACACATTAATTTGCATGGCGCTGATAGCAGCGTTGTGCGTGAGTAGCGTTTTTGCTCAGACAAGAACGCCGAAAGTAGAAACGCCGGTGGTTACTACACCCTCGGCTTTGTCTTTACAAGATGCTTATCCCGATCAAAGCAGAGATGTATGGGATATCTTGTGGGCGTTTAATGTAGATGTGGTGCAAGGCACCCAGGCTAATTTTTCTCCATTTCTGTGGGGTGATAAACTCTATATTACGAAGTGGAGCGAATTGAATGGTGTAGCGTACAGATTTGCAAGAAGCGGCAGTACTTGGGTAAC
>Ga0123353_10019021_pt1 | contig 10189 bp, 7 predicted proteins | sample TergutLab28metaG_3_FD_92763 | JGI IMG/M metagenome (GOLD analysis project Ga0123353, IMG submission 92763) | Labiotermes labralis P3 segment gut microbial communities from Petit-Saut dam, French Guiana - Lab288 P3 | ecosystem: Host-associated > Arthropoda: Insects > Digestive system > Gut ...
AGTAGTGCACGTTTGAACGAATACCAGTTATTACTGCACGCTCCTCCACAGTCGCAGACTAATTCCTAACAAAACTGGTCCCAAGGGTACAGCAAACAGTAGTGTCACAGTCCCCAGACTAAAGGCAGGGAACTGATAATGTAGAAATAATTTATTATTACTAAAACGTAAATGACATTTCCACAAAAACAATGAAAACAGTAATTACTGGCTTCGTGTCCACAAAAGAACATCCTGGATAATGACTGCAGTCTCGCGTTTGTAAGCCCCTTTGAGTCACTGCGCTACAAACCGGAAGGTCGAGGGTTCGATTCCCGATGGTGTCATTGGAATTTTTATTTAAATAATCCTCCCGGCCGCACTCTGGCCCTGAGGTTGACTCAGCCTCCAACAGAAATTAGTACCAAGAATATTTCCTGGGGAGGGGGTAAAAGCGGCCGGTGCGTAAGGCTGACAAGCTTACCACTTTCACCTGCTGATTGTGTCGAAATCTGGGAGCATCAACCTTGTGGAAAACTCAGGGCCTGAAAGAGCCCTGTACAGTCATTGCCATGCCTTTTTTTTAAGGAGAAGGGCGAAGGGCATGCGTCATGTCAACCGAAAGTAATATTCTGGCTTGCAGATTACCACTACGGGTGCTACTGTACCATTTTTTGTATATTCTGTGTAATTTATTTTTAAACATCTCCTTATATAGGCTCGATTTCGTGTTTTGTGAAGGAACAGGAAACTTAGCTGCACTGAAATGTGTATTAACAGCAGCTGTAGTGTTCTTCAATAATGCTGGCCTTGGCATTTGGCGAAAGTTTGCTGTCCACTACACTAATAACTTTCCAGCTACGGTTTACACTGCTCTGTGTCCTGATGAGGCCATTCCCAGTGGCCGCGCGGTCTAAGGCGTAGGTCTGCTGATCGCCTGCTGAGATCGTGGGTTCGAATCCTACAGGGGACATGGATGTTTGTCTGTTGTGACTGTTGTGTGTTGTCAGGTAGAGGTCACCGCGACGAGCTGATCACTCATCCAGAGGAGTCCTACCGACTATGATGCGTCGTTGTTTGTGATCAAGAAACCTCAAGCATGAGAAGGCCACTAGGCCCGCGTTGGGCCGCAGCGCCACAGGAAAAAAAAGTCCTGATGATAGACAGGCTTCCAGTTTGCCAACAGGACAAAACGAATGTTTCCCAAAAAAGAAACGTTAACGAGAAGGTCGTCCCGAACAGCTCTTGTTTAACGCCATAAGGAATATCGGCAATATGAATTCGCTGTTCTGCTATGGAGAGCTCTGCACATTATAACAGGCCAGGAAAGGCCATGAGTGATGTGTTTGATATTTCTAAACAAAACAAAAGAAATACACGCCAAGTCACGCCTGTAAAATGTTCGTAAATCAACGAAAAATGTGCTAAGACCACTGTTCCGAGACTAGTCATGGGGCCTGCTTCATATTCAACGTTAACAGGGTTAGGAAAAAATCGGATCCATCAAGGAGTTGGAGGAAGTGGAAGAACATCCCTGCGCATTCTTAACGTCAGACCTAGATGGTGTGTAGTCTACTTCATGTGCCGACCGCCCTACTCCGAGGTAAAGAGCTCTCTGTACCCATTGGACAAAGAGTTGAGCGGTCCTCAGATTAATTCTGGGGACTGTCATGCTTCCAACACGTTGAATTAGTGATTCTTTTGCTACAGAAGCCGAAGGTTCAACACTTCAAATAACAAAGCTCGCCAATGATCAAAATGCTGAGCCAGGTCTCCCCACGTCCCATCTTCAAAACCGACTTCACTAACATCTGCCATAATGTCACAGTACGATATATTTCCCAGGTTTTCAAGTGACCGCTTTCCAAGAAACATCTTTCCCTCCTTTCTTCTTCGGCAGCAGCACATTTGGATTAGCGCTCCTAGCCTGTTTCCACTCAGAATCAACTTCTGAAACGACTACAGCCAACTGGGCTAATGCAAGACCTCGACCTACACCAGGCAGCGCAAACACAAAAAATGGGAAATGCAACTATGTCGCCCATGAGAAGTCCCAGCGTTCGAATAATCCACTCCTCAGAATGCGCCGCCACTGTGATTAGTCTTAATTTCCTGTTAAAGGAACGTGCCGTTTGAAGGACTGGAGCCTGCGGTTTACCTTAGACTGCCAATTCACACTCAGCAACGTGAGACCCTTGGCGGGATCCGATCTAACGAGTTCCAGTACATGTGGAGGGACAATCAGTTTTAACTTAAATTCCAAATGCATGCAGATCTTTTAAGTCCTTGCAGCTGCCTGCCCTCAGTCCTTCTCATTCTCCAATTTGAAAGTTTCCAAACTCATCCCAGTCAGACTGCATCCCATGAACAGGGTGGGTACAAACACCATGTTTTCCAGCCTCAATGTTCTACGAATCTATCCAAATAAGGGAAGCACATAACATTTGTTAATTTTATCACAAGCAAAATACCAAATTCTATTGCAATATTTGACGTCTTCAAGGCGGAAAGGCTTTAGATAGAGACCTACCGGATTGAAACACCAAGCAGTCTTTAGATGGTTAACGTTTTGAAGAAATCAGCTACCTCCATCGGTCTCCTGAGTTTGAGACAGCAGGTTCCTCCAAAACGTACAACATGAAAATTGTTAAGAATGGGAGAGAGAGTTACACAACAATGCACATTCAAATGGTGGAAGCAACAGCATTTCATAAGAACAAGCAATAAGAAACACATGCACTAGAATGGTACTTCAGCAGTTTAAACCTGTTTCAAGACAATAAGCCGGATTTTCTGGCCTCTTGTTCCGCTAGAGGGAAAATCAATCAGAGTAATGTGATGGTGAAGGGGCAGCGGGACAGCGAAGCGTAAAAAATCAACGTTACGTGATACTGGTGACGCCAATACGCATACCAATTTTCAATACAAAGTTAGGCAACGGTTGTGTTAACATGGGCTCGGATTCGTCCACTGGGAGGTGGAATGAAAAATAAAACGGAAACTGCAGAGTGAAGGACGATAACCACATTCCTAATATAAATACGACGCTACTTTACAATGCAAAAACGTCTTGTACTTCCTCACCTTCATCTCGGTGGACAGAGGAAATTCAGGTAACAGTACGGTAGATATCACCGTCATCCACCAATTTGTAGATTTTTTAAAATTCTGACAATATTCAAGTTGAAATAAATTTTACACACCTGCTGATTATTCACACACTCCATAACTCTTGAACGCTTGAATCTCAAGTATCGCCACTCACTTCCACATAGAGCGAAGGTTAAGAACGAGTGGAGCTTTACGCACATTCTCCCTGTACGCCTTCATGGCATGCACAAGGACAGCCTTACCTTTTACTACTATAACCACATTACTGCCCTGTCATATATTAAGTTGAAACAATAGGACCTGACCGTGGAGTCTTGACTGCAACAGTAGGTAACTGCATATATGATAGATGGAAAAATAAAAGCACTGGTGCAGGATTTTCTTTGAGTTCCTTCGGTTTTCTACTACCAATCATCAGTCCACCATTGTTCCATTTTCAATTCTTGTGGTGGAAGAAGGCTCTCAGTGCAATTTCGGCCTCTAATGGTGCCATGAATTACTATAATGTAGCAGCAGAATGACAACTGGCAGGGGAAAACTGAAGTGTTCGAGAAAATCCTGTGTCAGTTCCAATCTGTCCAAGATAAATCCCATGTGAACCACCCTGGGATTGAAGCAGGACCTCCGCGGTAGGAAACCGTTGCTTCACATTCATGTATCGGCGCTCACTGAAGAGCGTAACGGCCCTGTGCAGGCAACACACACACACACACAAGTGTCACGTCCTTGATCCTAGGCTACGGATTCATATCTAACCTGACAACAGGCTGATTACAGGGCACAGAAGTTAAGTTCTGGGGTCATCATAACTCCGTACAGAGGAGTTGTTAAAAATAAATCAAATGCGGAATACGCATCCAAACGTTTAAAACCGAGCAGTACCGCTACTGTACATTTCAATGAACGTGAACACACACCAAGTAAGTATCAAAGGAATAGGGAGCTCATAATTCAGAAATCTGGATTTTTTGTTAACACTCCCATTCATTGTTAACTACGATTTGCACATGATTCATGCAATATTTTATCTGTTATTTAAGAGTATGTACCCCGTAAACTTTACAAACGAATACATATGTAACAAAAATATGACACTGGCACTCTCTGAGCTAAGGAAGGTGTGAACAATACAGATACATCTTATGCGTATTGGACCGTGCATCATCTTGATATTTGAATAAAGGTAGACCAACTTGATGACACTTGCTTTATCACCAACAGCCAATTCCGCTACTTAACACCAACACGCCTCAAGTCAGCACATTACAGCCTACACAATAACGCACCAACTAGTCGCAAGCTCCTGAAGATGGATGTATTAACATCCGAAACATGTTGAGCAGTAAATTGACATAATAAAGCAAGTGTCATCAAGTTGGTCTACCTTTATTCAAATACAGATACATATTTCGGAAGGGACGTATTCTCAAAGCCATGCTGACAGACGTAAGCAGAACGGGGGTGAGTGCGTTGGGATGGAAAGTAGTAAGTTGAAATGTCCATACTACAGATAGTTCAGCTGTGGCACTGGTTTGATTGGGTACTTGACGTAGTGGTGACGAAACAGTCAACACGGCGTAACGTCCATAAGACTTGAATCTTCAGCAACACCGCTGTGAGAATCTCCAATCTCGTATTCCAGCAGGACCACACATTCTGTGTTATGGACAGAACACATTATTTTTGCTCAGCCCCAAGCTACCAGTTTCAGACAATTATCGACCGCTTCTTTCCTCTTTCTTCCACATCGTTCCCTATTCATCATTTAACGTTTATCCTCCCATTCGAAGTCATCTAATTTATGCAGCTAAAAGGCGTTGTTAAATATACACTGTGCCAAAGATGTGTACAAGAGGTTAAGCTCCGCATATTTTCGGCTTCGTTATTAGGCAGAGATGACTAACCAGTTTCGCGCTCCAGTCACTTTATGTATGGAGAAAGATTCCCCGGTATTTACTGGACAAAGTCTGGATGGAACTCGGGCAGTCTAATTTTGTTCCCGCTAGTGGGATTCAAACGACGAACGTCTTGTCCACAGACAGTAACGTTGCTCTTCCTAGAAGCTTTAGTTTAAACCCAAAGGTACAATCACTGCGTGTGATTAACCAAAACAGTCTTGTTTGAATAATTTTGTTTCGTAAAAGGAATCAAGCGAGTGGGGTCGCCTAGTTTTTGAGCAACATTTCTAACTTAAACATGACGTCAATGTCACCATTTCAAAGCAGCTCCGAGGCGTAAGCCTGCTTAGACGAGGAACAAATGCCACACATAAAGACTTAAAACAACCGTCCTCGCATACAGTCGACGGAGTGCGAACCAACCTTGGCCTACGGGCCTCTAATCTGTCACCGTGCAACTACCGCCTTTGCAAACACAGCCTGCAATGCTAGATCCTCTTGCAAAAATATGACATTAAATCAACAAGAAACGTGTTTATCCGAGATCTCTGCTTATGAATAATGCTAACCTCCTCCGACCAACTATCTCCACCCGCAGCTAATGCATTCATCGTGTTATATTAGTCCTTGAGCAATCCGTCAAATTTTGTTCAAATAAGAATACACCTCTACATTTAAGAACGCCCATTACCTTATGAAGATCTCACACGTGTCTACTTGTTAACAGGAAATCAAGGTTACTTTGCTAAACATCACTTTATGGGAATCTGACAAATAAAAAAAAAAACAATTTCTGCCCTGTTTACATCCTTTGTCCTAGTAGTGTACTGTACTGTGCTGCCTAAATAATAAAGGTATGAGGCGTGCTGGGAGGGAACAGGTAAACTTAAATGCATTCATAACGTCGGCATTAGGCAGATGGGAGTACTTGGCTTCAAGCTCCGCGTGTTTTACCCTAGGGGGAAAGAGCCCTCGGCAAGAGAATGAGTGGGCTTCAGCGCTGACTTCCTGAGAAGAACATTGCCCTCGCCTGCCAGGTCTCCAAATCCCAACGCCCAGCCTATAAACAATCATGTCTTCAATTATCTATACCAGACCCTTCTTGTTCTTGTTTCGTGATTTACCTTATCATCTACATCACTTATATGCCTGTCCAGATGATGATAAATATCAAACTGCAAGGAGCTGAAAGTGGTCGTCGCGTTTAACCTACATTCCTCTTCATAAAGATAAAAGGTAAGCTTATGATTAGCACTAAGCTGTCCATGTGTGTGTTTTCGAGTTAACCCTATGAACTTGCGAAGAACTGACCGACCTCAACAAAATTCGATATCAACCTCAAGCCGCTGCAAGGCACACTCGCCTTGTAATTCCTGGATTTCCCACAATCTGATTTAAAAAAAAACATGGTAGACGTACACACTTATGAGGTGAGAGCGAAACTATGGCCATTTAATTAACAGCTCTGCAATGATGCGAGGTCAACAACTTGTGAGGGAGGTTTGTGGAACGCCGTTAAACAAGACACTGGCATATGCATAAAACATGGATTTAGCTTTCCACCTGATGGGTATAATTTAGGAACCGTTTTAGTGAGCCATCTGAAATTTTGTACAGCATTACCCTGACTACAGATTGTGTATCAAACACAGTTTTGAAGTCGTTGTAGGGTGCGAGCACTGCTCGCACCCTACAACGCAGTGCCCCACAACCGCTACCAACCACATCCAGCAGAACCAGCGCAGCATACCACATGCAGTAACACACGGTCTTTGTTCTCCTGAAGATGGGCATAATGATGCCCGAAACAAGTTGAGACAGTGTTGATGATAAGCATCTGATTGTTGCATCTTGTTGGTTTTCTCTCTCACTTCACAATTTGCTCACGATGCACGGTCACAGAAACCTAAAGCTTAAATTACTGGATGGTTCATATAGCTTCTAAGAACCCTATTTTACTGGGCATACGTGACAAGGAGTGATAATGAACAGGGTCAGGGTCACTCGTCATTCCGGCTGATAGTACTGTGGGTATAGGCAAAGCTGATAGTAATTACATCGATCCATGCAGTCCTCGTAGAGAAGTAACGATCGGCTAGCTGGCCAAGAAATGCCCCACATTCCTTCGATCCTAAATATTCATTACCGAGTTCAAAAGAACCACCACCAGACCCTCACATCCAACTTCATCATATCCGCATCCACTCCTCGGTCTGTCGAATTATCTCTTTACGACTAAAATTCTGTACAAAGTCTGGTATCTGTTTATTTTCAGTGTAAATCACCAACAACAAAACTGTTTTTCATGAACATGCGTAAACATTTCATTTTAAATATGAAAGTTAAAGGTTTTAAAAAGTTTTATTTCATTTTTACACCCGAAACGCCTACTTTTACTGTACAAGATTTCTGCGAAAATTCAGTAATAGACACGAGGGTTCCACACATAGTACAAGCAGAGACACAAGACTGAAACAATTTTGAAAACTTATGAGCTGGTTACTTACGGAGAGACGTTACATTTCAAATTAACTTTGTAAAAATGTGTTAAAAACAACGACACACTAGCCTATGTAGTGAATTTTTTAAAATCAGTTTTATCTAAACTTATCAATTTATTTTTTATCAAACAAGTTGTATAGTAAAACACGCAGTAAAATTATACATATCATTACACGTGCACTTACTCCTAATTTCGTGCATTCAATTCCATACTGCTAGCGGCACACCAAATTTTGCCGAAGCTGTCCGCACCACACGAAACGCTGAGCGGGCCTGCTATAGGCAAATGCCTGGACAGTACCTCAAATCACACAACGACCCGTTCTTTCAACGCCCTGTCTAATTAATCGTTCAATCTCATCCTTTAATTTGAGCTACTAACAGCGTCGTTAACTGAACCATGTTTATACGATTCTATTCATAGGAAAGTTCTATGAATGCTCTTCCCTTCACACTCCCTCTTGAAGTACACGTTCAGGTATGCCACGCCACTTGGCGTGATAGTACAATGTTCATGAAAGGTACTACACGCAGCTGATGCCATTTGGGACTCCCAAACTATGATACAGGAGAAAATCGCTAGTGAAACTGAGTAATGGCGGTCTGCCCCTCATTTGTCAGGAAAAGTAACCTTGGTGAGTAGGGTTTCCTCTATTTGACACTCCTGCAGGTAAGCTCGTATATAAAAAGCCGCCCCTCTATCCAGGTGCCTAATATTACACGGTATTAAATGCGGAGCTAGTAATGCTATTCCTTGCTATAATGATGACATACTCATAAAAAGTCAAACTACAGCACACGGTACACGATGACATCCACGTGCTCCGCTACCTGGAAAATGTTAGGAAACACTGTACTACACCGTTCATGTTTTAGCGTTACGGTATTAGTACAATAGCTATGTTCCACAACATGCTGTAGCGTTGCACAAACTACTAAAATACGCGATCACTAGTCTCTACATATACTGAAGCAATCTACAATAAAGTGCACATCTGCCGTCTCGCAACACCCCAACTCGGGCCTGTACCGCCTAACTGTTGAGGCTTCTAGATCACACAATTAGACACAAAGAACATCGCAGAGGGCGCCATCTACACAAAAAAAAAAAAAAAAACCGCAAGAGGCGAATGTAAAAGCCCTAACAGGGATTCGAAACCGCAATCAAAGCTACCAAGCGGCTTCAGATCTATGCCTTAGCCCGCACGGCCACCGGGGCTGGATACAAACTTAGTTGCTTGGTTGCATATTTTTTCATCCACATACTAATATAATACACGCAATTTCGACACTCCAAGGGGCTCGCAAACTTGCGATGTAATACCAGTTTAAAAAAGAGATGGGTGAAAACACCAAAGATGTTAGACACGATACCCCCCACTCATCAAACCCTGACATCGATCTACACCATACGACTGAATGTTAAGTTCTGAAGTTCCCGTGGAATCACAATCCAGAGGACCACGATAGGAATTCAGTAAGTTAAGTTTAAGCAAATCATCATCAAACAAAATTTCAGAACACTACTTAGAACAGCGCTAGTTTACATCCTGTGTAATAAGGTCGAACGGCCGCCACGTTCCTACTGCTGTCCACAAAATAAAAACAAACAAACTCACTTATTTAAGCCTACTTATTCGTTTATGTACAGTACTTACTTATAAGCTACGGAACAATGCTGCCAGTAATGTCAGATGATTGAACGAGTGATGAACAACGGAGATGTGGAATGAAGTGGTCTTGGCCTAATCTGAGGAAAGTTCCTGCCTGCCCCGATATTTCTCTGAAGGGACTGAAGGAAGCCGCGAAATACTGTAGTCAGCTTACCCGGTCTCCCGGGCCAACATTTGAACAAACCGAACCATGGCACTTCAGAATACAAAACAGCAAAAATATTCACTCGATTGCGACATCTGATCTGGGGATGTTCCCAGTGGTAAGGTGTTTATATTAACATTCACAACAATGGGACGACTAATGCTTGCAATATAGGTGACTGCATTTCAGCCAGGGAACAAATTCCTTACTGCAAGTCCGAAGAAGGAATACAATTCGGGTGCTGGCTAGGCAACCTTTCGAACTGGGGACGTGTAGGAGAGGAATACATTTAGCTTACGAGGTGTCCGGGGGAATTAGCCTATAAACACCTCACACACCTGTGGACATGGTGATATAAAGCGTGATTCAAAAATATGTATTCAATTTCGTACGTCCATATTTCCTGAACTATACAAGGTATGTGAGTGATTTACATAACATTTGAAAGAGGAGGTCCTAAATTTTCAAATACCACCGCTAGAGCGCTCGCCCAGCCTAGCCGTGCAGCAGTGTCAGTTGAGAGCAAAATGGCTACTATGCAGCATAAGATTTTGCGTTTACGAGTTCATTAAAACTGAGACGGCGACTGCTGTGCAGCGTGCGTTTCGTCTTCGTTTCAACATTCAACCTCCAACAAGCAAGAGCATTTGTCGTTCGAATCACCAATTTGAGCAAATAGACTGTCTGTGTAAAGGCAAAAGCTCCGGCCGACCACGTGTATCAGAGGAGAATGTGAGAAGACTTCAGGTTTCTGTGACCGTGCATCGTGAGCAAATTGTGGAGTGAGAGAGAAAACCAACAAGATGCAACAGTTAGATGCTTATTTTTAACAATTTCTCAACATGTTTCGGGCATCATTATGCCAATCTTCAGGAGAACAA
>Ga0123353_10019022_pt1 | contig 10189 bp, 6 predicted proteins | sample TergutLab28metaG_3_FD_92763 | JGI IMG/M metagenome (GOLD analysis project Ga0123353, IMG submission 92763) | Labiotermes labralis P3 segment gut microbial communities from Petit-Saut dam, French Guiana - Lab288 P3 | ecosystem: Host-associated > Arthropoda: Insects > Digestive system > Gut ...
GCAAGCTCCTGAAGATGGATGTATTAACATCCGAAACATGTTGAGCAGTAAATTGACATAATAAAGCAAGTGTCATCAAGTTGGTCTACCTTTATTCAAATATCAAGATGATGCACTGTCCAACATGCATAAGATTGCAATTACGTAGTTCAACGAACTTAACCATAGGCAAAATTTAATTTAGCCCTCTTTACACAGACTGTTAAATTTATACACTAATAATTTTCATAAACGCCACAAATTTTCCTGCAGTATTCTGCCTCTTTTAGATTGTGTGTATTGACAAGCGCCATTAGAAACTGTACATTTAAAACACGTGGTATTAAAGCAACCATTGTGTTCTGGGTTAAATTGTCTTATTTTTAAATGCGAAACTTTCATAACTTCTACCGATTTACATTTCGCAGCTGATATCAAAATTCTACGCAACATGTCGGGTCAAATGAATATTGTTAACTAATAAATTTAAATGCAGCTTTATTCAGAACGTATTATTAATTCAACTTGTGACGTAAACGTGAAAAGCCGGTACCTCCATATCTATAGTACTAGAATCAGAGTACCTTTATTTCGTTCCCTCCAGCACCCTCAAAGACAACTGAAGGCAGTTCAGTGGTTGCACAGTCGGTGTGGCTTCATTTGCTTCCCTTTACCTTCCGAAGCAAAAGTCCCTTTTCACGCTCTTTCTCCCATCGTCAGCCAGTAAGAACACTGCAGTTCTCGCTAACCAGCTAAGTCTGCATTTAGTAAATTGTTAATGAAGTCAGTTAATGAAACACTCGGGCTTCCTTTGAAAGAACACCGAGAAAAGTTTAACATTGTTTTGAAACACGTAAATAGAATTCTAGCCAGCTTGAGATATTTTATACTTTTTCCTTTAGGCTTTTTATCATACGGTGTGGGGGTTTAATTTAATTTTCTTTGCGTTAGTCTGAGAAGAGGGTGAATATCTAAGGCATTCTTAGTGGTAGACCTTTTTTAGGCCACTCGTATCGCTTAACGAGTAAGTAATTGCCGTACCCACGTGACAAGATGGGTGTCTAATTACCATCTTTGTTTGTTTTTGTAGAACGTGGAAATTACCTTTAGAAAGATATTGTGTTTCCTGTATATAATTTCCACTTGTGGCAAAATTTAATTAAAGAATAATTACGTTTACTTCAACTAAGTCAGTCTACCGTCTCTGAACTCAACTGGAACGTAAATTAACTAGGCATGTGCTGGAAAACCGCGTATGACTATAGTATAAAATTCTGATCTCAGGTTTCCACTTTCTTACTTCAACTTAGAATTGCTGTTATGTATGTACTGTACGAAAGTGTCGAAGGAACGTACTGCCTCCATCATCAGGGCACACATGTGACTGATAATGAAAGCAGCAGCTTTTCAGAAAACTCGTCAGAGTTTTAGAATGTTACACGGCGTCACCTAACATTTGACATTCAGAGGACCGTGCTTCATGGTATATTCTTATAATAAGAGCCAACGAGATGCATTATTTCTCAACTTTGTTTTGGTAAAGAACTCTACATGTTTCAGACAGATTACTGTCCATCATCAGGAGTCTTAGTACTGTATCCACAGCAATTGTTATTGGTCATACTAGTTATGTCGACCTTCTGCTAGCGAGGTCAGGAAGGACCACGCTAGCAGACAGTATGACAAATACCAATTGGTGTGAATACAGTATTAGGACTTCTGACGATTGACAGTAATTCTGTCCGAAATATGTAGAGTTCTTAACGAAAATAAAGTTGAGAAATAATACTATTCGTTGGCTTTTGTTATAAAAATCTAACATAAGACATTCAGCTCTATATCTCACTATTCACATTAAGAATTTTCATACGTGTCAGTGCGTTCGATTGACAGACAACCACATTGAAGTTCTGTACGATAAAATACTGAATACAATTTATCTTGATGTATGTGCCGTGCATTGTGTACAGTTTATATTTCAGACCAACAAATGCACAATATGTTAACGGTAATGTGTATTTCGTGAATTACGCCGATATGTTTCTATGTATTTACATCATCTTCAGTGAGTGTTTTCCAATATATATGCTAAAGTTACAAAATCAATAAAATTAATAAAACTAAAATGTAATTTTATTGATTTTTTTAACTTTAACAGATGTAAGAAAAGACTCCTTGCACATGATGCACAAACATCGAAACATGTCGGAGCAATTTACGAAATAAACATTACTAATTACATACAGGGTGGGCCAAAAGTAGGTATACAGTAATTAAATATATACTGTATACCTACTTTTGGCCCACTCTGTCTATTGTGAATTTGTTGGTGTAAACAATGTACTGAATACTATTCTTATTCTTATTAGAAAGACAATTCTATGAAGAACTGTTTGCAGTTTTGTATGAATTGGAAGATTTTCTATCTAATTTTTTTTTTTATTCATATTCTGAGACACAGGAATTTGAAAGTTCTGATTTATTTTTATATGAAAGTGTGTTGGTTTATGAAGTCGAGTTTTTTTTTAATTTTAACTTCATTTGTGACCTGCGGATCTTGAGGACGTACGTGACGAGTGCAGGCTATGATTGCCGTGGGCCGTGGTCTTTAAGCCGAGGAAATTTGCACTATAGAACGCAGTGAAGGAAACTTGTCATTTTGGCAGTACAAAATCTGCTCCAGTTACAACTAAAAATTCAGACTTTTAAATGCAATTGATGTTACAACAGTGGCTAAACAGGGTAGGGTGTAGAACAAAAATGTGCTTGCAACAGATCAGTTGACCTATTTTTTTTTAAATGTTAATTCCAAACATATCCACTGGACCCTGCGCTGAAGCGGCTCTGTCATGTCATCATCATAGACTATTTGATAAGATCTGTTTTAATAAGATTCTTCCTTCTTCTTCTAGCATTTCCATTTGACTGTTTTCTAAGCAGTATTTCCCACAGAAATTTTATAACATTTCTTATCTCCTTTATTGAGGTCGTATGTTTAACCGGAATTGTCCTAGGTGATACTGTCAATCGAAAATTTATGGGTGACCTGTATAAAAACTACTCTCACAGTGATGACAAATAAACGGAGTTTTCTAAATTAAATTTGAGATTATTATTATTATTATTATTATTATTATTATTGCCAGGTAGCTCATTCGGTATAGCGACTGACCTACGGGTTGGAAGATCCGGGGTCGAATCCCCGTGGGGACGAGATTTTCCGCCCATCCAAACCGGCCCTGGGGCCCACCCAGCCTCCTGTAAAATGGGTACTGGGTCTTTCCCGGGTAAAGTGCGGCCGGGGCGTGCTGCTGACCACTCACCCACTTCTAGTGCCGCGGTCATGGAAGAGTAGAGCTATACCTCAACCCACCATCTGGGCCAAACCTGGCTTGTAAGGGGAAAATTTTACCTTTACCTTATTATTATTATTATTATTATTATTAACGCTTGGGAGAAAAGAGCTTTTCTTTTTTCAGGGTAGAAAGGTAGGCCCAAAGTGTGAAGTTCTGTGTGTATGAGTTTGGAATGTAAAACGGAGTGCGACCGAGCGAAAGTGAGTCAGTGGCGTTAGAATCACGTTTGTTCTCCACAGCAAGCCCTGCCTCTATTTAATATAATTAAGAATCCTCTCCCGGCTGTGTGTGATATGTGCCACTATGTTGGAGGAACGTGTCAAAATCGCTCTTCTGTGCCACGAATTGGGCCCATTATTCAATTACTGTGGTATCTACTGTCGGCTGTGACGGAATTTGAGTGATGTTCGGACATGGTCTAAAATTACACAACCGAAAGAACGCGCTGCAGCACCATTCGATATACGCTTCATATAATAAGCCGGTAGACCTGTTGACCTGAGCTTTATTACGGGAGAATAGAACATTCGCTGCCATCATGTCGTAAATGTACGTGGATTTTGCACAGGTTTTTAAATAGGTATTAAACCTTCCATCGCAACAAAGCATTTTTTTTTTATTTTCCTAATGGCAGGTACATTGATTATTTATCATTGACCTATGCGAACAATAAAAATGAAATTTAGGTCGCTATGCCAGGGCTGCAGATCACTTAGCCGTAAAGAACGTTGCCCAGGGTGCACCACTTGAGTTGGATCTACTTTGAACCCCATCGCAACAAATTAAAAGTGCCTACCTGTAATAGTACAGCAGTTAATGTCACAAAATTTAGAATATTTCGTTCGGTAGTTATGATTTTATTTTGTTCTATATATTAAATTGTTTAAGGAAAGGTAAAGGTAAAACAATCCTTGTACTGGCCTATTACAGACCCTGAGGGTTCCAGGAGGTTAAGCCTCCCAGATTTCAAGACAATAGACATATAAAGGTGATAAGGTTGTCAGTCTTACGCACCGTCCACCTTTATTTCGCAGGAAATATTCCTGGTACTCATTTCTGTTAGAAACTGAAGATGTGTCAACTCCAGGGCCATAGTACGACCGGAAGGATTATGTGAATAAAAAATTCAAGTGACACCATCGGGAATTGAACCCGAGGCCTTCCGGCTTGTAACGCAGTGCCTCAACCAACTGTAACACCTCGTACCCCAGATTTTATAAGTAAGACCTGCATATCTGTACGATTTCTGTTTCATGATGTAGAGTGTATTGCCTGTAACAGAATTACATTTGTTCTCACTATGACACAAAACGAGATTACTAATGGCCAGCCATATGCCGAAATTGATAGAATTGTACTCGTTACCAAACTTGATGTCTCCCTCCACATTTGTAATAAAAAAAGGTACGTAATAATATTCAAATGATTTCCTGAAGGCAAAATTAAACATTCCACGGAAGAAAGATTTAAGATAAACTACATTAACATACAGTTGTTTAACATAGTTGTTGCTCTCCTGTTGTTTATTCCCTGTCCAAAAGTACTTTAATTTTCTGGAAGAAACGGAGGTAATCCGCATCTTCACGGGTTTTGATTAAGTCGTCTAAGAATTACACTCTGGCAATAGTAGACACATTCCAGTGGGGGAAAATCGTACTGTTACCGACACTGTCAGAAATTAAAGGGTTTAACAGTACAGATTTCTTCTAATTTGGTCGAGTTTAAGCAGTTACACAGAGTGCACGTTTGTATTTAATTCAACAAACCAAGAGAGTTTTAACTTTAATAGACGCCATCCCGTTGTGTTGCAATGTTGTAACAATTTATTACGTCACTAACACAACATATATTAATCAGCAACTTCTAAAAGTTAAAATCTTGGCAACATGTTTCAGCTACAGTAAGCCATCATCAGGTCAAAAATGGGACATAGTTCTGGTACATTCAGTGATTGTGCACTCTATGAGTGCTGATTAATATATGTTGTGTTATTGACGTAATGAATTGTTACAATATTGCAACAATATTGCAACACAACAGGATGGTTCCTCTTAAAAATAAAATTAGCCTGTCAAGCTCAATCCATCAACCATTATAAGAACGTAAGAACTAAGGTATTGAAGTGTTATGCCAATATCTATTTGAATCGACAATGTCTAATTAAGAAAGTATAAAATGTAAACTTTATGGGATCCCATAGAGTGCACAATCACTGAATGTACCAGAACTATGCTCCATTTTTGGCCTGATGATGGCTTACTGTAGCTGAAAAATGTTGCCAAGTTTTTAACTTTTAGAAGATGCTGATTAATATATGTTGTGTTATTGACGTAAAAAATTGCTACATAAACCGAGAGAAGCTAAATGCTTATTTATGCCTAAGTTTACACACCAGTAATTTTCGTTTAATTCAACGATTTCTGTGCACGTAACTCAATTTCAGTAAAAAAAAAATGTCACAAAAATTGCAATATTTCTTGGCCAGTAACTGAACTGTTTTTAATTTTTATCCGGTGATATTTCACGCATGGAAACGCAGCTTATATCACTGACATTGGTTGGAGTAGCACAGACATCAAAGTAGATAGATAATTTATACGAATCTAACGAGCTGTACGTGGTAATATAAAACTCTCGGAATACACATACGCTGGTAGCGGGATTCGAATCTGCGATCAGAGGGTCTTGTCAGGGGTAACATACTTCACAGACACTGAGTTGCTTTGTACTGTAATTTAAGATATCATTTATATAAGGTTTCAGACTTAACCTATGTGACGTCACGTACTGTCAAGTCTTCTGGGATGTTACTCCAAGTCATTTGGCAATAAGTACCGAAGTTTCGGTGGCAGTTGATGTCTCCTTCTTCAAGTCCGAAATATTTTTCTTAGATTACTTTGACCTTGAAGTTTTCAATTAGTTCTTGCCTTATATCCCAGGAGACCTTAACCTTTTGACGTCTAATGTCAACTATAGTGGTCGTACCGCACCGCTAACCTCTAAAGTTGCATTTTATATATTTATTCAACAGATATACGTACTGAATATTTTAAACGTGTTTTATACTCTCTGTTTTTTTCTCTTCAAAATGCAGTTTGTTTCATAATTCTAACGTATTTGGTTCCTGTATTATTCACATTTTATATACAGAATGTGCTAAAATTTAAAAAAAATAATTCCGGCGTCAAAAGATTAATCTTCATGAACACAGCTGAGAACGTCAAGTGACGCAGTGAATTTTGTTAGGTAAATGTCAGCATTTAGGAGGAAAATACTGCTACTTTCTTCAGGGTAGAAGACCCTAACCTTTTCTTCGTTCCTTCTTCTGCAATAAATCTTGTCTCATACGAATGCGCTTTATGTAATCTAGTCGTTCACAGTTCCTTCACAAAGAATTTAATATGTAGGGTTTGATACTCTCAGGCAGAAACTTCTGTTTTAATGAAACTTGACTGTACTCAGTCGATTCAGTAAAAGAGAAATTCAATTAGCTGTACAATAGACAAGGCTCCACTTTGTACGGGGGAAGGGGGGAGGGGTGGAAGTGGAGAGATGGTTTCCAAAGAATTATAAAATTCGACAAAGCGCCTCTTTTTAAACGGCTCAGGTGGCATGGAGCAGCTAGGATGTTGATATTTATTATAATATAACATCTATTGTACGTGTTTCATTATGTTTCAAACCTTACTATAATAATATATGTAGAGATGCTGTATTAATGGAGTTCGCTATCACGTTACAAGCTAAAATAAAAAGCATGTAACATCAATGCGCCTGAATGTGTCTCGCGGTTTCTATGGACCTGCTGCTGGGACATACAGACAAACAATCTTTTGTTTTCGTTGGAGAGTAGAAACACGTACTAACAGCTAATACTGGCTAAATTTAAAATAAATTGAATCCTTGAAAATACTCTAATAAAAGCGGAAAAGAGATAGGCAATATATGAAAAGCGTAACATTTTAGAATGTTCGCTTGAACATTGTTGCCGGTGAAAGGTAAAGAGTTTCCTCTTGCGTCGGTGATTTACATATGAGCACCTTCAACAGTATAAATGTCTGAAGACGTTTACATGGGAGCACAGCAATGCCTTATGTTTGTATTGTTGAGCTACATGAGTTGTTACCAACAATAACTAATTCACTCGCCTCTTCTTTTCAAGCGCCCGATGTATTTGTCCGATTTAAAAATTTGGATTTTTATAGGTAAATTTTAATGAAATTCTCCTATATAAAATTTTACGAAAATCCGTCCAGTGGGAACCGAGCTGATATATGTCGACAGATGGACATAACGAAACTAACAAACGCTTTTCGCGAGTGCACGAACGCGCCAGTGTTTATGTAATAGTTCCGGTATTTATAATGGCCTGACGCAGTATCACAAAGTATAAAAGTCTTCTTCTTCGGATCTTGCTTTCAAGATTCAAAATCCATATCGAACTATAAAAAAGCAACTGGTCCTGTCTTGCACGAAATATTGTTGTTCAGTCCTTATTAATATGTCATTATTAGCGGTATAAATATTTGGTGTAACGACTATCAAGTTAAGTCACCATAACAAAAGTTTTATACAAAATTAATCGTACATAAATCTAGGCAACTTAGGCGTAGGTGAGAGAATAATATTCATATAGATGTTAAAGATGAGGGAGGTAAATTTGTGGATAGGATTCAACTGGCTCAGGATGTTCTCCAGGAGTTGGGCTCTACCGAACACAGACATACAATTAAGGGTTCACGAAGGGCAAAAAAAATATTAAGAAGCTGATAGATTAACAGCGGGACTGTGCTCACTGGAGTCAGTTACGTTAATTAAAATGTAATTATTTCCTTGCAATATTAATTTTGAATAAGCTGGACACAATTAGAAAATAAATTTCAACCTTTGTCTTGGCTATGCAGACACAAATTGGGGGCCAGAGATTTAGATCCATCCCATTCGCAAAACAGCACTAGCAGAAAGTCGGTGGTCAGAAACACGCTACGGCTACTTTGTCCGGTAAAGGTACAGTATCCTTTTTCACAGGAGGCTGAGTGGGACTCGGCGCAGGTCTGGACGGAACGGACAACTTTATACACATCGGGAATAGATCCCAGGATATACCAAATAAAAAAAAAAAATTTTAACACTTGAAAAAAAATTAATATCTGTGTCTTTAACGGTTCACAGTTTTCAGTTTATGAAATAATTATAAACAACTGAGGAATCTTAATCATTGTCTTGAAATATGTTGATATTATAAAAATGATATTCCATTTCATTTACATCCCTTTTATGTTTGATGATAGATTGCTTTAGACATAGTGTTGAGATTATGGGTGGTTCCTTTTGTTATTATTAAACAGCCCCATGAAATAAATATTAGTGTTACACATTTTTCTAAGATTTTGACCATGGCATATCACGCTTCATGTCATTAACGTCATAGACTTTGTCTATCATGTGGGGTTTCCAAATTTTTTTCCCCCTGTTACGATGCGTCCGAACGCGGGCCTTGGCCTCCTCATTCACGAGGTTTCTAGATCACATACAACGACGCATCACAGTCGGCAGGACTCTTCTGGACGCGTGATCAGCTCGTCGCAGAGACCTCTACCTGACAACACTCACGACAGACCCAACATCCATGCCCCCGGTGGGATTCGAACCCACGATCTCAGCAGGCGAGCGTCCGTATGCCTACGCCTTAGACCGCGCGGCCACTGGGACCGGCGGGTTTCCAGATTAGTAGAGATAATGAAAAGGAAATGGTGTCTAAAACGGTGCGTGTTCGGTACGGTCCTTCAAGATAGCCAGTGTGTTAATTACATTTACTGCTTATTCGTTTTATTAATTTTAAAATGTCGGACCAAAGAGGAAGTCAATGAAACTGTTGATATCGAAAACAGCGCTGTTAACATATATCTCCACCATACACTTCCTAAGTTACGCCATATTTGCATTTCACGGAATAACAAACGGAATTAAATCATCACACAACAAGAAGATAACTGAAGTTAATCCTATTCTGTTACGCAGTTATGTATGTCGATCATTCATTTTCGACACATACACGCCGTTGCTAATAAATTTATTTCTGTTTGCCCACTACATGCTATTTTATTACTATTTATTTTAATTTTTAACATTTTATATATATATATTATAAGCATATATGTTTTATATATTTTGTATCTGAGAAAACTGTTAGCTTTCTCAAGAGGGAGTCTGCTCCATAGCGCTAGGTCAGTTTTATATACATAGCTCAGTCGGTATAGCGACTGACTACTGGCTGAACGGTCCGGGATCGAATCCCGGTGGGGACGAGATTTTACGCACCCTTCCAGACCGGCCCTGGAGCCCACCCAGCCTCCTGTAAAATGGGTACCGGTTCTTTCCCGGGAGTAAAGAGGCCGGGGCTTGGCTTTGATCACCCACCCCCATCTAGCGCCCAGGTTGAAGGAAGAGTAAAGCAATACATCCGCTCCCCCTTTGGGGCTTCGTGGCCTCTTCTGGGGTGAACTTTACAGTATGTGTGTATTCTTAGCTTGTGAAGATTGAGATGTTAACCTGAAGTATTGCTGTTAAATATACCTATTTTGTATCCGTGTGATTAGTTCGAGATGATGGCTGAGCGACTTTAGACGAAACGTGCAGCTTCTGTTTCTCTTGTGTACTACATATGTTGCATTGACAGGTGGCAAAACTACATTTACATTATTTGTAGTTGCTTGCTTAACCTCTTACTGTTTATCTCAGTATTTAACCAACTTGATGCACAAAATTTGTTTCACAATAAGTTTTATTTCATGCCTCTACATGTTTCGAGCACATGTGCTCATCATCAGGAGGTAAAAATTGCATTACACAGC
>Ga0123353_10019023_pt1 | contig 10189 bp, 7 predicted proteins | sample TergutLab28metaG_3_FD_92763 | JGI IMG/M metagenome (GOLD analysis project Ga0123353, IMG submission 92763) | Labiotermes labralis P3 segment gut microbial communities from Petit-Saut dam, French Guiana - Lab288 P3 | ecosystem: Host-associated > Arthropoda: Insects > Digestive system > Gut ...
CAAAAAGAATTAATATTTATGTTTTTATTATTTAGTGGAGAGAAGGAATATGGTATCTGTGTGAGTGGGAAGGTGGGGGGGGGGGGGGGGGGGGGGCAGTAGGGTTACCCAGGAATCGAGAGCACAAAGGGAAAACTTTGGTAGAGATAACAAACAAAAAATCATCATTCGAAGCTAAAGTATAATTCCTTGAAAATCTGACAGAGCTCCCAAAACAGAATCAACAATCTCCTATTCAACCATACTCCGGTAGTCTGGATCACCGCCACCTTCCAGCCACACCTGCATATCCTCCATTGTAGTATTCTGCCCAGCCGCTGACAAGTCCAGTGGTAGTCCTTAGGCTCCAACCCCGGCGGAGTCATGCTGTTCAACAACTACACTGAGGATCTTCTTCCATGCCCTGAAAAGTGTGCTTGGATTGACATCATCACATCAACTTGCCCATCTGTAGAATTTATACTTAATTCTTCAGGTTCTGTAGTGTCCTCTGACCTCTTCTACCCTCCTCCTCATTGTCACCCTTCTTGATAATCACTGAAACTTTATCATGAAACTTCTTCTTATATGTCCTCTTCAAGGAATTTCTAACCCCCTGGACCATAGGGTGGATAAGGGAAGTTGTATTAGGTGGAAACGCAGGACACCAAACTTTGCCATCTTGGCAGACAAAACTTATTGGTGATGGAGTGCAATGGTGCACTATCTAGAAGCACAATAGCCTTCACTTAATCCTTTAGGATTTTCAACATTTCAACCTGATGCCTTCTCATCTCTGAATCAAAAGTTATGGAACTAGTGTTCAGTATCTGCAACTGTATACCATGCAATCTAAGAGCTACAGCATGATATCTTTAATAGTCTGAGGATGTCATCACTTACCAACAATCACAGGCTTCAACATGTGGCTTCAATCAGCATTAGCACACAGTTGTGCTGTCACTCATTCCTTACCTATTTCTCCATGCGACACCTTCTTCTCACCTCAGCTGGCTACGGTATCTTCAAGTAATGCTCATCACAACAGACCAGTCTCATCAGCATTATAGAACTGGCTGAACTTCAAAGAACTTTCCTTCATTATTTCCTGCAATTTCTTGCAAAATGTTCAATAACAAACAACTTTACACTCAAATACTTAGCTAGCCTTCCAACTGCTATTTGATCTGAACACCATGCACACGCCAACCCTGTTGGAACACCGCTGCAAACACCACTTGTTCAAGCTTTTCATCATATGGTTTCTTCAGGGTTTTCTATTCTGATATCACTCTATTATTGCATCAATGTTTATTGCATGCTGCTGGAACCTCTCTTCATGTCAGACACTGTTTGCTCAGCTATACTGTAGTAGTCAATGATGCTTGCCACTGATACACCAGCTTCCAGCTCGTCATGTATTTGCACTTTATCCTGAGTGGATAAGTTAGCATGCTTTCCTTTCTTTCTAGTTTTCTTGGAGCCCACTAACACCTGTCCATGGGACAGTCTGTCACCATCACTGCACTACTATGACAAAATAAGAAAGAGAGAGGGCTACAACACGTGTGAGATCACGTTCTTGCTGCTGAGGAGTTGAAGACTGTCTGGCTCTTCGTCCTTCACCCACACCACCAGTCTTGCAGTACAGATTGTCTCAGGATCACTCCCCTCCCCCGTGATCTGGACCATAACTGGATCACGATATGAAAAAGACAGCTGTAGTTGGCCTAAAATTGCCCAGACCACCCAGGGATCTCGATGACTGGGGTACAGGTTACCAAGAGACCACCGTATATGTAAAATTTCAGATCCAACATGGAAGAAGAACAGCACTGAATATCATTTCAAAGGGTTATAGCAGGGCAACCAGAGCAGCTTACAATGTGGAATGCACTTTCTGTCAAATTACTGTAAACTTCAGATCGAAGCCCAGGTTCAAGACTTCTAGCAATACTTTGAAAAGTACATTATCTTCAAAACAACCAACAAACAGAAACTACAAGCAGCATCTGACAGTTACATTTCCTCATATAATTGATGTGTCTATGCACCATTACATGAAGACAAAGGATATGTGAAGGTAAAGCTCCATGCATTATAACCTCTTGGTACTAGATGGAGGTGAGCAGTCAGTATCATATTCCAACTCCTTTAGCCAAGAGAAAGATCCCCTACTACCTAATGAATAGGAAGCTTCATCAGTGCCTGAGCTGGCCTAGATATGATGGTGAAAAGAAAACTCCTACCCTTGCCACTGCCAGAAATCATGCCCCTGTTGTCCACCCAAAAAGAGACACTTTACTAATAAGCTGTCATGGCTCACATAATTCAGACATGTTGCACACACAGTTTTAAAGGCTTTATTTTCTGCTTAATAGATGTGTATACTCAGTCATTAACAATGATTACCTAATGGGGAAAACAAATGAGAGGAACAATAACATGATAAAAGTCAAACAACAAAGAGTACTCGACTTCCTTCACCTTATCAAGAAATGAAAACTGCAATGTTAGGGACTTTCAACTATGGAAAAAATTATGAAACATGCAAATACCTTCATACGCAATGCAAAGCATGTTCCACATTGAACGTCATGATTCATCGCAAGTCATTGCACAAGATTACGGTAGCCCTCTCAATTGAGCAGCAACAACCCTGTAAATTATATCACTGGTTAGCCTGACTAATGGCAAAATTAGTTGAAACAATAAAACATTGGTCCTGAGGAAAATGAGGTAGCAAGACACCACAGACAAACACCAGAAGTACGTGACAAATCAATTTAATGACTGTTTGTCAATTTGCACGCTTGCTAAAGCCACAGAATAGCCCAACTTTTAGCAAATGGCAGAACTGCAATCCGAGCATCCTAATGTGAGGTGACATGAAAGTCACTGACTGGTAACAACGTACACACATAACTCTGACTGATAACCATGTACACACATAACACTTTCATTATCCAGTAACAGTGAAGGACCATCACCTACTTTCCTTGTGACACGTTTTGACCTCAAGGGTCAACTTAACTTCACATCTTATTTATATCTAAAAAGTACTCCTACTCTGTCACAACCCTGAAAGTGATCTTTTAAAATGTAAAAATGTCCCAGTACACACCATGAAGGCATACAGGGACTGTGGTAGCACAGCTCAACTCATTCTTAAACTCAGCACTAGACAGAAGAAAGTGGTCAGCCTCATGCCCTGGCTGCTTTACCTGTGGAAAAAACACTCCACAGAAAACACTAATAAGGAGGCTGGGTAGGCCCAAGATCCAGTCTGGGCATAAGGAGCATTGAAAATCTCTTGCTCCTACCAGGATTTGAATCCCACATCCTCCAGTCTATTCACTGCAACATACATTGCTAAAAAGCTTATACTTTAATATGTATGTCATAAACGTCGATTAAGAACTCATATATATATATATATATATATATGACAATAAAACAAATTAAGGCAAATGGTACAAAGCGTCATCCCATTAGTACTTACAGTATTTATATCTCTTAATACCTAATTTTAACTCTGTTCTAGTATTTGTTGGAGCCTATATGTAGCAATAATGACCTGCCTTTTCTTGTCTTAAAATTATCAGCAGAATATTCTTAGTTATGGGTAACATAGTCCTTAGGTAGAATGATGGTATTGCACTAAGTTCAGCAAGTCTGTTTCCTGCTGGTTGGAGACAAACTGCTCCAGCTAGCAGATTGGGCTATATAACCCATAAGAGACATTCTGATAATAATGTGACAACAAAAGAAAAGACAAAGTCATCATTCCTTCACACAAAAAGGCAAATCCATCCTTGTACATGCCATGAAGTCATAAAAGCAGAGTGGCTACATATTACCGCTCATTTTTACCCTCAGCACTAGAGGGAGGTTAGTAGTCAGCCTCACACCCAGGTTGCTTTACTCCCAATATAAGAGACCCTGGCATCCATTGAACAGAAAGTTGGGTGGGACCCAGAGCCAATTTTGAGGTTTTGGAGATGAGAATAATCTCTTCTTCCTACCAGGATTCGAACCCTAGATGGTCCCCTAGTCACTAACTATACTTACTACACTATCTCAGCTCCCATTTTGGCTACACACAAGCTTACAAAACACAGAGGAGTAAAATGGAGGGGGAAAAAAAAGAAAAGATAATAAGAGACACAACAAATGCAAGCATTAATAAGACCATGGTGAAAAAACAAAAACTTAATGTACAAATTGATTTCATTCTTCAGTAAAAATATACGCAAGTATATGAAATAAATATGATGCATATATTTATGTAACAACTTTTATAAACAAAGTTATGAAAAAATGCATTTAATGGTTGTAACAGAGTAATTTCGAAACATATGGCATGACGAAGGCCACCGAGGACCAAACACAGCAAACAAGCAAAGTAGGTGATGAATTTGCACTGGCTGCAGACAATAAAACTGGCTGAATGACTTGCAGTTCGAAGATGGTACTAACCGCTTCTGGAAGTTACCTACGAAAACCTTCACACACACAAAATAGGAAATGAAAATTCAATAAAGACCACGCTATTATGACACAATGTAGCACATTCCTGGACAATGCCCACTATCTATAGCCAAATTCTGTCCACAAAACAGACAATGCTGACAGAACATTTTTACATCATGAAAACAGATCGTTGTCACAAAATATAAGAACTGATGTATAATTACACATGACAATTTGAAACAACTATTGTTACAAATTAAATGACTGCTTATGCTAACAACTGGCAGAGTTATTTTATACTGTCTACCAAAAACACACTTATATAGCTCTTACAGACAGTGTTCTATTTCTTGTCACATCACAATGTCCAGGTGTTTAAATCCGGCACTGTGTAACTGTGAGTTTTAATTGGTGTCATTCACATCACAAGAATGTGCTCCATGCTGAGAAGGCTCAGAATACGTACTGTTTCACAGTATGTCTTGAAAGTCACATATCATAGGAAACTACAAGATTGTTCACTGTTCTCTCCAGCAAGTTCACAAAGTATCTCAATGCAATAATACATGTCTTCCATGGATGCATAAAGTATGGAGGCAGTACTGCCAACATGTGCATTACTGATATGTTCACAGCAATGCCGTAGCCCATCAATCTTAGCTCTCACCACTGCCTCCTAGATGTAGCTTTTGAGAAATCCCACATACTTTGCATTACAACCATACATTTTTAATTCAGATACTATCGCTTCTTTAAATTTATCTATTATTGATTATTCAGATTTGCAAGAGTAAATTTAAATTCCAATATTTCAAGATAAATCCTTCAAAATGGACATAAACATGCATATAGGTGCAGCACACCTGTTATTAAATAAATATTCACATTTTACAGTAATCAGAAGTTTCTAACATCATTCATGCAACCAGATGTTTCACAGCCATCAATATATAATAAGTGAACTGCATAAAGCTCTAATGTGTATCAAGTCCATCACATAAGACAATCTTAACTTGTTAAGGTAGAATAAAATTACTGACATTACAATTAAATGAAAAGTAAATGAAACAATATTATTAGCCACACAACCACAAAGTAAGTATTTTAATATAGATTACTAATGAAACAAAAAAAGTTACACCATATTTTCTCAAACTGTTGTACACATACCACTACTAGTACACCAACCACTGTTTACTGCTACACAGCCTTAATAAAAAATGGAAATATGAAAAAGGAGACTTTCATTAAAAATAAATATAACATAAGCACAATACATATGCCAATGCACAGCATTGATGGGAACATTATAGAACTCATCCCCCCTGTCAAGTAATCTTTCCAATTCTAGTTATTTCACTTATGTGCAAAAAAGTATTAATGGTACACTGAAATTGTTAAGTTTCATTTAGTGGTATATCGAACCCTTGTGTTAAATTCTGTAATGTGTCCATCACATTCATTTTTGTAATTATAAAATATAGCAGCTCCACAAAAAACAATATCAGACCTGATTTTATAATAGTTACTGAGATTACATACATGAAGATATGTAATTTAGACCATGTAGATAGAAAAGGTGAAGAGAAGTAGCTGCAGCTAAAATGACGAAATGGACCAACCATAGTGTGAAAGCACAAAACACAGAGTGAATATTTAGAGGAATACCAAGGAGACACTGGCCAAAAAAAGCTTTGCAGCAGTAATGTTTCAACCCTTTGCTCAACATGCACCATAAGTAGCAAAATCTCATTTAAAATCTGAACAAGTAGAAGAAAATGAGCTGGCAGAACCACACACACACCTACACAAATACTTACACACAAAAACAGTACACCTACTCAAATCCTAACACATAAATACATTAAAGTGCAGACAACCCACAACATACCAATCACTGAGGAACTATGATAGTTCAGATCACAGGAAGTCCCAGCATTACAAACATCCACACATACATAGGAATCAAGTTGTTACATACCTTAACATTTCAGTAATTTGGCCACATGAATGCCAATTTACACACACATACCAGCCATTGCTTTGACAAACTACTTTCAAACATGCAGCACACTATACATATCTACCATCTCACACTTCATTAAATAAGCCTGTTTCCCCTCAACAAATACAACTTGCAGCCAGCAATCCCAGTAAGAAGGAGCCTTATTAAACAGATATCAAAGTGTAGGTAACATTTCATTTTACCTGAAGATGGGAACAATTCCAGTCGCCCCCACTCTGAAGTGTACTGTTTAACATCAGAGCTATCTAAGAGCCTCTATAAAGCTGGTACTACATTAATTTAAATTCTTCCACATCCAATAGATGGAGTATCCTGAGTTTACACAACAGTTCTTATCAAAAAATAATACCACTACACAGTTATAAGCAAAATGAAAGCAACAGTGCACATATAATCTGAAGGTCTCATGGTGATTGAAAGCAATAAAACTCTCTCAGGTTACCAGTCACCTGACACAGCTTGTAGCCCTACAGCTTTATCTCAACAGCGCACATGTTAAAACCTGATCAGGTGTCATTCTTTATATTACACTCATATATCTCATTTTCATTCATCATACAGTAAATAAGGTGGAGGAATATGTTACATACTTAAGTAAAATAATTCCTGAAAGGAGTGTCCCGAACCCAGAAGAAAAGGGCGAAACCTTACAGTATGTAACAGCAACAGCTCTTACATACATGCACATAAAATGGGGGGGGGGCACTTTTGTTTCCCTTCCATTACCTATGCATTAATTTCCTCAAGGCTGACATTGACTCATTGCTTGCTCAGGCAGAAGAAAAAGAACTGTTCAAAAAAACTGACAAATTATGAGGACAGCCTTGTAATGCTATTAAAATCCCTGCTACAGTGCAAACATTTATTCACACATTGTCACATTTTACAGAACAAACTGTTTGAAATCTCATGACTAATGGTAGCTAAAAAAACAATGTAACAAAAGTCAAGTTACATAATGACGGGGTATAATTGTAATTACGTCCGTCTTTATTAAATCTAAAACAATTAAACTGTACATACTGGTAATATATTACACACATGGAGCTTCATTTACATCATGAGCATCATTTAGGTGGAAAATACAGCCTAAAAGAAATCCATAGTATTTTAACCAGTGTCTACATGAGCCTAAACAATGTAAAATAAATACAGTATACCTACCAACCCAGTCAAGAAAGTGATGCACAAGACCATGAGTTAAGGAACCTGGAAGTAATGACTCAGCAGAAGACAGACATAAAAATAAAGCACCTGTCCTTACCAAGCAGAACATGATCAGCCCACGTCCATGTGAGCACAAAGAACAGATATGCCATAGACCTAAACAGTGCATATTCAATATCAGGAATACTAGACAAAGCACACAAGATCACAGCTACTAAGAAAATGGGTAGCAAGTTACTGCATGCAAACAGCCAAAAACCAGGACAAAGCCAAATCTGAGAGATGTGTTGTGTTATTTCTAGAGATGCATACCAAACCAACTACCCATTTTCTCAGTATAAAGCACACAACTATGTACACTTTTCTCCTTGTCTGCAACAAAGTCTCTCGCCATGTAGAAAAGAAGCCCAACTCTCAGTCTTGAGAAAATGAGTTTAACCACACATATGTAAATACTAATAAGTTAAGGAAAATGTCCTTACCGATCAGCAGGCTGCATTGTACTTTCTTTAATTTGTCAATATTTGACACTAATGTAAATAGTGTATTAGAAAACAACACAAAACAAAAATATATATATACCACCACACCGTGTCGTTATGTCCCAGTGTTACATGTTTCATGTAGATCCAAGAATAAATAGAAAAATAAATAAGAGAAAATATACCTTTTTATAAAGCAATTGTCCTCAGGCCTGGTACTCCTGCTGGACTCCGATCTGTCGGAAAAGCAACACTGACAATTCAACGCAAAATTTCTGCCAACATCTAAATAGCTGTGTTGATTCCATGTGTCTACTGAGTTGTTCAAATTACTACTACTGATATCTCTGGTGTGTGGAAAGCACATGTGCTGACTGACGAGCTAGCCATGTGAGATACAAGTGTAGCAGGAGTCGGGACTTCACAATCACTGGAGGGACACAGACATGAGGGCACAAAAAATACTATAAAATTGTACCTTCCTGTATGCCTGTATACCATATCAATATTCCTCCAAGGGCGAGAATATTCTTTCACAGCTGCACTTGGAATTTCATGCAGAAAAAGAGCAAGGAGAGAAGTGTACAAACCTGTGTACTTGAGTATCAAGTGGGCGACAGAATCAATATATGGAGACCAACACATGGAGTCTGTGAACAGAGAGGAAATGCCTATCAGCCAACCAACAACCACAAAATAGTCATTGTTCACTGGATTCAGGAAACAGACATATCCATTACACCACTGAATAAATGAGCACCAGCATCGTAGACACAGACTGTTCCAAACACAATATTCACAAGTGTCAAACCATATAAAATACACAAGGAATCACACAAGCACCCACAGTATCAACAAATGAACAAATAATACTTTCAAGTTCTGCCCCCCCCCCCCCCAAAAAAAAAAAAAAAAACTTCAATTATCAACATCTGATTGCTTCCACAGGTAAACAAAAGTTGTACATAATTTTATTCTGTATTCAAGGTAACATTCCACCAATTGTGTAAATGAAGTCACTCATTTATTAAGTTGCATTTTGCTGTGTAAAAATCATTACTGGCCACAGAACACAATAATACCATTCACCTTTCTTCTCTGTCTACAGTATGCCTTCATTAAAAAATGTTTACATTTCTGCAACTCTATTCAGTGCCCTTACCACACTGACAAATTTCTGTAGCTTTCCCCTTAACAGTTCTTGACATTGGAACCTTCCAAATTAACCTGACATGCCACAACCATCTCACTCACCTCAATTTAGCCTCCTCTAAAGTCTGGCAGTTACAGACAACATGAGATTCACCTAAAACGAGCACATATTAATCACGCAATCAAGAAATGTGCTGGGGATGGCAATTTACCTGTTGCACAACAAACTTCTAAAAAGAAATGTAGGGAGTGAGGGATGAAAGGTGAACAATGTTTATGCACTACACTTAAAATGACTTTATACAGCAAAATGAAACTGGTTTGTTTTGATACTTTTTCCACTCATTCCTTAAAATTAGATACAACTGGTTACACCAAAAGAAGGAAACCAAAATCACCAGTAATGTGACCGAAAAAATCACACTCTGTTCACACAGAATGGTTCAAGTCTCAAACATTTCTTCCAGGTCCATGTCATCAGCAATAAGTAAACTTTTATACAGCAACAGTTTCTCAAAGAATAAAAAAAGCAAAATTACATACAAAAATATTAACTATCCCCACCTCCCCCCTACTTGTTTGCCAGGCCTGTAGTGCAGTCTTATGACAGAAATGACTACTGGTAACACAGACACAGACTAAAACATATGCACATCACAGGGTCCAAACACATACATGTTACATGAAGAAAAATAAATAATATTCTAATCTGCGCAACAGCACATGTGATAGTAGGTAAATATAATTGTTATTCACAGCAATGCACCACAATGGCTACAGTCCACATCTTTGAGGACAAGCTTTTACCAGTTTTCTCGACACAAATCATTGTACCGAAAAAATGACAAACAACATGAAACACAGAAGCCATTAGAATCCATGATTTCATATAAAACATTTCAATGTAATA
>Ga0123353_10019024_pt1 | contig 10189 bp, 9 predicted proteins | sample TergutLab28metaG_3_FD_92763 | JGI IMG/M metagenome (GOLD analysis project Ga0123353, IMG submission 92763) | Labiotermes labralis P3 segment gut microbial communities from Petit-Saut dam, French Guiana - Lab288 P3 | ecosystem: Host-associated > Arthropoda: Insects > Digestive system > Gut ...
GAGGACTGCAACCATGTCAATACGCAAACTGTTATCCCGGCGCTTGGTCATGACCATCGTTGGACAGTGATTACAGCGCCAACTTGTGAGGATACAGGTCTAGAGCGTAACCGTTGCACAAGGTGCGGGGATGTAGCGGGGGAGCGTGTCATACCGGCTTGTAACGATTGTGAAATTTGTAATCCGCCGAATCTTATAGTTTATTTTACTAATGGACCGTCTATAAGCAAGAACCCTAATCCTACCACATATATTGTTGACGAAACGATTATCCTTAAAAAACTTCCTGATACCAAGAGGTATCGTTTTGTTGGATGGTTTGATGCGCAAGAAGATGGTAACCTTGTTATTTCCATAACTCCGACGGAAGATGGAGAAAAAATAGTTGTTTGGGCGATTTGGGAAAGAAAAGAAGCCTCGCGTTCCGAGGACCTCCAAGTGCTTATATTATTGACCAGTTCGGTTGGCTTTTTCGTACTTTTTGTTGTGTTGATGGGTATTAATATATATCAGTCTGTGTCTCCTGATGGACCTCGTATGTCCGGTGGCAAGAAAAAAATGAGAGGCCCGATATTTAAAGACCGCGCTTAGGATTTGAAATGTTCGAGTGCTTCTTTGTATCCTGCGAAACCTTTGCCGCAGATAGTTTTTTGGGCATACAGTGAAATAAAACTGAATTTTCTGAAGTCTTCGCGTTTGGATATGTCTGTCAAGTGAACTTCGACGGTTGGTAAGTTAACGGCTTTCAGTGCGTCCAAAATTGCAATGCTTGTGTGTGTATAAGCGCCGGCGTTGATTATTATGCCGTCAAATTTGCCGTATGCCTTTTGTATTTCGGTGACTATTGCGCCCTCGTGGTTAGATTGAAAACAGGTTGTTTTGATTTTGAGGGTATTCGCTTCTTTTTGGATAAAGGTAATTAAATCCGCATAGGTTTTGTCACCATATAAATCTTTTTCACGTAAGCCCAGCATGTTCAGGTTTGGGCCGTTAATTATCAAAATGTTCATTTAGTTTCTCCAATATATTTCTTAATGTGTCTTCCAGTTCGCCATCGTTGGTAATTATTATATCGGCGAATTTTTTGTAAGTAGGCATTCTTTGGGCGTAAATTTTTTGTAGTGCTTCTAGGTTTTTTAAAAGCGGTCGCCCTGTAACTTCCGTTTTATTCAAGTCACGTGTCAACAGTATTATAACACCGTTTTGTTTCAAGTGAATGTATGCGTTCTGGTTCATTACAGCACCGCCGCCGCAGGAGATTACCAATCCTTTTTCTTTGCCGTATTTTTCAACGACTGATTGTTCGAGTTTTCTGAAATGTGCTTCGCCGTGTTCTTCAAAAATTTCCGGTATGCTTTTGCCGGACTGGTTTACAATTTCCGCGTCTGTATCGATGAATTCGCGGTTAAGTTTTTCCGCCAAGATTTTGCCTACAGTGCTTTTACCGCTTGAAGGCATTCCAATCAAAACTATGTTAAGTATATCTCTTCGTAAATTTTTATAAATTTTTTCGATTATGCTGTTTTCAGCTTTATCATTTAAAAATAGGTCGCGTGCTTCCTTTGCTTGTGCCACGAGCATTTTTAAGCCGGAAGCGGTTTTTATATTTCTTTCTTTTGCTTGAAGGATTAAATCTGTAGTCATTGGGTTATATATTACGTCGATGACGCCTGCCAGCTTAGTGAAAGGTGCCAAGTCTACAAGTCTTTTTCCATTGTCCGGATACATGCCGACCGGGGTTGTGTTAATGATAATCTCGGCATCTGTATGTTGCGAGATATTGCCATAATTGTTCTCGGTATTACGGTCTATAATCACGATTTCGCGTGCGCCTTTATCTTTACATAAAACGTGTGCTGTTTTTGCGGTTCCGCCGTTTCCTAGAATTAAAACTTTTTTGTTTGTCAATTCTATGCCAGCATTATTTGCCAAATAAGTTATTCCGAAGATATCCGTGTTGTATCCGACCAGTTTGCCGTTGTTTTTTACCACTGTATTTACACAGCCGACTTTGACAGCGGAATCGTCTAGTTTGTCAAGAAACGGCATGATGTCAATTTTGTACGGAATTGTGATGTTGAAGCCGTCGTATTCACGTGCCATGCAGAAATTTTCGAGTTCGTCTTTTTTTAGATTAACCAGCGAATACTTGTATCCGAATTTTTTATGTATAATGTGGGAGTAGCTGTGTGATAGTTTGTCACCGATAAGACAGAATTTTTTGTTGCCGTGTTCAATTATTTTTTTTTGATATGCTTTGCTTGTTTCGAAAATGGTTTTATAAAGTTGTCGTATGTATTCCGAAAGTTCTTCGCCGACAATTGTTGTTACCTTGTCCAGTACTTCCTGTTCGCGGGTTGGGTCAGTGACTACGATATTCTGTTTTGCTTTTTCTTGTCCGATTTCTTTGGCGGTGTTCATACGTTGTTTGAAAAGTTCGGCAATTTGTTCGTCGATTTTGTCTATTGTGTCACGTTTGTTTTTCATGATTCTTCTCCTGATATAATACCGTCAAGAATTGCCAATGCCAAGCAGGATTCTATGACTACTGCTGCGCGTGGGACGATACATGCGTCGTGTCTGCCTTGTACTTCCAGTTTTACGTTTTCGCGGGATGTCATGTTAATACTGTCTTGGGCTTTTGCGATGGATGGCGTGGGTTTTATTACGACTTTGCAACATATCGGCATGCCGTTTGTCATCCCACCAAGTATCCCGCCGTTGTGGTTTGTTTTGGTTTTTATTTCGTTGCCGTCGTAAAAGTAACAATCGTTTGCTTGGCTTCCTGTCATGTTGGCCAGGTCAAAACCGGTTCCGAATTCTACACCTTTGACCGCCGGAACACCAAAGAGAAGTGCGGAGAGATTACTTTCGATGCTGTCGAACAATGCGCCTCCGAGACCTATGGGCACGTTGAAAGCAATTGCTTCTATTATGCCGCCGACAGAGTCTTTGTCGTTTTTGGCGCATGCAATTCTTTCAAGCATTTGTTGTTTTACGTTTTCGTCGAGCACAGGGAAGTTTAAGTCTTTAATGTTTTTGATATCATCAGTTGATATGTTGCGTTTGTAACTTGTACCTTTTACACCGCCAATTTCGGAAACATAGGCGTGTACTGTTACGCCGTGATGCTCAAGTATTTGCACTGCGATTCCGCCTGCGGCAACCAATGGGGCAGTGAGTCGTCCGGAAAATTTTCCGCCGCCGGATATGTTCATTTTGCCGTTGTATTTTACAAAAGCAGGGTAGTCTGCGTGTCCGGGGCGAGGGATGCATTTTAAATCGTCATAGTCAGTTGAGCGTGCCATCGTGTTTTTTATTTCAATGTTTATTTTTTCACCTGTTGTTTTGCCGTTTTTGATTCCGCTTTGAATAATCAGTTCATCAGGTTCGAGGCGGGACGTTGAATAGACGGAAGCGGTTGGTTTTCGTCGGTCTACGTAACTTTGCAGTTTTTCCACATTGATTTTTTCACCACCACTTATACCGATCAACTTCATTCCGATTGACGGTCCATGTGATTCGCCGTATATTTGCAGCTCGAGTTTGCCTTTTGTCAGTATCATCGCATAATCCCTCCCAGTTTTGTGAATTCTTTAAAAAAGTCAGGGTAACTTTTGTTTATGGCGTGTGAATCGCTGATTGTGATTTCGCTTGTTGCTTTTAATGCCGCAATTGTTGCGGACATGACTATTCTGTGGTCGTTTGCGCCGTCTACTGTTCCGCCAGTTAGTTTGCCTCCGTGTATTATCAAGTCTTTGACGTCGCTGAGAGCTTTAATTCCAAGGATGGTCAGCATGTTTAGAACAGCGGTCAATCTGTCACTTTCTTTATCTTTTAAGCGTTCGATATTTTTTATTGTTGTTTTGCCTGATGCGTTTGCAGCAAGGACGGAGACAATAGGTACAAGGTCTGGGATATGCTTGGCGTCAATTTCGAATGCTTGTAGGTCAGACTGTTTTGCTGTTATGTCGTCGCCGTTTATTTGCAGGATTGTTCCGCACTTTTTCAAGATGTTCAGAATTTCTTTGTCGCCTTGTTTAGAATTTGCGTTTAGACCTTTTACTGTTATGTCGCCATTGATTGCCCCGGCGCATAAAAAGAATGCGGCATTTGACCAATCGCCTTCGGCAACAATGCTTCTTGGCGAGATGTATTTTTGATTGCCCGGAACGTCGAAACCGTAGTCAGTCTTGTGGATCGTGATTTTGAATTGTTGTAAGACGTCAAGGGTAATGTTTACGTAGTCGACGCTGGCCAGTTCGCCTTCGATGATTATTTTGCTGTCACCGTTAAGCAGAGGTAGAGCCAACAGCAGACCGGAGATGAACTGGGAGCTAATGCTGCCTTTGATTTTGAATTCGCCTGCGTGAATTCCGCCGTCAAGTTTAAGTGGGAACTTGCCGTCTGTAGTCAGTCTGTTTGTTTTTAGGCATTCGATGAGGTCGGCTATTGGACGCTCGCGCAGTCTTTCCGTTCCGTCTATTGTACTATCGGCTTTTAGTGCCGCTGCGATTGGGACAATGAACCTGAGAAGCGTGCCGTTTTCATGACAGTTTAAGTAAGCGTTGCGCTTGAGGTTTTTGCCGATTGGCTGTACTGTGAACAAACCATCCGAATAGTCAATCTCTGCTCCAAGTGCCCGAAGGCAATTCGCAGTGCGGCAGATATCGTCGGCTTGGGTCAACGCAACGATTTCCGTCGGATTGTCGGCAAGTGCGGAGGCAATTAAGTACCTGTTCACATAAGATTTTGACGGGAGGATTTTGACGTCACCTTTTAAAAAGCATGGTTTTGCTTTTACGTTCATGCCAAGTACTCCTTTAATTCGGATATCAGTTTTTTAGTAAGAACGCAATCGCCGATATTGTTTATTGTGACAAGAGTTATATGGTTGCTTTCACCTTTTTTGTCAGTGAGTGCGGCGCTTATGAGTTGGCTGTGATTGTAACCGGGTTCAATAGGCATGTCATTTTTTTGCAGAGTGTTTATTATTTTGTTAAGACTTTCATCAGAGATGTTTTTTGCTTTGTTTTCTGCTTTTGCAATAATTGCTACGCCAAGTGCGACAGCCACGCCATGTGGAACTTTGAAGTTTGAAAGTTTTTCTGTTGCGTGCCCGAAGGTATGTCCAAGGTTAAGAAGTTTTCGCAAGCCACCTTCGCGTTCATCTTGTTCAACGATTTGACGTTTATAATCAATGCATAATTCCAAAGCGCGTTCGGATAGGAAGTTGCCTTTTTCGGTTAGGTCCCAAAGTTCGCCACCCATCAGTATCCCATATTTAATCAGTTCGCCTTTGCCGTTTTTAATTTCCGCTTCAGGTAGGGTTTTTAATGTATCAGTATCAGCGATAACAAGAGCGGGTTGGTGAAATGCGCCAACAAGGTTTTTGCCAGCTTTTATGTTTACAGCAGTTTTTCCGCCGACGGAAGAATCAATTAGGGAAAGTAGTGTGGTGGGTATCTGAACGTATTTTATACCACGCAAGAACGTTGCCGCAGCGAAACCGGAGATGTCGCCGATTACTCCGCCTCCCAGGGCGATTATTGTATCCATTCTTTGGAATAGGTTGTTTGCAAGGAAGTCAAGAATTGCAGAATAGTTTCTTATGTTTTTGCTTTTTTCGCCATGTGGTATGACGTGTTTGAAAACGGCGAAACCACTTTTAATTAAAGAATCAACAACAGCGTCGGAGTAAAATTTGTCTACGTTGTTATCTGTTATGATTGCTACTTTGCCTGTAATGCCCAAGTCTTTTAAATATTTGCCTGTGTTTGCAAGCAAGTTTTTTCCAAGTAAAACTTCATATGGCGAAGATGTGTTTACTTTGATAGCTTTCATTTGTTTTCCTTTTTTTGGTTTTCAATCTGTTCTTTTTTGGCGTTTCCGTTTTGGAACATTGTTTTTATTTTGGCTTCGTTGTTTGTCCGAAGTGCGTCTTTGAAGGCGGTTAGTCTGTTTATAAATGATTCAAGTTCAGGTAAAAGTTCGGTTTTGTTATCAAGTACAAGTTCTGTCCACATGATTGGATTCATGCGCGCTACTCTTGACAGGTCGCGGAAGCTTCCTGCGGAAAAGCCGTTGTGAACGTCTGCCAAGTCGCTTTGTATATAGCAAGATGAGATTATGTGTGGTAATTGTGAGGTGTACGATATCATTTTATCATGTGTTTTGTCATCAGTGAAAATGATTGTTCCGAAGCCAAGTTCAAGAAACAGTTTTTTAAGATCCGATATGACTTTGGCGTCATTTGTTATCGGTACCATTATCATCGAGGCTTTTTCAAAAAGAGTGGGCGTAGAGTGGTCAATCCCAGGGAATTCTTTCCCGGCCATTGGGTGGGTGGCGATGAAGTTTATGTCCGGAAACTTTTTGCTCATCTTACGCATTGCTGTTACTGGTGCTTTTTTGTTGCCGCCGATATCGATGACGCATGCGCTGTTTTTCAGTTTAGGGGTGGTGTCTTGCATTATTTTTTCGAATAGGCGAGGGAAGGTTGCAATGATAAGCAAATCGAGTTTTTCATAATCTTGTTCTGTCAAAGGGAAATGTATTGCAGAGAGTATTTCAGCCTTGAGCATTACATCGGCGGAGATGTCATAACCATAGACTTTGTGTTCCGTTTTTTTGATTATTGCGCGGCCCAAACTTCCGCCGATGAGACCGAGGCCTATTATGCCTATGTTCATGATTGACTCCTTTAAACTTTATTTCTTTCTTTGTTAACTACCGGCAGTATTACATCAATCCGTTTGACCAAATCGTCGAATTGTTCGGGTTTTAGCGATTGGGCGCCGTCACATTTTGCGCGTGTTGGGTCGTTGTGTACTTCGATTATTAATCCGTCAGCCCCTGCGGCAGCGGAGGCCAGGGACATTGGAGCAACCAGTTTGGCGATGCCGGAGGCGTGGCTTGGGTCAACGATTACGGGAAGGTGAGTAAGGTCTTTAAGCAATGCGACTGCGGATAAATCCAATGTATTTCGTGTGTATGTTTCGAACGTGCGGATTCCGCGTTCGCAAAGTATAACTTTGTTGTTGCCTTCAGCCATTATGTATTCCGCGCTCATAAGCAATTCTTCGATTGTGTTGGCGAGACCGCGTTTGAGTAAGATAGGTTTATCCGTTTTGCCGAGAGCTTTTAGCAGTTCGAAGTTTTGCATGTTGCGTGCGCCGACTTGGATGATGTCGGCATGTTTGAAGTGGTTAAGGTGACCGGCGTCCATTATTTCCGTGACGATTGGAAGCCCGGTTTCTTTTTTTGCTTTTATCAAAAGTTCGATTCCTGTTTCACGCATGCCTTGGAACGCATATGGTGATGTGCGTGGTTTATAGGCGCCGCCCCGCAGGAAGCCTGCACCGGCGGCTTTGACGCTTTGGGCGATTGATATGATTTGCTCTTCGCTTTCCACCGAACACGGACCTGCCATAATACTGAAATGTTTACCGCCGATTTTGCGACCTGCAATTTCTATTATTGTGTCTTCGGGGTGGAATTTGCGGCTTGCCCTTTTGAATGGGTCGCTTATACGTTTAACGGATTCGACGATGTCGATGGAACTTACAAGGTCGATATCCACAAGTGACGTATCGCCGATAAGACCCAAGATTGTGTTTGTGTCGCCTTTGCTTAGGTTAACCTTTAGGCCGAGGCTTTTGACCCAGCTTATTAGGTTATCCAATTGTTTTTTTTCGTGTTTGTCTTTGATTACCAGTATCATGATTGGTTCCTTCCTTTCTTAAAATAAAAAAATCCGCCTAAGATGTTAGACGGTTCCCATTCAATACTGAACAATAAAAATTACCGCCTATGTCTTAGTCGTTAAAGTAGAAATAGTAGAAAGCGGCTGGAATTTTATTTTTCATGCCATATAATATGCTTGAGAAGGGCGGTTGTCAATAGATTTTCGAATATTTTTTTGATGTAATGCTTTACAAGTTTCTTATACCATGATATAACGCTTTCATGAAAAACCGAAGTCTTATCTTTTTTGCAAGCTTTTTTTACTTTACTTATGGTAAAGTATGTTTGGTCGCGCAATAAATTTAGGAAACCGTTTTAAAAAAGTTCTTAAATCCCGCGGACCAACCGATGGGATTTTTTTAAGGAGAAGGAAATGATTAATGTAAAAGAAAGCAGAAGAACGAAACTTGACAATGGACCGATTGCATGTCAAGGCGTGGAGGGCGCGTATTCTCAGGTTGCGGCAGACGCTCTTTTTGGCAACCCCGATATAATGTACATGAAAAATTTTGATTCCGTGTTCCGTGCGGTTGAAAATGGCTTGTGCCGGTATGGTGTTTTGCCGATTGAGAATTCGAATGCCGGGTCTGTTACCGAAGTTCATGACCTTATGCGGGTGCATAACTTTTACATTGTGCGAAGTGTGAAAGTGCAGATTTCCCACATGCTTCTTGGTAAAGGTAAAACGGATATCAAAAAAATAAAAGAAATTTATACACATGAACAGGCGATAAAGCAGTGCAGTAAATTTTTGGAGCAGAATCCTGATATAAAAGTTAACGTGTATCCAAATACCGCGACGGCGGCAAAGTTTGTTGCGGAAAGCGGCAGGACGGATATCGCGGCAATTGCGTCGGAGGCTTGTGTGAGATTATATGGAATGACGGTTTTGGCGAGAAATATCCAAGACCACAATAATAATTATACGCGGTTCATTTGTATTTCGAAAAACTGTGAGATATTGGACAACGCAGAAAAAATCAGCATTATGTTGACGACGGCGCATAAACCTGGGGCGTTGTATGAAGTTTTGAGACAGTTTGCGGATTTACAGCTTAATTTGACAAAACTTGAGTCACGACCGATAGCAAATTCGGATTTCGAGTTTATGTTTTATTTTGACTTTCAGGCAAATGTCAACAATAAGGCGGTGTATGATTTGTTGGTGAAATTGGAAAGAAGTGTGAAACAATTTGTGTTCTTGGGGAATTACAGTGAAATAATTGCGTGAGGGAAGTAACGATGGAATATCAAATAAGCGATAGGTTGAAAGATATAAGCGGAAACGCTATACGTGAGATTTTTGATTTGTTGAAAAAGGGTGACATAATTTCTTTTGCTGGCGGAATGCCGACAACTTCAACTTTGCCGTCCGTGCAAATCGAAAAGATATTGGATGGTCTTGTGTCGAAGTATGGTGTTACCGAGTGTTTACAGTACGAGTCGACTAGGGGAAAAGCGTTGCTTTTGGAGCAGTTGAAGAAGTACCTGCTTAAGCACAAGAACATTTCTGCGGATATAGAAAACATGATTGTGTTATCAGGCGGGCAGCAGGGTATAGAGTATATGTGCAAGGCTTTTGTCAACAAAGGCGATGTTGTTCTTGTCGAAAACCCGACGTATTTGGCGGCGTTGCAAATAATAGCGACTTATGAAGGAAAGGCCGTTGGAGTGGATGCGGATAAAAACGGTTTGGATATAAAGGATTTAGAACAAAAAATCAAAACACACAAACCAAAGTTTTTATATGTTGTGCCAACGTTTAGCAATCCGTCGGGCGGAACGTATACAGCTGGGAATCGAAAGAGTATAGCGGAGATTACAGGTAAATATGGTGTAATGGTATTAGAAGATGACCCTTATGCCGAGATACGATATGACGGGGAACGATTGCCATGCATAAAAACTTTTGATACGTGCGGCAATGTTATTTATGTGGAAAGCTTTTCAAAAATAATTGCGCCGTCCTTGCGCATTGCCGTAGTTGTTGGGAACAAACAAGTCATAGACAAGTTTATAATTTCAAAGCAAGCGACGGATGTTTGTAATTCATCAATCAGTCAGCTTGTAGTTGCAGAGTTTTTGAAAGGGGAGATTTTGCAAAAGCATCTTGCCACAATTATCCCTATTTACAAAGAAAAGCGGGACAGGATGGTCGAGTGTCTTCGAAAATATATGCCAGAAACTTTCATTTATGAAGTTCCCAAGGGCGGTTTGTTTTTGTGGGGTTATTTCACGGATAATCGCGACCTTGCGGCTGATTTCAAAGAAGTAATTAAGCAAAAAGTTGCGTTTTTGCCAGGTTCGCATTTCTTTGCGGATGGCAGCGGTAAGAACACAATGCGGTTGAATTTTTCCAACGCGAGTTTGGAACAAATTGAAGCAGGGATTAAAGTTCTTGGTGAATATTTCAAATGAGTTGCATTAAAAAGCACGGCTCCAC
>Ga0123353_10019025_pt1 | contig 10189 bp, 8 predicted proteins | sample TergutLab28metaG_3_FD_92763 | JGI IMG/M metagenome (GOLD analysis project Ga0123353, IMG submission 92763) | Labiotermes labralis P3 segment gut microbial communities from Petit-Saut dam, French Guiana - Lab288 P3 | ecosystem: Host-associated > Arthropoda: Insects > Digestive system > Gut ...
ACGCGCTTGAGCAAATATGGTCGCTTGTCGGAGCGTCAAATAAATACATTGACGAGACGACGCCATGGATACTTGCAAAAGATGAGGAACAGCGCGGTCGGCTCGAAGCGGTTTTGTACAACCTTTGCGAGTCGCTGCGCGTGATATCGATTTTGATACATCCGTTCATGCACCATTCTGCGGATGAGATACGAAAGCAGCTCGGCATACCGGACGAAGAGGCCGTGGCCTGGGCCGATGCGAAGGTCTTCGGCAAGGAAGAGCATTACAACGTTAAAAAGGGCGACGCGCTCTTCCCGCGTATCGACGTGCCTAAGGAGCTCGATGCTTTAAGGAGCTTGTAAATTGCTCTTCGATTCACACGCGCATATCAACTACGAAGGGTATTCGGACGAGGAACGCGCCGCTATAATGGAGCGTATCGATTCCTCGTCCGTATCGTTTGTGATCGACGTCGGATTTGACGTGGAAAGCTCCAGGCAGGCTATAGCCGACGCGGCAAAAAGGCCGTGGTGCTACGCGGCTGTGGGCGTGCATCCTCACTGCTCGGAAAACTTAACGGACGAAGATCTTGAGACTCTAAAGGAGCTTGCGGGCGCACCGAAGGTAGTGGCTTTCGGCGAGATCGGACTCGACTACTATCGCGACTATTCACCGCGCGACATGCAGAGGGACGCTTTCAGAAAACAGCTGAAACTCGCGTTCGAAACTGGGCTTCCGATCATAATTCACGACCGCGAGAGCGGCGGCGACACGATCAGAATATTGAAAGAAGAAGACGCTTTTTCGCGCGCGCGCGTGCTGCTTCACTGCTTTTCGGGCAGCGCCGAGCAAGCTGTGGAGTACGCCGGCCTCGGCTGCGCCATTTCCGTGGCTGGGCCTGTCACTTATAAAAACAACAAAAAAACCGTGAAGGTCGCCGCGGAAGTGCCGCTCGACCATCTGCTGATCGAGACGGACGCGCCGTATCTTACGCCCGAACCGTTACGGGGACAGCGAAACGAACCTGTAAACGTCGAGTTTGTCGCGCGAAAGGTAGCGGAGCTTAGAGGTATTTCATACGAAGAGCTTGCTGAAGCTACGCTCGCGAATGCGAAGAGGTTTTTCAATATTGAATAATAATTTGCTCATTGACGAAGAATTGATCGAAGACGGACAGACGATCGTGCTCGGACTTTCGGGCGGGCCGGACTCCGTCTGCCTGCTTTATGAACTTCTTGCGCTTGATGGTGCGCGGCGTCAGGCCGCCGGCGCCGGAAATCCTATCGTGTGCGCTCATGTGAATCACGGGCTTAGGGGCGTGGAGTCGGACGGCGACGAGGCCTGGGTATCTGTGCTTTGCGAAAAACTCGGCGTGGCCTTTGAACCGCTGCGTATCGACACGGAAGCGCTGGCAAAGGAAAAAGGCCTTACAATAGAGGAAGCGGGCCGCGAAGCGAGGTACGCGTTCTTTGACGAAATATGCGAAAAATACGGGAAGGACGCCGTTATCGCGGTCGCGCATAACAGGGACGACCAAGCTGAGACGGTTTTGATGCGCATACTGCGCGGTACAGGCACGGACGGTCTCGCGGGCATGGCGAAAAAGCGAAAAAGCGCTGCGGGGTTCGATATCGTGCGCCCGCTGCTTGGGGTAACCAGGGCAGAGATCGAAAAGAGGCTTGCCGAGTATGGCGAATGCGCCAGAACCGACGAAAGCAACAAAGACACCGCGTTCTTGCGCAATAAACTGCGCAATGAGGCCTTTCCTTACTTTGAGGAAAAACTCGGGCTGGAGCTAAAGCCGGGCCTGCTGCGCGTTTCGGAAAACGCCGCCGAGGACAAGGATTATTTCGACGCGGTCATAGAAGAAGCGTTGGAAGAGTACATGGAATACGACGAGGACGGCGCCGAATGCGCTTCTATGCCCGCAGACCTGCTCGCGGGCGTCCACCCTGCGATAAGGCACCGCCTGATACGCGCCGCGTTTTCCGGGCTCGGCCTGAACCGTGACGTCGCAGCCGTACATTTGGCCGCCGCGGACAGTCTTTTAGCGACTTGGCAGGCCGGAGGCGAAGCGTCGGGGAAGCGCGTTGAATTCCCTCAGGACTACACATTCGGCATCACCGGGAAAAAGGCGGTGTTCAGAGCCCCTGAAGCGGCGGAACCGGGCTGGAAACCGCGCAGAAAGCTTTAATAAATTTATTGAATATAATGTACCTCCGTGATAAAATTTCTCATTCGGCAGAAAGGAGAAGCATACAACTTGGCAATGCGAAACAGACGTAACTACGGCTATTTTTCACTGATTGTGTTGGCCGTAATAATCATTGCGATGTTTGCGCGCAACCTGGACGATACACCGCAGGTACGTGAGGTTCCGTTCTCAGAATTCGTAAGGGAACTGAGGCTGGAAAACGTCGCAAAATACGAAACAAACGGTACAAGGCTTCAGGCCGAACTCAAAACCGGTGATATTCTCGTCACTTACGCGGCTAATATTATTGAAATCGACTGGATAAACCAGAAATATGTCTTCCCGCAGATGGAAGCCGGAAAAATAGGCGAGGTCTCGAGTCCGAAGCCCAGAGAAGGCGGTATACTCGCAACTCTGCTTCCGACGATGCTCATGATCGGCGTATTGATATTCGTCATGTACTTTATTATGAACAGCGCCGGCGCAGGCGGCGGCAAGGTGATGCAATTCGGGCGAAGCCGGGCGCGGCTGCATAAAGAAGGGAGCGGGAAAAAAGTCACCTACGATGACGTGGCAGGGCTCGACGAGGAAAAAGAAGAACTTTCCGAAGTCGTGGACTTCCTGAAAAATCCCACAAAATATAACGAACTCGGCGCGCGTATCCCGAAGGGCATACTGCTCGTAGGGCCTCCGGGAACCGGCAAGACATATCTTTCGAAGGCGACGGCCGGCGAGGCCGATGTGCCTTTCTACACGATTTCGGGTTCCGACTTCGTGGAGATGTTCGTCGGCGTCGGCGCTTCGCGCGTACGCGACCTCTTCGAGCAGGCTAAGAAAAGCAGCCCCTGCATCATCTTTATCGACGAAATCGACGCGGTCGGCCGCAGGCGCGGAGCGGGCCTCGGCGGCGGACACGACGAGCGCGAGCAAACGCTCAACCAGCTTCTCGTCGAAATGGACGGTTTCGGAGAGAACAGCGGCATCATTATCCTCGCCGCGACAAACAGGCCGGATATCTTAGACCCGGCCCTGCTCAGGCCCGGGCGCTTTGACAGGCAGGTCGTCATAGGCATTCCCGACATCAAGGGCAGGGAAGCCATCTTCCGCGTTCACTCGAGGAACAAGCCTCTGGCGGACGAGGTCGAGCCGAAGGTGCTTGCGAGACGGACGCCGGGATTCACGCCGGCCGACATCGAAAACATGCTGAACGAAGCGGCGCTTCTAACCGCACGCCGCAGCGGACGCAAGATACGCATGGAAGAAATCGAGGAGGCTATCACAAAGGTCATCGCGGGACCCGAGAAGAAGAGCCGCGTCATCAGCGAAAACGAACGCAGGCTGACGGCATTTCACGAGGCGGGGCACGCTATCGTGGCACGTGCGCTCCCCAACACGGACCCCGTGCACCAGATCACAATAATACCGCGCGGACGCGCCGGCGGATTCACGATGATACTTCCGAAAGAAGACAAGTACTACGGCACGAAGACGGATATGCAGGAGCAAATCGTACACCTGCTCGGCGGTCGCGTCGCGGAAAAGCTTACGCTGAACGACATCAGCACAGGCGCGAGCAACGATATCATGCGGGCGACGGATATAGCGCGCGACATGGTAACGAAGTACGGGTTTTCCGACAGGCTCGGCCCCGTCAATTACAGTTCGCAGGACGAGGTGTTCCTGGGGCGCGACTTTACGTCTCATAAGATCTATTCGGAAGAGATCGCCTCGGAAATCGATATAGAAATAAAGGCCATAATCGAAGAAGCATTTAAGACGGCCGAAAAGATCCTCGAAGAAAACGTCGACAGGCTGCATCACGTCGCAGACGCCCTGCTTGAAATCGAAACCCTTGATGGGGATCAGTTCGAGGCGCTGTTTACAGGCAATCTCACCGTCGAGCAGCTTTCCGAACAGGTCAAGCATGAAGAGGCGCGTATCAGCGAACGCAACGCGATAGAGGCTGCGGAGACGGAGCAAATCCTCGCCGAGGCGGCTGCGGCTGCGGCGGCCGCTGCTGCAGAGGAAGAGGCAGGCTACAACGCGGACATAGCCACGGGCGTATATGAAGGCAAAAAGATAGGAACGAGCGGGCACAAACCCATAGACTCGCACGCGCCGGTCAGAAAATCGGTGAGTAAGGCGCCGAGAAAGACGACGCTGAAAAAAGCCAAAGAAAAAACCGAGAAGAAAGAAGACGAGAAAAAGAACGGCTCGAAAAAGAACAAACCGCTGGATAGTTAGCGTTAACGGGAGGTATGTTATGCCAAACAAAAAATTGGAAGAACTGCGCGAATTGAAAGCCGAGGTTGCACTCGGCGGCGGCGAGAAAAGGATCGAGACCCAGCACAAGAACGGAAAGCTGACGGCGAGGGAACGCATTAACCTGCTCTTTGACGAAGGCACATTCGTAGAACTTGACGTCTTCGTGCATCACCGGAGCAACAATTTCGACATGGGGTCGACGCGCGCACTTGGCGATGGCGTCGTGACGGGCTACGGCAATGTAGGCGGACGGCTCGTGTACGCTTTCGCGCAGGACTTTACGGTGCTCGGCGGGTCTCTCGGCGAATACCACGCGAATAAGATCGTGAAGGTCCAGGAACTGGCGCTGAAAATGGGAGCGCCCGTCGTAGGCCTTAACGACAGCGGCGGCGCGCGTATCCAGGAAGGCGTCGCGGCACTGTCGGGTTTCGCGAAGATCTTTTACAACAATACGATCTCGTCAGGCGTCATTCCGCAGATCTCCGTCATCATGGGGCCGTGCGCGGGCGGTGCTGTATATTCGCCGGCCATCGGGGACTTCATTTTCATGGTAGACGGTACAAGCCAGATGTTCATTACGGGGCCGCAGGTCATCGAGACCGTGACGGGCGAAAAGATTTCGGCTGAAGAACTCGGCGGAGCGCGCACGCATAACACGAAGAGCGGCGTCGCCCACTTCATGGGCAAGGACGACGCGGATACGCTCGAGCAGGTGAAGGAACTCTTGTCCTACCTGCCTTCGAACAACCTTGAGACGGCGCCCCCCGTATATTCGGCGGACGACCCGAACAGGCTCATCCCAGAATTTGACGACCTTGTGCCGGAAAACCCGAACAAGGCCTACGATATGTACAAGGCGATAACAGGCATCGCGGACGACGGCAAGGTTTTCGACGTCGCAAAGGAATATGCGAAAAATATCATCACGTGCTATATCCGCATTGCGGGCAACACCGTAGGCGTCATCGCGAACCAGCCTATGGTCGCCGCGGGATGCCTCGATATCAACGCGTCGGACAAAGCGGCGCGTTTCATCAGGCGCTGCGACGCTTTCAATATCCCGATGCTCGTGCTCGTCGACGTACCCGGGTTCCTGCCCGGTACGGATCAGGAGACCGGCGGCATCATCCGGCACGGTGCGAAACTGCTTTACGCGTTCAGCGAAGCAACGGTCCCGCGCGTCACGATGATACTTCGCAAAGCATACGGCGGCGCGTATATCGCGATGAACAACAGGGAGCTCGGCGCCGATATGGTGCTCGCGTGGCCGACGGCGCAGATCGCGGTCATGGGCGCGGAGGGAGCCGCGAATATCGTGTTTAAAAACGATATCAAAAACGCGGAAGACCCGATAGAGATGCGCAAGACTAAGGTCGAGGAATACGAAGAGAAGTTCAACAATCCGTACCGCGCAGCGGAGCTCGGTTATGTAGACGACGTAATAGAGCCGCGCGAGGCCAGACAGCGGCTTGTGAGCGCGTTCGATATGCTCGAATCCAAACGTATGTCGAATCCCCCGAAGAAACACGGAAATATTCCGTTATAAGGAGGGCGCTATGGGACTTTTTAGCAGGAAAAAGGCAGATACGATCGCCACGGAGACGAATGAGGATACAGCGGCGGCCGCAGAAAATGAAGGCGCGGAAGCTGCGTCTGACGCGCCAGGCGACGAGCTCATAGCCGTCATCGCGGCGGCGATCGCGGCGTACGAAGCGGAACAATTCCGCCAGACGCTTTATATACAAAAGGTTAACCGCGCGTGCGGCATAAGGCCGGCATGGGGCGCCATGGGAACACAGGAAGCGATAGATACGCGCCGTATGTAATAGGCGATATAGCGACGAATAAGGAGGAGAATCCAAAATGAAGAAATACAATATCACAGTGAACGGTAACGCGTATGAAGTGGAAGTAGACGAGATCGGCGGCGTGCCGACCATAGTTCCGTTCCAAGCGGCGGCTCCCGCTCCGGCGGCGGCTCCCGCTCCGGCGGCAGCTCCTGCTCCGGCGGCTCCTGCAGCTGCGGCTCCCGCTCCTGCGGCGGCGCCTGCTGCCGCACCTTCAGGAGAGTCTGTGAACGTCGAATCGCCGATGCCGGGCACCATTATGAATGTAATAAAGAAACCCGGAGACGCGGTTGCTGCGGAAGAATGCGTACTGATACTTGAAGCCATGAAGATGGAAAACGAAATCGTCGCACCACGCGCCGGCGTCATCGGGACCATCGCTGTCAGTAAAGGAACCCCGGTCAACGCCGGTGACTTCATGTTCTCTATCATACAATGCTGCTAGCTTTTGACGTAGGTAATACGAACACTGTGCTCGGCGTCTTTCGGGACGGCGAGCTTGTTCAAAATTGGCGGCTTGAAACGGCACAGGGTTACAGCGCCGACGAGTACGGCATGCTCGTAAACCAATTGTTTGAATACAGCGGGCTAAAGCTTTCGGACACAAAAGACGTCATCATATCGACAGTAGTGCCATCGGTTCTATATACACTTCAACGTATGGTGCAAAAATATATCGGTACGCGGGCGATGGTCGTAGGCCCCGGCATCAAAACGGGCCTCAAAATCATTTACGACGATCCTACGCAGGTCGGCGCCGACCGCATCGTGAACGCGGTAGCGGCCCTTTCGAAGTATGGCGGCCCTCTCGTTATCATCGACTTCGGCACTGCGACGACGTTTTGCGCGTGCACGAAAGACTGGCGTTACGTCGGCGGCGCTATCGCGCCGGGACTCAGGATCTCTTCCGAAGCCCTTTTCGAAAAGACGGCAAAGCTGCCGCGCGTCGAACTCGACGAACCGTCTTCCGTCCTGTGCAAAAATACGATAGAAAGCATGCAGTCAGGTTTGATTTTCGGACACCGCGGTATGGTGGAATATCTTACAGCGCGTATGAAAGAAGAGCTTTTCGCGATAGACGATGGGGACGAGCCAGTGCGCGTCGTGGCGACGGGCGGCATGGCAAACCTCATGGCGGCAGGCACGGATTGCATAGATATCGTTGACAGATTGCTGACACTCGAAGGTCTTGTTTACATCTACGATAAAAACAAATAGTTTGATTCTGGCGCCTCTTGCCGGGATCACGGACAAGAGCTTTCGCAGGCTGTGTCACGAATGTGGCGCGGCCTTGGTTTATACGGAGATGGTGAGCGCGAAGGCGCTCTCGTACGGGGATAAAAAAACCGCCAGGCTGCTCGAAACCTGCGATGAAGAGGGGCCGGTCGCCTTTCAGATATTCGGCTCCGACCCCGAAATAATGGCCTATGCCGCAGAGACTCTCGACAGCCGCGAAAACGTGCTGCTCGACGTTAATATGGGCTGCCCGGTCCCGAAGGTCGTAAAGAGCGGAGACGGCGCGGCGTTGATGCGGGATCCCGATCTCGCGGGCCGCATCATAGAGGCCATGTGCGCCAGGACGAAAAAACCTGTGACGGCGAAAATACGGGCGGGCTGGGACGCGGATAGCATCAACGCCGTCGAAGTCGCGCGGACGGTCGAAGCGGCGGGAGCGGCCATGGTATGCGTACACGCACGCACGCGCGAGCAATTTTACAGCGGCAAGGCGGACTGGGACGTGATAGCCCGCGTAAAGGCCGCGGTCAGCATCCCTGTAATAGGAAACGGCGATATAGGTTCGCGCGAAGATGCGAGACGGATGCGGGAGATGACGGGATGCGACTATGTGATGGTCGCGAGGGGCGCTCTCGGAAACCCGTGGATTTTTAGCAAGCCGGAAGAGGACATACCTCCTGTCCTTCTAAGCCCCGAGACAAAAGGGGACGTACATTCTGTCCTGAGGGTTGGGCTTAGAAGGACAGAATGTACGTCCCCTTCTATTGACGAAAAAGTAGCGATGTTTTTGCGGCACGCGCAGCTGACAGCCGAAGACAAAGGCGAACATATAGCGATCCTTGAGATGCGAAAGCACGCAGGTTGGTATTTTAAAGGGACGCCTGGTTCGGCGCGCCTGCGCGCGAGCGTCAACAAAGTGGCGACGCTGGCCGCGCTTACGGCTGAAATTGAAGCCTTTGCCGGCAGCCTAAAGGCTTCCGGACAAGAATAAGATTGCAATAACAGGTAAAGAACTATACAATTTCCGAAGAGATGATTGGGGGAACACCATTTATTACATTACCGCAGGACAGGCATGAAGATAGTATTTCCTAAGGAAGGAATAGAAACTATTGCAAACGAGGGAATGACTCTTCTTGATGTTATTCGCGCGGCCGGGCTTCCTATAGAAGCCGTTTGTTCTGGCCGCGGCACCTGCGGCAAGTGCAGGGTGAACGTGAACGGAGCCGAGGGGCTCGCGTGCCGCGTAGAAGCAGCGGACGGGATGCGGGTCGAGATACTTGAGCCGACTGAGGATCATGTGATACTGACGGACAGCGCAGCAGCTATCAATCAGGAGCCGGCGCACACCGGGGCTTCCTGCGACCTTGTCGGTGGGGAAAAAGACAAGCCTGCAGGAAGCCCACGGCTGTGCGCCGACCCAAAAAAGCTCGCTTATGCTATAGACATTGGCACGACCACGGTCGTGGTGAAGGCGATCGATACCGACAGCGGCGGGGAAATCGGCGTCAGGGCGTTTGTCAACCCGCAGCGCGCCTACGGAGCTGATGTACTCTCGCGTATAAATCACGCGATGGACGACGCGACGCTGTTATCGGGGATCATAGCGGGAGCCGTCGACAGCGCGATCAGCGATATCCTGCAAAATGAAGCGGCCGGCGCAGAGACCCAGAAGGTCGTGATCGCGGGCAATACTACGATGACGTATTTATTATTGAACCTCCGCTGCCGTTCGCTCGGGCTTGCGCCTTTCGAACCGGAGTTTGAAATAAAGCCGATCTATGGATATCGCGAGGTATTCGGAACGGAAACGCTTAACTGCCCCGTCTTGATCTATCCTTATGTTTCCGCGTTCGTTGGAGGCGACATCGTTTCGGGGCTCGTGTATATAGAACAGCATATTGAGCCGGAAGGTGCCGAACTGATTTCGTTCATGTCTGTCAAAGAAGAAAAAACCTCTTATATGCTCGTCGATATGGGCACGAACGGCGAGATAGCTTATCGCAACGGTCCGCGTTTACTGACGACGAGTACAGCCGCCGGGCCGGCGCTTGAAGGAGGGAATATCACATGCGGGATGAGCAGTCTCAAAGGCGCGATCTGCGGGGTCTCTTATGAGGGGGACGGAATGTTTTCCTGCGAGGTTATAGGCGGCGGACCCGCCGCGGGTATTTGCGGATCCGGAGTCGTAGACCTCATGTCCTCGATCCTCGACGCGGGGCTCGTTTCCGAAACCGGCGCTTTTACAGAAGCGGCCGATCTTATATGCGAGCTCTCTGATACAAAACCGGTTCAAAAAAATCTTGTGATCATGGAGCGGAACGATGAGACAGGAGGCGAGCGCATAATTTTTTCGCAGAAGGACGTAAGGGAATTCCAGCTCGCCAAGGGAGCCATTCGCGCAGGTATCGATATATTAATAGAAGAAATGGGAGAGCTGCCTGATACGCTTTATTTGGCCGGCGGGTTCGGGCAGAATATAGATCTTGAAAGCGCTTTCAATGTCGGGCTGCTGCCGCGCAGTCTCGAAGGAAATATCCTTCTGGCGGGCAATACGTCGCTCGGCGGATGTGTGGACGCGTGTATCGGCGCAGGCGCCGAAGGGCCTTTGCCGTCGCTTGACATCATAGCTGCCGCATACGAGATAAATCTCGGCGCGCACAAG
>Ga0123353_10019026_pt1 | contig 10188 bp, 8 predicted proteins | sample TergutLab28metaG_3_FD_92763 | JGI IMG/M metagenome (GOLD analysis project Ga0123353, IMG submission 92763) | Labiotermes labralis P3 segment gut microbial communities from Petit-Saut dam, French Guiana - Lab288 P3 | ecosystem: Host-associated > Arthropoda: Insects > Digestive system > Gut ...
AGCTGTCCGTCGAGGTCGTGGCGACCCAGGGTGACGCCCCGGCCGCGATCCTCGACGTCCGCTGCTATCCGCCGGCGTCGTGAAGGCGGCCGCGGCCGGGGGAGGGGACCGGATCCAGCTGGGCACGTGCCCTTCGATGCGGGCGGGCGCCGTCCGGGCGCCTGCCGAGACGGTCAGTCCTCGCTGCGGACGATCGACGCCTCGTCGGTCTCCGGATAACGCCAGGCTTCGGGTCCGGTGCGCCGGGGACGGGCGGGGAGACAGGTGCGCGGGCGACCTGTCACCGGCTGGGCGTTGGTGATACGGCTGGGACTGCGGTGACCGGCCGGCTGGCCGGCGATCTTCTTGCGGTGCACGATGCCTCTTTCGTTGCTGCGGAGTCCGCGGGGAGCGCGCGGGCGTGGGACCGTCCGGGTGCTCCCCGCCTCCCTGGTCCCGATGGACCGTCTCTTTGCGCCTCACCGATTCGGGCACACCGAAACACATCGGACGCCGTGGCCGGAATCGATCCCCTTCGCCGACCCGTGTACGCACCATCGACCCCGCGCGGGCCGGGCGGCCGGCGACAGGCGGGGGCGGCAGGGCTGTGCGATGGTCGGTCCGGAAAGGGGTGAAGGCCCGGTGCACATGTCATCGACGACCGCGTCCTCCGGGACCGGGGAATCCACCACCACGTCCTCCGGGACCTCGGCGTCCGCCGTGGCGTCCGCGGTCGCCTCCACGGCCGGCACCGTGCTGCGCCGCGCCCTGCCCGACCCCGCCGGGCCCGGCACGGTCCTCACCCTGATGGGCCGGGTGGAGCAGGCACGGCAGCTGGACGGCCTGGCCGGAGCGCTGCGCCGGGTGATCCGCGCCCTCCCGCTGGGCAGGAGCAGGGACATCCTGCACGGCCGCTGGCTGGGCCACCCGGTCCACCCTCTGATGGTCCAGCTGCCGATCGGCGCCTGGACGTCCTCGGCGGTCCTGGACTGGACGCCCGGCGGCCGCCGCCCGGCCACCTTCCTCCTCGCCGTCGGCCTGGCCGGAGCCGGCCCCGCCGTGCTGGCAGGGCTCGTCGACTGGGCCGAGCTGGAGAAGGAGCAGGCGCGCGTCGGGCTGGTGCACGCGGCGCTGAACTCCGCGGGCGTCGCGTGCTACTCCGCGTCGCTCTACGCACGGCTCACCGGACACCGGATGCGCGGGCGGTCGCTCGCGCTGGCCGGCATGTGCGCGGTGGGGGCCGCCGGCGCGGTCGGTGGCCATCTGGCCTACCGCCAGGCGGCCGGCGCCAACCACGCGGAGGCCGTGCCGCACCTCGTCCCGCCCGGCTGGCAGCCGATCGGCCGGGTCGAGGAGTTCACCAAGGGCGCCGTCGACCGCCGCAGGGTCGGTGACGTGGCCGTCGCCGTGGTCCGCGGAACCGACGGCACCTTCCAGGTCCTGGCCGACCGCTGCAGCCACGAGGGCGGTCCGCTCTCGCAGGGCAGGGTCGAGGACGGCTGCCTGGTCTGCCCCTGGCACGGCAGCGCCTTCCGCCTGGACACCGGATGGAACCGCACGGGCCCGGCCACCGCCCCGCAGCCGGTCTTCGACACCCGGGTGGACGACGGCAGGCTGCACGTCCGGCTGCGCATGCCCCCGCCCGCACCCCACTGAGCCCGGCGGCCGCAGGCCCGCGGAAACCCGCGCCTGAGCCCGGCGGCGCAGGCACGCGGGTCTGGAAAGGCGCGCCTTCGCGCGAGCGCCCGAAACCGGGCCGGGGCCGTCAACGGCCGATCGCGTCGCGGGCCTTGTCCATCATCGCGGCGAACGGCCCGGCGAGGGCGACGGCCGCGGGCGAGCCCGCGACGGACGGGTGCGGATGCCGGGGAGCCAGGTGCTCCGCCCTGCGCAGCCGCGCTCCCATCGCCTGCCGCCGGTCCGGCATGAGATGCGTGACGATCGCGGGGAACTCCTCGCGCTCCTCGTGCTCGGCGTGTTCGGACACCGCACGCTCGAACTCCGCCAGCACCTCCTCGAAGTCCGGGCCGGAGACGTCCATGCCCTCCAGCTGCCTCAGGACCTCGCTCGCCTCCTTCTCCTCGGCGTTGCGCGCGTCGGCCTCCTCCGATCCCGCGGTCCGCTTCGCGACCGGCCGCACGATGAGCTCCTCCGCGGCCTCGTGCACCGCCAGCAGCGCCCGCAACTCGTCGAAGGCGCGCTGCCTGCTCGCGCCGGCGGCCCGCCGCGTCACCCCGAACAGCTCCCGGATACGGGCGTGCTGCTCCAGCAGCAGCGCCACGATGTCGTCGTCCGGCAGCCGCGCGGCGGCCGTCCGCTCGTCCTGGAACGGGTTCGTCATCAACAGCTCCTCTCGTCCCCTTCGCGCGTGCCCGCTGCGTCCGGATCGACACACCGCGCCGCACGCACCCGTGTTCCCGTGACCGCGGGACGGGTGGAGCCCGCCGGCGTGTACGCCATGACGGCCCTCCGCCGTCCCGCCCGGTACGCCGCCCGGCCCGGCGGGTACGGAGAACTGCCTCCCCGGCGACGAAGGAGCGGCCTGCTGTGGAAGCCGACATCACCCTGCGGGTCAACCGCGAGACGCGGTGGCTGACCGTGGACACCAGGACCACCCTGCTGGACGCGCTGCGCGACCGGCTCGGCGTGACCGGCCCGAAGAAGGGCTGCGACCACGGACAGTGCGGGGCGTGCACGATCCTGCTCGGCGGCCGGCGGGTGAACAGCTGCCTGGCCCTCGCCGTCCAGCACGACGGCGGCGAGATCACCACCGTCGAGGGGCTGGCCGACGGGCCGGACCTGCACCCGCTGCAGCGCTCGTTCGTCCGCCACGACGGCTTCCAGTGCGGCTACTGCACGCCCGGGCAGCTCTGCTCGGCCGTCGGGATGCTCGCCGAGGCGCGGGCCGGCTGGCCCAGCGCCGTGACCGCCGACCAGGAAGGGCCCGTCGGCCCGGGGCCGGTCGCGCTGTCCGAGGCGGAGATCAAGGAGCGGATGAGCGGGAACCTGTGCCGCTGCGGCGCGTACGCCGCGATCGTCCCGGCCATCGCCGAGGTCGCGCGGTGAAGCCCTTCGACTACCGGCGCGCGCAGGACGTCTCCGGCGCCGTCGCCCTGCTGTCCGCGGACCCGCAGGCCGCGTTCCTCGGCGGCGGCACCAACCTCGTCGACCACCTGCGGCTCGGCGTCGTGGCGCCCGGCCTGCTGGTGGACGTCAGCCGGCTCCCGCTCGACCGCATCGAGCCCCTGGAGGACGGCGGCGTGCGGGTCGGCGCCACCGTCCGCAACAGCGACCTGGCCGCCGACCCGCTGATCCGCGAGAGGTATCCGGTGCTCTCCCAGGCCCTGCTGGCCGGGGCGTCCGGGCAGCTGCGCAACCTCGCCACCACCGGCGGCAACCTGCTGCAGCGCACCCGCTGCGTGTACTTCCAGGACGTCAGCACGCCGTGCAACAAGCGCGCACCCGGCTCCGGTTGCGCCGCACTGCACGGCTACCAGCGCTACCACGCGATCCTCGGCGGCTCGCCCGAGTGCGTCGCCACCCATCCCTCGGACATGGCCGTCGCGATGGCCGCACTCGACGCCCGCGTCCTGGTCCGGGGGCCCGGCGGCGAACGCGGCCTCGCGCTCACCGACCTGCACCGGCTGCCCGGCGACGAGCCCTGGCGCGACACCGTGCTCGCGCACGCCGAGCTGATCACCGCGGTGGACCTGCCGCCGCTGCCGGCCGGGGCGCGCACGCGCTACCGCAAGGTGCGCGACCGGGCCTCCTACGCCTTCGCGCTGGTCTCGGTCGCCGCCGTGCTCGTCGTGCGCGACGGCCGGGTGGACGACGTCCGCATCGCGCTCGGCGGGGTGGCGCCCAAGCCCTGGCGGGCGGTCGTGGCGGAACGGGCACTGCGCGGCGGGCCGGCCACCGAGGCGAACTTCCGGCGGGCCGCCGAGGCCGAACTCGCCGCCGCGCGGCCGCTCGACGGCAACGCGTTCAAGGTCCCGCTGGCCCGCAACACCCTGGTGGCGACCCTGCGCGAGCTGGCCGGGGGGACACCGCGATGACCCAGACCCGAGCGCGCCTCACCGCCCGGGCCATGGGCACGCCGCTCGACCGGCTCGACGGGACCGCCAAGGTCACCGGGACCGCCCGCTACGCCTACGAGCAGCCGTTCGCCGAGCCCGCCCACCTCCACCCGGTCCAGGCCACCGTGGCCGCCGGCCGCGTCACCGGCATCGACACCGCGGCGGCCGAGGCCGTGCCCGGGGTCCTGGCCGTCCTCACCCACCGCAACGCCCCGCGGCTGGCCGGCACCGGCGACGCGGAGCTGGCGATCCTTCAGGACGACCGCGTGGCCTTCCGCGGGCAGCTGGTGGGCGGCGTGGTCGCCACGACCACGGAGACCGCCCGGTACGCGGCCGGCCTGGTGCGCCTGACCTACGACGAGCAGCCGCACGATGTCGAGTTGCGGGCCGACCGCGACGACCTGTACGCCCCCGAGAGCGTCAACGGCGGGTACGCGACCGACACCGCGCAGGGCGACGTCGAAGCGGCCCTGGCCGCGGCGCCCGTGACGGTGGACCGGACCTACACGACCGCGATGTGCCACAACAACCCGATGGAGCCGCACACCACCGTCGCGGTCTGGGCCGACGGCGCCCTCACCCTGTACGACTCGACGCAGGGCGTGTACGCGGTCCGCGCGGCGGTGGCCCCGCTGTTCGGCCTGGACGCGGAGCAGGTGCGCGTGGTCTCGCCGCACGTCGGCGGCGGCTTCGGCTCGAAGGGCACGGCGCACGCGCATGTGGTGCTCGCCTCGATGGCGGCCCTCGTGCTGCCCGGCCGGGCGGTCAAACTCGCCCTGACCCGGCAGCAGTTGTTCTTCCTCGCCGGCTACCGCACGCCCACCGTCCAGCACATCAGGCTCGGCGCCGACCTCGACGGCCGGCTGGACGCGATCAGCGTGGACGCGGTCTCCCAGACCTCGCGGATCAAGGAGTTCGCCGAGCAGACCGCCGTCGCCGCCCGCATGATGTACGCCGCCCCGAACCGCCGCACCACCCACCGGCTGGCGCGGCTCGACGTCCCCGTCCCGTCCTGGATGCGGGCACCGGGGGAGTGCCCGGGCATGTTCGCCGCCGAGGTCGCGATGGACGAACTGGCCGACGCCTGCGGGCTCGACCCGGTCGAGCTGCGCGTCCGCAACGAGCCGGCGGCCGACCCCGAGACCGGCCGGCCCTTCTCCAGCCGCAACCTCGTGGCGTGCCTGCGCGAGGGAGCGCGGCGCATCGGCTGGGAGCGGCGCCACCCCGCGCCCAGGTCACGGCGCGAGGACGGCGCCCTGGTCGGGCTGGGCGTGGCCGCGTCGGTCTACCCCGTCTTCTGGATGCCCGGGTCGAGTGCCCGGATCCGGGCCGGCGCCGACGGCCGCTACACGGTGTCGATCGGCGCCGCCGACCTGGGCACCGGCACCTGGACGGCGCTCACCCAGATCGCCGCCGACGCGCTGGACGTCTCCGTCGAGCGGGTGGACCTGCGGATCGGCGACACCGCGTTCCCGCGCGCCACCGTCGCCGGCGGCTCGTCGGGCATGACCTGCTGGGGCTCGGCCGTGGTGCACGCCGCGGAGGAACTGCGCGACCGGTACGGGCACGAGCCGCCGGAGGGCGCCGAGGCCACCGGCGACACGGGCGAGAACCCGGACACCGAGCGGTACGCCATGTACGCCTTCGGCGCCCAGTTCGCGGAGGTCCGGGTAGACGCTGACACTGGCGAGGTCCGGGTGCCCCGGCTCGTCGGCGTGTTCGCGGCCGGCCGCATCATCAACCCCAAGACGGCCCGCTCGCAGCTGCGCGGCGGCATGACGATGGGGCTGTCCATGGCGCTGCACGAACACAGCTACATGGACGCGCAGTTGGGCCAGGTGGCCAACCACGACCTCGCCGAGTACCACATCGCGGCCCACGCCGACATCGGCTCCCTCGACGTCTCCTGGATCGACGAGGACGACCCCCACGTCAATCCGATGGGGTCCAAGGGCATCGGGGAGATCGGCATCGTCGGCACCGCGGCCGCGATCGCCAACGCCGCCCACAACGCCACCGGCGTCCGCGTCCGCGACCTGCCGATCACCCTGGACGCCTTCCTGGCCTGAGCGGCGGCCGGGCCGGCCCGCGCATGCGCGGGCCGGCCCGGTGCTCGCCCACTCCGCGAGGGGGTCAGGTGTGGCTGACCGTCACGTCGTAGACGGTCACCTCCCCGTAGTTGGAGGCGTCGCAGGGCGAGGAGTTGGTGCAGTTGGCCTGCGTGTAGGCGCCGGTCTTGAAGTAGTTGCCGGAGCCGCTGTCGGAGATCGTGGCCTCCAGGGTGCCGTTGTAGTACGCCCTGATCTGGCCGCCGCTCACGACGAACTTGGCCTCGTAGACCGTGCCGAGCCGGTAGTCGGCGGTGACCAGCTTGTAGTGCGTGGTGTTGCCGTCGGTGATGTAGAGGTCGGTGGCCTCCAGGCGGAACACCGTGATGTCGTCGCTGGCGTCGTGGATCTGGGCGCCCACCACCTGCGGCTTGTCGTTCGGCAGGTGGGTGAACGCCTCGTGCACGGTGAGGGTGTGGGTCCCGGACGTGGTCGACCAGGCGGCGTTCCCGGTACCGCCGTCCGTCATCTCCCGAAGCTCCGACCGCGGGTAGCCCGAACCGCTGGTGGTGACGCCGTCGACGGGGGCGCGGAACTGCACGCCGTCGCCGGCCGCGGTCACCGTGAAGTAGGGGTCGGCCGAGAACGTCGCGAGGTCGGGCTGGGTGATCTCGGTGGGGTGGCCTGCGGACCCGGTGGGCAGGGTCTCCTTCCAGTTGCCGAGGTCCAGGATGTCCGCGGGTACGGGGCCGGCGGCGGTGGCCCGGCCGCCGGCGGCCGGCGCCTGGGCGGCCGGGGCGGCCTGGGCGGCGCCGGGTGCCGCCAGGCAGGCCAGGCCGGCGGCCACTACTGCTGCGGTGGCGAGGGTCCGCTTGCCGCGGAGTCGGCGGGTGCGGGGGTGCGGGCGCTTGGAGTCCATGGAGGTGACACCTTCCAGTCGCGTGAGCGGTGGCGTGCGCGTGCGGTGGTGCACCCGGCGCGGCGGCCCGGGGGCCGCGGCGCACCGGAGTCTGCGGGGGATGGGCGCCGCCGCGGGTCAGCGGGCCGGGGCGGGCAGCGGGGCCGACGGGTGGCCGGGGCGCGGGGCCGGGGCGGCGACCGAGAGAGCGGCCATCAGCGGCAGCGTCGGGCCGAGGAGGAGCGGGCCGAGCGGTACGGGCAGCACCGCCACCGGCAGCACCACTGCGGCCGCCGCCAGACCGAGGGTGCGCCGGGGCGAGCCGAAGGCGAACACGGCGGCGGCGCGCCGCAACTGCCCGGAGCCGGCGTCGGGTTCGACGGCCGCCACGGTGGCCAGCGCCAGCCCGTAGACGACGGCTGCGGCGAGCAGCACCACCTGCACGGGCAGCAGCGCCAGCGCGGGCCCGCGGTGCTCCAGCAGGAACGCGGCGTCGGCCGCGCAGACCACCAGCACCGCGGTGCCGGCCAGCGACTCGCGCCGCAACCGCCGCCAGTAGCCCGGGAAGGCCCGCAGCGTCGCGGTGAACGGCCGCCCCGACCCCTCGCTCCGCCAGTCCTGAAGCGCGTGCGCCGCCGCCGCGAGGGCCGGCAGCCACGTGACGACGCCCAGCGCCAGCACGCAGAACGCCGCCCCGGCCAGCGCCGGGTACGCGACGAACTCCGCCGCCCGCAGTGCCTTGCGCTCCCAGCCGTCCATGGTTCCTCCTGCTCGTACTCGGTGGTTGGTGCCTGCCGCCCGCCGCGCGGGCGGTCCGTCAGGCCATGACCCGGGTGACGGGGTCGGCGGAGTCCAGCAGCCGGCGCCCGTCCACCTCGACCGCGCGCGCCCCGACGACCGCGGTGCGGCCGCCGGACAGGATCACGGCCGCGGCCTGTGCCCGGACGCCCGCCGCGTCGATGCGGCGGGTGAGCGGCGCGAGCAGGACGGTCTCCTCGTCCGCGCCGCGGCCGACCCGTACCGCCCACCCCTCGGCCGCCTCCAGCCGCTCCGCCGCGGCCGGCGCCGGCTCGAACGCGTCCCCGCACTCGACGACATGGAGGAACGCGGCCTCCGGACGGCGGTCCGTGGTCACGCTCAGCGTCTGGAGCGTCTTGTCGATGCGCAGGCTCGGGGTGCTGGACGTCGGGTTCGCCTCGACCGCGGTGGGTCCCTGCGCCGCGCGCACCTCCTGCGGTGCCAGCCGGGTCAGGCGGGCCTGGGCCGGGCCGGACGCCAGCAGGTAGCCGTCGTCGCCGAGCGCCTCGGCCGGCCAGTCCGCGTGCAGCACGAACGTCCAGGCGCGCGGGGCCCGCGCTGCCAGCAGGTCCAGGACCACCACCCGGCCGAGCGGGGTGACGGCCAGCGTGCGGTCCAGCCTCGTCACCCCCAGGTCCGCGGGGAACATGCAGGCCGTCTCGCTCGTCGCGTGCGCGAACCCCCCGTCGGCCAGCACGTCCCGCAGCCGCGGCCGCCGCTCGTACGGGATGCCCTGGTAGACGTGGTAGCGGTCCTCGTCGGCCCAGCCCCGGCCGTCGACCAGGACGAGGTTGTGGTGCGCGGCGCGCTTGCGGTTGCTGTAGCCCTCGTCGACGGCCAGGAACGCGCCGCGGGAGGCGATCACGAACGCCCCGGCGTCGGGGTGGTGGTGGCCGGCGCTGGCCGCGTCCCACCCGCTCTCGCGCCGCAGCCGCTCACCCTCCTCCCAGGCGCGGTGGCCGCCGCCGGGCGCGGACTTGAAGCTGACGACGGTGGCCGAGGCGTCCCAGCCGGTGCGGGCGCTGATCTGGCCGAGGTCCGGGAAGTACGCCGTCGTCGGGGTCTGCGCGCCCGGAGCGCGCTCGGGGATCTGCGGGTCGTACCACAGGAGTTCGAGGTACGCCTCGGGCATCACGCCGGGCCGCACGCCCGACGCGTAGGCCTCGCGCCAGAAGTGCGTGCCGGCGACGAGGCCGCCGAGCCACTGCGCCGCGGGGTCGGCGTAGGCGGCGGCCAGCCGGTAGTAGAGGGCGACGCTGTGGCCGCTGCGGCGGTCGTGGCAGTCGCCGTGGTCGATGTTCTCCTCGAAGGTGCCGCCGGCCGACTGGTGCAGCCGCCAGAAGACCGTGTTGCGCAGGAAGTCGCAGCCCTTGAACAGGTCGTCGCCCTCGGCGTGCTGCACCAGGTCGGCGTGGACCGCCAGCCAGGGCACCCCGTACCGCCAGTACACGACGCCCTCGGAGTCCGAGCCGTCCGCGGGCAGCGCGGACAGCACCGTCTCCAGGTTCGCGCGGGCCGCGGCCGTCCAGTCGTCGCGGCCCAGGGCGTAGCCGGCGGCCGCCAGCCCGGTCCAGCAGATCCAGTTGTGGTTCTGCCAGTAGGCGTCCGTCCACCAGGTGCCCTTGTTCTCCCGGACGTACTCCCACAGCCGGCCGCCCTGCAGCTCCAGCTTCTCCCGCAGCAGCGCCCGCCGTTCGGCGTCGAGGTCGTCACCGAGCCAGGAGTACGCGAGGGACAGCCCGTGCAGCAGCCATCCGGCGTCCAGGTCGTGGTCGGGCATGTGGGCCTTGCCCCAGTGCGGATAGGCCGCGCAGGCGGAGATCCAGCGCCAGCACTCCTCCAGGTAGCCGCGGCGGCCGGTGAGCCGGTACGCCAGCGCGAGGTTGGCGGCGGCCGGGCCGAAGTAGGTGATGCTGGCGGTGGGGTGCTCGGCCGGCGGGGTCTGGCCGCGGTACCAGTCGCACTGCTCGTACAGGCGCCGCCACTGCGCGGCGCGCACGGTCCGCAGTTCGGCCCGCAGGGTGTCGAGCCGGCCGTCGAGAAGCAGCACGTCGCGTCACTCTCCCAGGTGGTGGTGGTCGGTGGTCCCGTCGACGAGGCCGACGGTGAGGGTGGTGCCGTCCAGCCGCAGCGAGCGGACCGGGCTCAGGCCCGGGCTGTAGGCGGAGACGAACACCGCGCGCCGGCCGCGCGCGGACCAGTCGGCGCCCTGCCGCACCGCGGCCGGGTCGTCGGCCGGGCCCGGGTGCGGCCGCAGCGTGAACTCCGCGGCGGGGGAGGCGACATGGCAGCCGGTGAGGACGGCGCCGCCCTCGTCGCCCCAGACCGTGCGGACCAGGCCGTCCGGCCCGCAGAGGGTGTCGAGGTCCACCGCGGGCCGCAGGTGCGA
>Ga0123353_10019029_pt1 | contig 10187 bp, 8 predicted proteins | sample TergutLab28metaG_3_FD_92763 | JGI IMG/M metagenome (GOLD analysis project Ga0123353, IMG submission 92763) | Labiotermes labralis P3 segment gut microbial communities from Petit-Saut dam, French Guiana - Lab288 P3 | ecosystem: Host-associated > Arthropoda: Insects > Digestive system > Gut ...
TCGGCTTCGTCGTCGTCGGCTTCGTCGTCGCCGTCGTCGGCTTCGTCGTCGTCGGCTTCGTCGTCTTCGTCGTCGTATTCGTCGTCCTGCTCCGAATCCGTATACTCGTATTCAGTGTCCTCAGTATCGGCGCCTTCAAGCAGTTTTACCTCCGGCGGCAACCTATCGTCATCATCGTCCTCCGATACCGAAACCGCGCCGTCTTCGCCGTATCTTTCCGGATCATAAGCGCGGCCGCGCGCATACCGCCTGTTGCCGACTCTGCTCGGCTCATATGTCTCATCATCATTTGAAGGAGCATGCTTCTTTTCCCATTCCGACGTTCTGCCAATCTGCTCCTGCTTATCGCTCTTCTGCTTTTTGCGCTTGGAGGTATTCGGGTTTCTCTCGACCAGCCCCTCCGCTTTTTTGCGCTCCGTTTCGATCCGCTTTGCCTCGATCTCGGCTTCCTTCCTCTTGCGCTCCTCGTTCTTTACCAAGTCCTCGGCGTCGAGAATTTTTGTGTATCTCTTCGTCAGTAAAACGTCCTGTCCGATCTGGAGCAGCGTGCCGACCGTCCAGTAAAAACCGAGCGCTGCAGGAGTTATGAACGCAAAATAGACCGACATCAGCGGCATGAGCATCATCATGGTCTGCATCGACCCGCCTTGCCCCTCCGGCATCCCTACAGGATTTATTTTTTTATTTATTATCGTCGCAAGGAACTGTGACCCGGCTGAGAAAAGGGGAATAAAGAACAGGGCGAGGCCCGGCAACCAGACGCTTGAACTGCTCCAGTCGGTAGTCCACAGGAAATTCCACTGAGGCTGCGCGCCCAGATTGAGAATACCGAATCTGAAATCAAGAGGCCGCAGGGCGTCGCTGAGCCCTGCAAACTTATCGAAATTAGCGCTGATGAACTGCGCCTGATCGACCTGGACGTAATACGGCTGGACCGTGCTTTGGAATCCAAGCTCCTGAAGCCTTGCCAGAATAGCGCCTACCTCCGGCTCGGAGGCCAGCAGTTCCGCGGCAACGCCAAGCATCATCGTTAGCGGCTCGCGTATTACAAGGAACAGCGCGAGCATGATCGGAAGTGGAAGGAAACTCCACAGGCATCCCGAAGCGGGATTGACGCCTTCTTCTTTATACAGCTTTGCCATTTCTTCGTTTATCTTGGCCTTGTTTGTGCCGTGCTTCTTCTGCAACTCGTCGAGTTTCGGTTTGAGTCTAGCCTGTTTCATCATACCGCGCTTGCTCTTCATCTGAAACGGGAGTAGAATGATCCTGATAACTGCGGCAAAGAGGATAAGGGCAACGCCGTAGTTGTTGACAAACTCGTACAGGAACAGCAGCAATATGCCGAACGGTTTTGCGATAACGCTCATATAATCTCCTTACGGCGTACGCCCCGCAAGCTCGCTGCAGGCGCCCGCCAAATTGAAAATTGTCCGTTAAGGTACCGGGTCATATCCGCCCTTGCGGAACGGGTGACATCTGAGGATCCTCCGGACTGCCAGCCCTCCGCCTTTGAGAGCGCCGTATTTTTCCAGCGCTTCCAGCGCATAGGCCGAGCAAGTCGGAATATACCTGCATTTTGGTGAAGACATGCCGGAGATATGTTTTCTGTAAAAATGCACCAGGGCAATCAGCGCCCGTGTCATTTATCGTTACCTCCCGCGCTCTTATCCGCCGTGATCTTCAGTTTACAGAAGAGAGCAAGCACAGAGTTCTCCAGTTCGCGATATCCGGCAAACCGGCTCCTCATCCTGGCGACGATAACGATATCATAACCAGGCGCCAGCTTCTCCTCGTTCAGTCTGTAAATCTCCTTCAGTCTCCGCCTGACCAGATTGCGCTTCACAGCGCCGCCAAGCTTTGTGCTTACAGTGATCCCCAGACGGTTTTCCGCTCTGCCGTTTCGCCTGCAATAGACGACGGCGCATTGTGACGCCGCGCTTTTACCTTTACTGTAGACCCTTTTGAATTCATGGTTTTTTTTCAGCGACGTCGTGATTTTCATCTGCCTACCGATCTTTATGCCGTGAGTTTAGCGCGGCCTTTCGCACGTCTGCGGGCAAGAACTTTGCGTCCGTTTCTGGTCGACATTCTCTTTCGAAAGCCGTGCTCTTTTGAGCGCTGCCTTTTCTTCGGTTGAAATGTTCTGAGCATTACTGCACCTCCCTGTCTGGTTAGTGAAAACCCCGCCCGGGTCTTCCGGTCCGTTGTTTCGGGTCAATCTATTCCATAGCTCCGGGATATCGCCGAAGCCGTCGGATTCGCTTTCATGTATTTGCGCGTTTTGTTGCATACACGCGGTAGTGAATTATATAATACCACGGACATAGCTGTCAACCTTTTTCGCTGCTTAACGATATCCCCGCCGGCGCCGGAGTTACTGTTCACATGGTCTGGTGTGCGCTTGCATTCGGAGCAGTATTTATCGATTCCGTCGCTCAGACAACTAATGCGCTAGCGCATAAACTCGCTTTGGAAATCGATAAACACTGACTCCTCATCGCGCTGCATTTCCTGACAACCTCTGAACCGCGCCGGACGGGCTGTGAAAACCGGTGTAAATTGCTTTTCCCATTTTCGTGGTTAAAACCACGTAATTTTAGTTTCATCTGTGGTATCATGGAGCCATAAGGACATAAACCCGGCCGAAAAGGTCATGAAAGGAGCAAAAAACATGCTTAGAAAAATTATAAAAATCGACAAAGAGAAGTGCGACGGGTGCGGATTATGCGTGTCCGCCTGCCACGAGGGCGCCATCGGCCTGGTCGACGGGAAAGCCGAACTGCTGCGGGACGATTACTGCGACGGGTTGGGCGACTGCCTGCCTGTCTGCCCGACCGGAGCGATAACCTTTGAAGAGCGCGAAGCGGATCCGTACAACGAGGCGGAGGTCAAGAAGAACATGGAGCAGAAAGAACTGCCCTGCGGCTGTCCGGGCACCCACACGCAAACGCTGCACAGGGATACGCCGTCCCGCCGCGAGGAGTCGGCGCCGCAAACTGTCCCCACGCAACTGGCTCAATGGCCGATCCAAATCAAGCTTGTACCGGTAAACGCGTCTTATTTTGAAAACGCAAATCTGCTTATCGCTGCCGATTGCGTCGCGTATGCTTACGGTAACTTCCACAATGAGTTTATGCGGAAAAAAATTACCCTCATCGGGTGCCCGAAACTGGACGAGGGCGATTACAGCGAAAAACTTACCGCGATCCTCCTGGCAAATGATATAAAGTCGGTGACGGTCGTGCGTATGGAAGTTCCATGCTGCGGCGGTATCGAACACGCGGTCAAAACTGCGCTGCAAAACAGCGGGAAGATGATTCCCTGGCAGGTCGTCGTGATAGGCGCCGACGGCAGCATCGAGGAGTGATTGCAGCTGAAAACTGAATCTTGTAAACGGCGGAAAATACAGTATACTTGATATATAATCGGGTTATCCTTAATGACCGGAGGATGATATGCTAGTTATCAGCTTTGACGCCGTCGGAGACGATGAGTTTCCCCGGCTGATGGAATACCCTGCATTTTCCGCATTTTCCAAACAGGCGGCGGTGTACCGCGGAGTACCGACGGTGTTCGTAAGCAACACATACCCGATCCACGCCTCGATCGTGACCGGCGTGAATCCGGCCGTCCACGGCCTGATCTCGAATACGGAGCGTTTTCCGGCAAGGCACCCCGTGTGGAACGCAAGGGAGGACTGTATCACGGTCAAGACCGTCTGGCAGGCAGCCGCCGAGAAAGGCATGAAAATTGCGGCGGTGTTCTGGCCTGTGACAGCGTATTCAAAAACGATCCGGTATAATATCCCGGAAGTGTTGTCGCGGCCGGGAGAAAACCAGATCCTGACCAGCCTGAAAGCCGGCAGTACGCTCCTCCAGCTTTTCTTAGTCCTGCGTTACCGGAAGCTTCTGCGCGGCATCAGCCAGCCGAACCGCGATAATTTTGCCACGGCTTGCATGGCAAGAATACTGCGCAAGCGAAAACCCGGGCTCGCCCTGATGCATTTGACCGCCTACGACTCGATCTGCCATGAACACGGGAAAGGCAGCGACGCTCTGCTGCCGGCGATCGAATCGCTGGACAGAAACCTGGCGATCCTTCTTGAAGCCGCCGGGGACGACAGAGACGTGATTATTCTTACCGACCACAGCCAGATAAACGTGCACACATCGCTGCAGCCAAACGACATCCTTATAAAAGAGGGGCTCATGGACCGGAACGCAGATGAATACATACCCGGCGACAGCAACTGTTATATAGAATGCTGCGGGGGTTCGGCTTTTTTCCACGCCGGTCGTCTCCCTCAGAACCGGATCGACGGGATATACGCTATTATTGAGAAAAGCGAGGGGTTCCGGCGGTTCTTGAGCGATGATGAAATGTCCTGTTCGGGATACGGAGATGCGGCTTTCGGATTCTGCGCGCTTCCCGGCTACAGTTATGTGGCGTTCGGACCCGGACATACGGCGGAGCACGGTTATCCGCCGGATACGCCCGAATACAAGGTGTTCTACATGGCAAGAGGTTTCGGGCTCCGCCCCGGCAGCACGACAGACGGGGGAAGCCTGCTTGATATCGCGCCGCTTGCGGCCGGGCGGCTCGGACTGACGCTATAACTGACGCTATAGGAGAATGAAAGAGAGGTAGTCACGCATGGAAGAAAATACCGTTCAACCGAATCCCGGGAAAATGAAATTCTCACGCGAGGAAAAAAGCTGGATAATGTATGACTGGGCAAACTCGGTGTATGCTACGATCATGATGGCGGCCGTTTTCCCGATCTACTTCACATCCGTCGCAAACAGCGCGGGGCAGTCTGGCGACTACTGGTGGGGTATCGGGACGTCGGTCGCGATGATCATTGTGGCGCTCCTTGCTCCGATCGTAGGTGCGCTTGCCGACTTTACCGGATACAGAAAAAAAATGTTCACTATGTTTTTTGTTCTGGGCGTCGTATTCACGCTGGCGAGCGCGTTTTTCAGCAACTGGATGCTGCTTCTGCTTGGTTACGCGATCTCGCATATAGGTTTTTCCGGCAGCTGCCTCATTTACGACAGCTTCCTTTCGGAGGTCACAACGCCCGACAGAATGGATAAATTATCCGGGTACGGCTTCGCGTTCGGATATATTGGCGGCAGCACGATACCGTTTCTCGTGAGTATCGCACTGATAATGTTCAGCGATGCGATCGGCATCACCGAAACGCTGGCGATCAGGATCTCCGTTGTTATGACAGCCGTATGGTGGGGCCTGTTTACTATACCGTTTCTCAAGAATGTCAGCCAGCGCTACAGTATCGAGAAATCACAGTCGCAGGCTGCGGTCCGCGCAGCGTTTTCCTCGGCATGGCATACAGCCAGGAGAATATTCAGCAACAAGAAGATACTCTTCTTCATCATCGCGTACTTCTTTTATATTGACGGCGTCGGCACTGTGATAAACATGTCTACAGCCTATGGAGCGACGCTAGGGCTCGATACGACCAGTATGATCCTCGCGCTGCTCGTAACGCAAATCGTGGCATTCCCGTGCTCTATATGGTTTTCGACACTGTCACAGAAATTCGGCTCGCTGAAGATGATCAGATTTGCTGTCAGCGAATATCTCCTGATCTGTATAGTCGGGTTCTTCATGGGATTCGGGCTCGAACAGGATTTGTTCGGTGTGGAGACGGCGGTCATTCTGTTCTGGATCCTCGCGTGTATGGTCGGGACCGTCCAGGGAGGCATCCAGGCGATATCGCGGTCATATTACTGCCAGATGATCCCGCCGGAGAACTCCGGCGAGTTCTTCGGATTCTTTGACATATTCGGAAAATTCGCAGCCGTCCTGGGCCCGCTGCTCTATGCCCTTGTCAGGCGCATCACTGACAGCCCGGCATTCGCGATCCTGTCGATCGTAGTACTGTTCCTGCTCGGGCTCATCATGCTCGGAGCCGGCAGTAAGTATATGAAAGAGGACGTTTCCGGACAGGCACCAACGCCGCTTGAATGAACATCAAACGGAAGCGAGCGGTATTCCCGGCCAAAAAACATGATGGCGGTCAAGATGGCGGGCGCAGCCGGCGCCGGGTTAAATATTAAAACGGAAGTTGATTATATCGCCGTCGACTACGATATACTCTTTCCCCTCAAGCCGGAACAGACCTTTCTCCTTTACTTTAGCCATCGACCCCAGTTCTCTGATGCTGTCATATTTTACGACTTCGGCCCTGATAAAGCCGCGCTCGATATCCGAGTGGACTTTCCCTGCGGCGTTTTTCGCGATGGTCCCGTTCTCGATCGTCCAGGCCCTGACCTCGTCGCCGCCGACAGTCAGAAACGAAATGAGGCCCAAAAGCCCGTACACTGCCCTCGCCAGCACGGCGATCCCGGGTTTTTCAATGCCCATGTCTTCCATGAACAACAACCTGTCCTCGTCCGGCAGCCGGCTGATCTCGAGCTCCATTCCCACACACAGCTCAATAAGCGGGACGCCAAGGCCCGAGCACATTGAGCGCAGCGTCTCCTGATGTGACCATGATTTCGATTCCCATTGATCCTCGTCCAGATTCGCGACCGCAAGGCGCGGTTTGTCCGTCAGAAACGCATAGGACTTTATCATCGACCGTTCCGCTTCCGACATATCCATATCCGCGATCGCTCCGCTTTTTTCCAGCCGGTCATTACAGCGTTCTAGAAGATCGAGTTCGGCTTCATGCTCTTTCGTTACCTTTTTTCCTGCTTTGATGCGGCCAACGCGCCTTTCGATCATCTCCAGATCCGCAAAAAGCATCTCGGTCTCAACGGCTTCGAGATCCCTGGCGGGATCGATGCTCCCGAGATCGTGGACGACTGATCCCGATCCGAAGGCTCTGAGAACATGGATCAACGCATCGCAGGGCCTCACATCATTCAGGAACTTCGACGCTCCTGAGTTATGGCTTCCATCCGATACGGAAAACCCCGCGACGTCGATGAGTTCGATTTTTGCGTAGGTGGTTTTTTTCGGCTTATAAAGGTCGGACAGATAATCGATCCGCTCGTCAGGTACGAATCCGGTCCCTATATTTGCCGAACCTTTACCGCCGGTCGATCCGGTCCCCTCATCCCTGCCTGTGAGCAGATCGAACAGGGTAGTCTTTCCGGTCTGGTTGAGACCGATCAAACCGATTTTCACGCCACTTCCTCCAATACTTTTCTGGCCGCGGTTATATTTTCCGCGCTCGTTTGCCACCGCTCGTACTCGCTCAGTGAAGGCAACCCCATGCTTAAATCCGGGTTGCGATAAACCATCGGGCTGTCCACAACTATCTTCCCCGAGAGATGATAGCTGGATATGCCCGTTTTTTCTCTCAGTTGCCTTATCACGTCCGCGGTCACCCCGCCGCCCGCCATGATATCCACGCCGCCCAATGCAGCCAGTTCCCCGATCAGTCCGGCGCCGTCAAGGCAGCGGTTACGCTGCCCGCTCGTAAGGATCGTTCCGACGCCCAGTTCCTCAGCCTGTTTGCGCGTTTTAAACGGATCCCTGCTCATATCAAAGGCCCGGTGCAGCGTCAAAGCCATTCCATCGGCAAAACAGCACAGGAACTCCATTGATTCAATATCAAGGTCGCCGTTGGGGCGCAGCGCTCCGATGACTGCGCCGTTCGCGCCTTCGCCCGCGAACTGCCTGATCTCCTCCGCCATGATACGCAGCTCGCTTTTGGTGTAGCAGAAGTCTCCAAATCGCGGCCGGATCAGGACATTTACCGGGATCCGGCAGATTCTTTTGATTTCACGGAGCAAAAATACTCCCGGAGTCGTACCTCCGATAACAAGATTTGCGCACAGTTCAAGCCGCGTCGCGCCCCCCATTGCCGCAGCCTCCGCCGATTCGACGCTGTCTACGCATACCTCCAGAGTGAAGTTTTTCATAAGTTATCACCTCGAGCCGACCGCCGCCTGTCTGCGGCAGCGGCGCCGCCACTACCTTGCCGATCTCATGCTGAGCGAGATCCTCTTCTTTTGCATATCGACGTCGAGTACCGTGACGTTGATAACGTCGCCGACCTTGACCACTTCCGACGGATGCCGGATATAGCGGTCCGCGAGCTCCGAAATGTGGACGAGCCCGTCCTGATGGACTCCGATATCCACGAACACCCCAAAATCTATAACGTTTCTCACGGTTCCGGTCATTACCATACCGGGCTTAAGGTCCGACATGTCAAATACATCCGAACGAAGCAGCGGTTGCGGCAGTTCGTCGCGTGGGTCGCGCCCGGGCTTCTGGAGCGACGTCGCGATATCCCGCAACGTGTGAACGCCGATGTTGCATGTTTTCGCGACTGCCTGCTCGCCGCGCTGCTCGATCCACTCATGGATCGGCGGCATGTCTCCTACATCGCGAAGGCTCAGTCCGAAAGCATCAAGCAGCTCCCTGGCAGCCTTGTACGATTCCGGGTGTACGGACGTGTTATCGAGCACGTTCTTCCCGCCGGGGATACGCAGAAACCCGGCGCACTGCTCATAGGCCTTCGGGCCCAGTTTCGGTACGGTAAGCAGCGCCTTTCTGTCGGGAAACGCGCCGTTTTCCTCGCGGTAGCTCACTATATTGCGCGCCACCACAGGACCAAGGCCCGCCACCCTTGCAAGCAGAGGCGCTGACGCCACGTTCAGGTCGACTCCTACATTATTTACACAGTCCTCGACCACGCCGTCCAGCGTTTCACTTAACCGGGCCTGTGGCATATCGTGCTGGTACTGGCCAACGCCGATCGATTTCGGATCGACTTTTACCAGTTCCGCCAGAGGGTCCTGCAGCCGTCTGGCGATGGAAACGGCTGAACGCAAAGAAACGTCGAATTGCGGAAACTCCTCGGCGGCCAGTTTTGACGCCGAATAGACCGATGCGCCCGCTTCATTGACGATCATATACGAAACGCCGGGCGTATCTTTGATCAGTCCGGCTATAAATATCTCAGACTCTTTCGACGCTGTGCCGTTGCCTATCGCAATTACCGTGACACTGTATTTTCTTATCAGGTTTTTCAGCGCGGCAGCGGCTTCCGCCGTCCGCGATTGCGGCGGCGTGGGGTAGACCACCACAGTGTCAAGAACCAGCCCCGTCGCGTCTATGACCGCACATTTGCAACCGGTTCGGTATGCCGGGTCGACGGCAAGGATCACACGCCCCCGCACTGGTGGCTGCATCAGAAGCTGCTTAAGATTGACCGCAAACATCTTAATGGCCTGCTCGTGCGCCCGTTCAGTGAGATCCGCTCGCAGCTCCCGCTCCAACGACGGGAAAAGCAGCCTGTCCCAGGAATCCTTGACCGCGCGTTCAACGTAGACTGAGGATTCCGCACCGTCCGTTTTCAGGACAGCGTCCTCCATGATCTTCACCGCCGCGGCATGTGGAACCAACAGTGCGACTTTCAGCGAGTCTTCTTTCTCACCCCGGTTCATGGCAAGCACACGGTGGTGCTGGATGCGCCGTACGGGCTCTTCATAGTCATAGTACTGCTCATAGACCTGATTTCCGTCCCCGCTTTTATCAGAACGCAGAACACCATCACGGAACAGCAGCGGGCGTAACTTCGCGCGCAGCGACGCATCGTCCGAAAAGTCCTCGGCCAGAATATCGCAGGCTCCGTTGATGCAGCTTTCGGCGTCGGGCAGGCCCTTTTCTTCGTCGATATATTCGGCGGCTTTGTCAAGAGGATGCTCCGCGCCACGCTCCTGAGCAAGCAGCCACTGCGACAATGGCTCCAGCCCCTGCTCGCGGGCAATCGTTGCGCGTGTGCGGCGCTTCTGCTTGTACGGGCGGTAGATATCCTCGAGCGCCGCAAGCGTCTGCGCAGCCTCGATGGCGGCCGCCAGTTCATCGGTCATCTTGCCCTGCGCTTCGATCGAGTCCTTTACTTCCTGTTTGCGTTTATCAAGATTTCGCAGATACTGCAGCCGCTCCGCAAGCTCGCGCAGCTTCTGGTCGTCCATCGCGCCGTGCTGTTCTTTTCGGTAGCGCGCGATAAAGGGTATTGTGTTGCCGTCGTCGATGAGTTTTATCACACTAGCGGCATGTACCGCCTGACAGTCAAATTCTTTTGACAGTATGTGTTCATATGAAGTGTTCAAAGCTTTATCCATCCTGTTAATGATAATACATTTCTATCACGGTTTCCGGAAAATTGCAAGCGGCACGCTGGGCGTATGTACAACGCA